>Ga0210065_1000266_pt1 | contig 14621 bp, 7 predicted proteins | sample Muzzi_PWB_D1_FD_185533 | JGI IMG/M metagenome (GOLD analysis project Ga0210065, IMG submission 185533) | Wetland microbial communities from San Francisco Bay, California, USA, that impact long-term carbon sequestration - Muzzi_PWB_D1 (SPAdes) | ecosystem: Environmental > Aquatic > Marine >... | reverse complement strand
GGCTGCGGAAACAAAGATGTTTAATTCTCTCTTGGGAAGTTCGAATACACCTGATTTTCCATCATTGATATAATACAAAGTATCGAAGTCGTTTGTGTGTACCCGAAGACCAATAGCATAATGATTGTAATCCAATGGGTCCTCAATTTCGATATAAAGAAAATCGCCATCCTGACCGACAGTAGCTATGGTGGGACGATCCGGTCCAAGCGCGGCCATTGCGGCAGCAGCGTCAAATGGCTTTTCTCCCTTCTGCATTGCTCCGATTACCTTGGCGGCATCACGTGTGTTTTCCATTAAATGCTGGCGGGCTTTGATCGGGTCAGAGCCGGCAATGGCCACACTGACGACAAACAAAGAGGATAGAATGATGGATACAAAAATTCGTGACATACTAATTTCCTTTTAATGATTGATAAATCCGGCTCGAAGTATAGCCAATATTCAAAAATAAAATACACCCGCGACAATAATCAGAACCGCGGGTGCCGTGTTTTAACCAATAACTGATGATTCAACGCCAGCTTGGCGCGCCCGCAGCCATTAGGTCAGCTTCCAGCTGGACAAGTTGGGTAGACAACAGTGTTTTCAGTTCATCGTTGAAAACTGCAAAGTCGGTTTCTGCAATTTCAAAGTCGGCCTTCTGTGTAATTGTAGGCATTTGGGTCGTATCCCAGGTATTTGCCGCATTGTAGGCGCGCTCGCCGATGGAAGGCGCTGATGTTTCATTCAAACGCCCGCGAACCTTGTCCCCTGAAAGACGTGTTTCCAGTTTGCTTAGTTCAACACCAAAGGCATCCAGGCGGGCGAACAATGATGGCGGAGCCATCGGGGCCCTGACAGCTGCGGCCTTCATGTGCTGTAGCAGGTCCTGTGTGCGTTTCAATTCCTCTTTGGCGTTTGCAATTTCACGCATCAAAATTGCAGTCTTTTGTTGATAGGCAGCAACCTCTGCATAGTCGGTTCCGTTCGCTGCAATACGCACAGGTCTGACCTGGAAGGTTTGCGCTTTACCCAGTGGTAATACCTGGTCGCCTCTCAAGGCATAAAGCTGAGCCGAAAATTCTCCCGGTACCACCAACGGACCCCGCGGTGTTTCGGCCCACGGCGGCACAAATTCAGGCGTAGTCAGATCAATGGCATCCGGTGCCGGAAACCGCAAATCCCAGGTTACCCGGTGGGTTCCCTCTTCTGCGGATGCTTCAAGCCAGCGAACAGGATTGTCCTGGCTGTCGCTCACGAGAAGCAACACGCGTGGTTCAGTTTCCAGCGATTCCGCCTGCAGTCGGTCCCAACCTGGAAATGGAATATCACTGCCTTCTTTACGCAATAATTTCTCGTTTGCCTGGCGGGTGGTTTTGCTGGTTTCAAAACTCTCATTCAGATAATAGGTGAAACTTGCGCCAAACTCAGGGTTGGGTGTTGCGAAACTGTCGCTTCCCAGTGTTGGCATACCCACCGCTTGCGACGGGACTGAAGGTATATACCACCACGCATCACGGACCGGGAACAGGGTTGCACCCTTGCCAAAGCCATCGAGGGCCATGGTCCGCAAAGCGGTATAGTCATCAAGGATATAAATGCCGCGCCCGAAAGTCGCCCCGACGAGGTCATTATCACGGCGTTGCAGTTTTATGTCGCGGAATGCAACGGTCGGTGCACCGGCCACCTTGTGCCAATTCACACCACCATTAAGACTGAAATAAACACCATATTCTGTTCCGAGGAACAGCAGGTTTTCATTTTCATGATCCTGCTGGATGGCCCAGACGATTGTACCGTCGGGCAAGTCGCCTGAAATTGAACGCCAATTATTTCCCCGGTTGCTGCTGACAAATACGTGAGGGGAAAAATCACCCAGCTTGTGCGCATCGGCAACAGCAAAGACGGTATTGGCATCGTAAAGCGATGCTTCGAGGTCATTGATGAAGACGCGCTCAGGCAATCCCGGCAGGGGCTTTGCCCGTTGCCAATTGGACCCGCCATCAGCCGTGACATGGATGAGGCCATCATCGGTGCCGGCAAACAGAACACCTTCGCTTACGGGTGACTCTGAAATTGATGTGATGGTCGAATATTTAGACATGGCACCATTGTCGTGCAGGTCATCCACACTCCATACCCGACCCCGGTATTTAAGCTCGTAGCGATTCTGATCGGTGGTCAAATCGCCACTGATGGCCTGCCAGGAGTCACCCCGGTCATCACTACGCCAAACGCGCTGTGAACCCACATAAATCCGTGAGGAATCATGAGGGCTGATGAAAATGGGTGTATCCCAGTTCCAACGCTCGGGCGCATCGCCAGGCGCCGGTTGTGGCTGGATGTGGACCAGTTCGTTGGTATCGCGTTGGAGCCGGAACATATAGCCTTCCTGGTATTCCATGTAAGCGATGTTGTCGTCAGTCGGGTCAAAAACCACGCCATAGCCATCGGCACCCAGGGGCACATACCAGTCCTGATTCCTGACCCCTTCGGTTGTCATCGTACGGGACGGGGCAAACAGGGTGCCGAGGTCCTGTGCACCGGCCAGCACGTTGTAAAACGGCAGGTCATTATCAAGCGCTACTTTGTAGAATTGAGCAATGGGAAGGTTGGGGAAGTGACGCCATGTGGCGCCCTGGTCGAAACTTTCATACAGTCCCCCGTCAGTACCGGCCAGCAGATGAAGGTCATTTTGCGGATCAACCCACAGGGCATGATTATCGCTGTGTTTCTCCCGACCAGTTCCCAGGACTTCAAAATGTTCACCGCCGTCACGGGTGACACGCATGAACACATCCATTTGGTAAACCAGGTCTTCAGTCTGCGGCGAAGCCGTCAGTTCCATATAATAATGGGGGCCGGTGCCACCTGAAATATACGAGTTTTTCTTTGTCCAGCTCTCACCCTGATCCGTGGAGCGGTAAAACCCTTTGTTCTCTTCATCTGCCTCGATCGTTGCATAAACCAGGCCTGGATTGGCAGATGTGACTGCCAAACCGATTTTACCAACGTCGCCCTCGGGTAATCCGTTTTCTTTCTTATGCCAGTTGTTACCCGCATCGGTTGATTTATATATGCCGCCATTTGGCCCTCCAGCCATCAAACCCCAGACATGACGACGACGCTCGTAAGCCGCCGCATAGATGACATCCGGATTGGCCGGGCTAAACTCAATATCGGTAATACCGGTGTTTTCATCGATCTCGAGGATAAGTTTCCAGCTATCACCGCCATCTGATGATTTGTATAAACCGCGTTCGCCACCAGCTGTCCACAAGGGACCCTCTGCGGCCACATACACCACATTGCTGTCGCGCGGATCAATTAAAATCTTGCCAATATGCTCGGATGTCTTCAGCCCCATATTGGTCCAGCTTTTTCCGGCATCGGTGCTTTTATAAACACCGTCACCCCAGCCGACGTGACGACCGCTGACATTTTCCCCGGTGCCCACCCAGACGACGTCGGGATTATTGGGATCAATCGCGACATCACCGATGGAATAAGATGCCTCGCTGTCAAAAACGGGTGTCCAGGTAACCCCGGCGTTGGTGGTTTTCCATACACCACCGGAAGCCGATGCCACGTACCAATTGCTGTCATCGTCGGGATTTACCGCGATATCGGCAATACGCCCGCCCATTAAGGCCGGGCCAATGCTACGCATCTGCAGACCACTTGCAGCTTCCGCGATGGTTTCCTGATCTGCGGCGAATGCGCTTTGAAAGCTGGTGGGTAACAGTGATAGCGAGACCACTGCGAAAAAGGCCAGGTTTGCCCCTTTCCGTTCAAATATTTTCTTAAGTTCGTATTTTGTAACCATTCTCACAATCATCCCATTTAAAGAGCAGGCATACACACACCTGGAATACCGAATGATAAGCATTCGGGTGCTTCCATGTTGGCTTAAAATTACTCAAAACACCAAGGGCATCGCCCGATCGGGCGATCATGACAGGAGCAGGCTGGAAAAATCGCCAGGGGGCAATTGTCCGCTGGCGACTCATCGATAAAGGCGCACCTTTTATAAACTGGAAAACGGTCTTTCACATAAATTCCAAACGTTCAGAAACTTATGCGCTTGAAATATCTATTTCTTAGCCCGTTTCGGTATGTAAAGGTCTGTAATTGTGCCTTCAAAAACCTCGGCTGACATCGCGACAGTTTCAGACAGTGTCGGGTGCGGGTGGATTGAGAGCCCGATATCCCCCGCTTCAGCCCCCATTTCAATGGCCAACACGCATTCTGCGATCAGATCACCGGCATGCGGACCGACAATTCCGGCGCCAATAACCCGGTGGGTTTCCGGATCGAACAATAATTTGGTCGACCCTTCGGTCCTGCCAATGCCGATGGCCCTACCGCTGGCGGCCCACGGGAATTTACCCAGCGTGTACTCGATCCCCTGATCCTTGGCTTCTGTTTCCGTAAGCCCGGCCCAGGCAATTTCCGGGTCGGTATAAGCGACAGACGGGATCACCCTCGCCTCGAAAGCTGTTTTCATACCAGCACAGACTTCCGCGGCAACCTTGGCTTCGTGGGTCGCCTTGTGCGCCAGCATCGGCTGACCGACGATATCACCAATGGCGAAAATATGCGGTACATTGGTGCGCATCTGCCTGTCGACCGGTATAAACCCACGATCAGTGACTTCAACACCGGCAGAATCTGCGTTGATAAGTTTTCCATTTGGAATACGGCCCGTTGAAACGAGAACACGGTCAAAAACCTTGTTTTCCGGTATTTTTGAACCCTCAAAGGTCGCGTGCAGACCATCGTCCTTTGGTTCGATTGCTGTTACCTTCGTGCTTACGAAAATTCCTGCGTAACGGTCGGTGATCCTTTTCTGCAGTGGCCTGACCAGGTCTTTATCCGTGCCTGGCATCAGCTGATCGGTCAACTCAACAACCGTGACCTCGCTGCCAAGCCCCTGGTAAACGCTGGCCATTTCCAGGCCAATAATACCGCCGCCGATGACCAGCAGACGCCGGGGAACGTCCTTCAACTCCAACGCATCGGTGGAGTCCATGACGCGCGCGTCTTCCCATGGCAAGCCAGGTAACTTGAACGCCTGTGAACCTGCAGCAATGATGGCCTTTGCAAAACTGACCCGTTGCTTGCCGTCCGCTGTCTCGACCTCCATTTCATGGGCATCGCTGAATACGCCATGGCCCTGGATTACCGTCACTTTCCGCTGCTTCGCCATGGAGGCCAGTCCACCGGTCAGTTGACCGACGACTTTCTCTTTCCAGCCGCGCAATTTATCCAGGTCTATCTCAGGCTGGCCGAAGACCACGCCGTGATCAGCCATTGCGGCGGCCTCGTCGATGACCACGGCGGCGTGCAGCAGGGCTTTGGATGGAATACATCCCACGTTAAGACAAACTCCACCGAGCTCGGCGTAGCGTTCGATCAGCGCGACCTTCAGCCCGAGGTCAGCCGCCCGGAAGGCTGCCGTATACCCCCCCGGACCGGCGCCGAGCACCAGCACGTCGAAGTCGTATTCGACATCCGGGGTGCTGTCTTCCTCAACCGGCTCCTTTTCTTGCGGGGTTTGAGCAGCTTGAACTTGCTCAACCACTTCACCGGCGTTTTCTTCAGATGCCACTGGAGTCTCATCAGTCCTGCTGGTGTCAGGCTTCTCATCAGCCTCCAAAGTAGCGACCAGCCAACCCTCTGAAACAAAATCACCTTCGACGACATCGACCGTACGGATAACACCCGCAGCGGGTGCCGGTATTTCCATGATGGCCTTGTCACTCTCCAGTGTAACCAGTGACTGCTCTGCGTCGACATGGTCGCCGGCTTTCACCAGTACCTCGACGACCGGTACATCGATAAAATCACCAATATCAGGAACGCTGACTTTTATTATTTTACTCATGACAGTTTGCTCTTTTAATCACCGGTCAGCGTTTCCCTTATGACCAGCTTGCCATCACTTTGCTGCAGGTTGTAATGCTTCAGGAAACTCATGCCCAGTAATATTCCGTTAAATTCTCCATCGGTGATGGTTGCGCGCACGTTTTCACGGTGTATTCCACCTACACTGACCTCGTCCAGCCGGGTCACCCATGCATTGGACGGGCCGGCTGCTGTCATGACCTGCACCCTTGGTCCGAAGTCCAGATCCAGGGCACGTGCCATTGACTCGGGCAGTGCGACATCGGTTGCGCCGGTGTCGACCAGAAAAGTGACCGGCTGGCCATTGATCTGCCCTTCGGCTACGTAATGCCCGCTGCGGTCCTGCGCCAGTACCACCATGGCCGCACCACGCGAGTCGACCGAACTGACCGTGCCGCCACCCTTATCGAGCATTGAAAACAACAGGTACAGACCGCCTAATAAACCAAGCGCAGCGACCCACAACATACGCCGTCCCAGCCGTGAATCAGGATGATTGCCATAATCAATCATTCAGCCCCACCATTTACAAATCCATGTTTTCGAAGTCTTCCAGGCAAGCGGCGAAAAATCGCGTGAAGCGCGCGCCATTCGCACCATCGATTACCCGGTGGTCATAGGACAGACACAGGGGCAGCATCATGCGCGGCTGAAAAGCTTTGCCATCCCACTGCGGTTGCATACTGGAACGGGAAACACCCAATATCGCCACCTCAGGCGCGTTGATGATCGGTGTAAATGACGTGCCGCCAATTCCGCCGAGGCTGGAAATGGAAAAACAACCACCCTGCATCTCGACCGGTTTGAGTTTTCCGTCGCGCGCCCGCTGACTGATTTCCCCGAGTTCCTCCGCCAGTTGAAAGATATCTTTCTGATCACAATCACGTATCACGGGGACCACAAGCCCGGCGGGTGTATCCACCGCAATACCGATATGAAAATATTTCTTCAACACCAGGTTTTCACGCGACACGTCCAGGGACGCGTTAAACATCGGAAACTCCTTTAATGCGGCCACGCTCGCCTTAATCAGGAACACCAGAGGTGTCAGCTTGATGTCCTTTTCCTTCGCCGTGGCTTTGCGGTAAACCTCCATTTCGGTGATATCGGCAAGATCATTTTGGGTTACATGCGGGATGCTGACCCAGTTGCGATGCAGGTACGCACCGGAAACTTTTTGAATTTTTGAAATGCGCTGTAATTCGATATCACCATAACGGCTGAAATTAACCTTTGGCGGCGGCGGTAAATCGAAACCAAGACCGCCGGACGCTGGCCTGCCCGCACCCGTCATGACGGATTTGACAAAACCGGTGACGTCTTCACGGACGATGCGTCCGCCACGGGCGCTACCCGTTATCTGCATCAAATCCGCCCCCAATTCGCGGGCAAACCGGCGAATTGCAGGGCTGGCATAAGGAATGTTGGCCGGCAGCGTTGCATTGCCATCCATTGAAACCGGTGGTGATTGCCTGCTACCCGTAGACGGCGGTTTCATGGTGGTCCCACGCCGTGCCGGTTTGGGCGTGCCTGCTTTTTTCGGTGCAGGAGCTTCGGGCGCTTGCTCTTCGTCGGGCTTCGCCCGGGTTTCAGCTTCCGTCTCTTCTGGGGCAACAACCTCTTCAGCCTCGATCAGGGCAACGACCTGGCCTTCGGACACCTTGTCGTCAACCGCGACCCGCAGTTCGCGGATCACACCGGCAACCGGCGCAGGCACTTCCATCATCGCCTTGTCGCTTTCAAGCGTTAGCAACGATTGATCAGCTTCTACTGAATCACCGACCGAAACCAGTATTTCGATTACGGGTATGTCGGAAAAATCACCAATGTCAGGTACTTTGATTTCAATCTGATTTGTCACTTTCTGCCACCAATGCGCTTGCTATACAGTATTTTCATTGCCTTACACTTTCATTGGGTTTGGCTTATCGGGATCGAGCCCCAGCTTTTTGCGGGCTTTGAGCAACTCATCAACGTTCAACGTGCCCTGCTGATACAACGCATGCAAGGTGGCATAGACGATGTTTTTACTATCAACTTCAAAGAATCGCCTTAAATTTTTGCGTGTATCGGAACGCCCAAAACCATCCGTACCCAGCACCGTATAGCTAGACTGCGGGAGATAGGGTCGGATTTGTTCGGCAAAATTTCGAACATAATCTGTTGCTGCAACGACGGGTCCTTCAAAACCGTCGAGACACTGCGCCACCCAGGACACACGCTGCTCCTGGTCCGGATTAAGACGGTTGTGACGAGCTGCAGCCATGCCATCCCTCTGCAACTCGGTAAAGCTGGTCACGCTCCAAACCGTCGCACTGACCGAATAATCGCGTTCAAGTATATCCGCGGCAGTAATCACCTCGCGAAGGATCGCCCCCGAACCAAGCAGCTGAACCTTGTACTTGCCTGAACGGCCCCGCCGGAACAGGTAAATACCTTTGCGAATACCTTCTTCTGCTCCCTCGGGCATACCCGGATGGGTGTAATTTTCATTCATCACCGTGATGTAGTAATAAACGTCTTCCTGTTCCCGGTACATCCGCCGTAATCCGTCCTGCAGGATGACTGCCAGTTCGTAGCCAAAGGTCGGATCATAGGAAATACAATTGGGTACTATGCTTGATATGACATGACTATTGCCATCTTCATGCTGCAGACCCTCGCCATTGAGGGTCGTGCGGCCGGAAGTGCCGCCCAACAGGAAGCCGCGGGCACGCATATCACCGGCAGCCCAGGCAAGGTCGCCGATACGCTGAAATCCGAACATCGAGTAGAAGATGAAGAACGGGATCATGGGTACACCGTTGTTGGCATAACTGGTCGCCGCGGCGATCCACGAGGACATGGCGCCTGCTTCGGAGATACCCTCCTGCAATATCTGGCCGCGGGTGTCCTCCTTGTAGAACATCAGCTGATCGGAATCGACCGGCGTATAAAGCTGACCCTTTGACGAATAAATACCCAGTTGCCGGAACATGCCCTCCATGCCAAACGTGCGTGCTTCATCCGCCACGATGGGTACGATGTGATTGGCAATATTCTTATCCCTGAACATGATGGCCAGCGCCCTGACATAGGTCATGGTCGTACTGATTTCGCGTTCACCGGTATCCTTGAGAAGGGTCTCAAAAGCATCCAGCTTTGGAACCTCAAGCGGCGATGACTGAACCCGGCGTTGCGGCAGGTAGCCACCCAGGGCTTTGCGCCGCTCCTTCATATACTTGATTTCCACGCTGTCTTCACCAGGGTGGTAATACGGCATTTCTGGAATATCGATATCGAAGACCGGCACCTTGAATCGATCACGGAAGGCACGCACGGATGCTTCGTCCATTTTCTTCTGCTGGTGGGAGATATTCAGTGCTTCGCCCGACTCGCCCATTCCGTAACCCTTGACCGTTTTGGCCAACACTACCGATGGCTGGCCTGTATGGCGGGTGGCCGCGTGGTAAGCCGCGTAAATCTTGTGCGAATCATGACCGCCACGGTTGAGGCGCCAGATGTCGTCATCGGTCATATTGGAGACCATTTCCAGAAGCTCTGGATACGCGCCAAAGAAATGCTCGCGTGTGTAGGCGCCGCCCTTGGCCTTGTAGTTCTGGTATTCGCCATCCAACACCTCATCCATACGCTTGCGTAACAGGCCATCCTTGTCCTTGGCCAGCAAAGCATCCCATTTTGAACCCCAGATAAGTTTAATCACGTTCCAGCCGGCTCCGCGGAACACGCCTTCCAGTTCCTGGATGATCTTGCCGTTACCACGTACCGGTCCGTCCAGTCGTTGCAGGTTGCAGTTGACCACAAAAACCAGGTTATCCAGACCTTCACGGCCCGCCAGCGAAATAGCGCCGAGCGACTCCGGTTCATCGGTTTCACCATCACCCAGGTAACACCAGACCTTACGCTGCGAGGTATCATCCATGCCGCGGTTATGCAGGTACTTGAGAAAGCGTGCCTGGTAAATGGCCATGATCGGGCCAAGACCCATTGAAACCGTCGGAAACTGCCAAAAATCCGGCATCAGCCAAGGGTGCGGGTAGGAACTCAGGCCCTTGCCATCGACCTCCTGGCGGAAGTTGTCCATCTGTTCTTCGCTGAGACGGCCTTCCAGGAAAGCCCGTGCGTAAATTCCCGGCGATGAATGACCCTGAATGTAGACCAGGTCGCCGCCGTTCTCGTGGTCGGGGCCACGGAAGAAATGATTGAAGCCGACATCGTAGAGTGACGCTGCCGACGCATAACTGGCGATGTGGCCGCCGAGTTCACCACCTCGTTTGCCGGCGCGTAAAACCATGGCCAGTGCGTTCCAGCGCGTCAGCGCGCGAATTTTGCGCTCGACTTCGTAATCTCCAGGTAACTTGGCACTTTGACTGGGAGGAATCGTATTGACATAGGCGGTGGTCGCGTCATATGGCAGGTGTCCACCGGAACGACGGGTAAAATCTACCAGCAGTTCCAACAGGTAATGAGCGCGCTCCGGACCTTCGCGCTCGATGACTGCCTGCATGGACTCCAACCACTCATTGGATTCTGCAGGATCCATATCCTGTTTTTGCAAAGACGACTTTTCGTTCATTCACTAAGCCTCACGTACTTTTAGTATTTTCCTTTCACGCATTTGTGCCTCCACAACTGAAAAAGCCGTCATGTTGACCACCCGCCGTACGGACGCAGCCGGCGTTAAAATATGTGCTGGATAATCCAGACCCATTAACATCGGCCCTATTGTCACTCCACCACTGACCTGTCGCGCAAAATTTAGCGCGATGTGCGCAGAATCGAGGTTTGGCATGACCAACAGGTTTGCCGGATGACGTAATCTCGAGTTTGGAAACTCCTGATCCCGGTAACTGTTGGAAAGCGCCATATCTGCCGACATTTCACCTTCAACCTCAAGTTCAGGTGCCGCCTTTCTAATCAGCTCGGTCGCAAGCTTCATTTTGCAGGAAGTTGCATCAACATGACTTCCGAATGATGAATGCGACAGCAGCGCGACACGTGGTTCGACGTTAAACATACGCACTCTTTCTGCGGCTAATAACGTTATTTCAGCGATCTCCTCTGCACTCGGATCGGGGTTAACATGGGTGTCGCAAATAAAGTAGATGCCCTTCTCAGTGGTTAACAGGCTCAACGCAGCGGCCGTTTCACTGCCTTGCCGCGCGCCCAGCACATTCCTTACAAAAGCCAGCTTGGAATCATACCTTCCAACCAGCCCGGTGATCATTGCATCTGCGTCCCCACGATAAACAGCGATCGCCGCAATGACCGTTGTGCGTGTTCGCAGGATATCCTTGGCCGCACTGGGAGATACACCCTTGCGTTCCGTTAACGCGTGGAATGTGGTCCAGTAATCATAGAATCGTGGATCGGATTCAGGGTTGATAAGATCAAAGTCCTTTCCGGCAACCAAGCGCAAACCCAACTTCCTGATACGGTCCTCGATCACTGCCGGACGACCGATCAGTATGGGTCTCGCGATGCCCTCATCCAGCACCGATTGTGCAGCGCGTAATACAACTTCCGCTTCACCTTCCGCAAACGCAACCCGCTTGGGATCACTTTTTGCGGCTTCAAAGACCGGTTTCATGACCAGACCGGTGCGCCACAGGAACTGGGTCAGTTTTTCGCGGTAAGCATCCAGATCTTCTATGGGCCGGGTGGCAACACCGCTATCCATCGCCGCTTTGGCGGTTGCCGGTGCCAAATGAACGAGCAAACGTGGATCAAACGGTTTCGGAATCAGGTAATCGCGCCCGAACCGCAGGGGTTTCCCTCCATAGGCTGCGGTACTGACATCACTGGCCTCGAGTCGGGTAAGTTCAGCAAGCGCCAGCACGCATGCCATTTGCATTTCAGCATTGACTGTCGTGGCACCGACATCCAGCGCGCCGCGGAAAATGTAAGGAAAGCACAACACGTTATTGACCTGGTTGGGATAATCCGAACGCCCGGTCGCGATAATCGCATCCGGACGGGCCGCGATCGCAACCTCGGGCATGATTTCCGGTGTGGGATTGGCCAACGCCATGATGATCGGTTGATCTGCCATTGTCTTAACCATGTCACCGCTGAGTACACCGGCGGTGGAAACACCCAGGAACATGTCTGCCCCGTGCATGGCTTCCGTAAGCGTACGTTTATCCGTTTCCCGTGCATAATCCAGCTTTCTTCCGGACAGGTTTTCACGACCTTTATAAATGACACCGCTGCGATCAATCACCAGGATGTTTTCTTTTTTCAGACCCAGGTTCACCAGCAGATCAAGGCACGCCATACCGGCTGCCCCGGCGCCCGAAGCGACCAGCGTCACATCTTCAATTTTTTTATCGACAACCAGCAAGGCATTGATTGCAGCTGCCGCTGTGATAATAGCCGTACCATGCTGATCATCGTGAAATACCGGAATAGAGAGGCGTTCTTTTAGCCTCGCTTCGACCTCAAAACATTCCGGCGCCTTGATGTCCTCCAGATTGATGCCACCAAACGTCGGCTCCAGAGACGCAATAATATCGACCAGGCGATCGGTGTCTTTTTCATTAATCTCAATATCAAAAACATCAATGTCGGCAAATTTCTTAAACAAAACCCCCTTGCCTTCCATAACCGGCTTACTGGCCAGCGGACCGATATCACCCAGGCCCAGGACGGCCGTACCATTGGTGATCACGGCAACCAGGTTGCCGCGCGCGGTCATGTTGCTGGCTTCTGAGGGGTCTTCTGCTATGAGTTCACACGGGTATGCCACACCCGGCGAATAGGCCAGGCCAAGGTCTTCCTGTGTAGTCAATGCCTTGGTGGGCGTGATTCTGATCTTACCGGGGGTCGGGTAGCGGTGGTAATCGAGCGCGCTTTGTTTCATCTTGTCATTCATGGTGTTCCACTATATCAAGTCGTGATGCTGCTTTCATTGGGCATTTAATGAGGGGTTATTTTCCAGGTAACCGTCCTCTCCCACCTGTACCAGTCGCAGCGAATTGGTACCGCCTTCGTTGTGGGTATGCTGACCCATCGTGAGGATGATCCGGTCACCCACCTTGATCCGACCTTGCTGCAACAGCAAGCGGACACCTTCGAACAATGAAACTTCAACGTTCGTGCTGGGAATGTTATGCGCAACCGGATATACACCACGGTATAAAGCCATTCGACGCAGGCTGTCACGCAGCGGTGACAATGCATATATCGGCACGGGTGAGCGTACTCTCGACAACCATTGCGCAGTTGATCCTGATTCCGTCAGTGCGACAATCGCCTGCACCGATACATTGGTTGCCATGTACATCGCCGCCATCGCGATGGCCTGGTCAATTCGTTGAAACTGTACTTTCAAATGATCCGTGCTCACACGGGTATCATCGTGTCTCTCGGCCCCCAGGCATATCCGGTTCATGGCTTCAACCACCGTTTGGGGGTGACGCCCAACCGCAGTTTCCGCCGATAACATGACTGCATCAGTACCATCGAAAACCGAGTTGGCAACATCCAACACTTCCGCCCGTGTCGGTATCGGACTTTCCACCATGGACTGCATCATTTGCGTGGCCGTGATAACCAGTCGATTCTGCTCGAGTGATTTAGTGGTAATGAGTTTTTGCAAACCAGGTAACTCTGCATCGCCGATCTCCACACCCAGATCACCGCGCGCGATCAATATCGCATCGGAAGCAGCGATAATTTCTTCCAGGTTGGTGATCGCTTCGGTACGCTCAATTTTCGCCACCAGCCTCGCTTCGCTTCCCACCTCGCGTAAACGGCGGCGTGCCTCGTTCATATCTTCCGCGTTACGCGGGAAAGAAACCGCCAGGTAGTCGGCACCCATGGCCGCGGCCCGCGGAATATCTTCGATATCATGGTCGGCAATACCGGGCAAAGAAAGCCCCCCGCCCTGTAAGTTGATGCCCTTACGATCTCCCAGTACACCACCGGTCTCGACCTTACAGATAATGTTTTTGGCCTCGACTTCCGAAACCCGCATGGTCAACAGACCATCATCAAGCAATAAAAGATCACCGCTGGACACGTCACCAGCCAGCCCCTTGTAAGTGACACCTACCCGGGATTGTGTGCCCGGGGCCGGTTCGTCCGACGCATCCAGTGTAAAAATATCACCGCTTTTTAAGACAACCGATCCGTCACCAAATTTCTCGAGGCGTATCTTTGGCCCGCGAAGGTCAGCAAGTATTGCAACTTCCCTGTTCAGCTCCCGGGCAACTATCCTGACTTGCTCGGCCCTTGCCGCCTGATCTTTATGTGTTCCATGCGACATGTTGATCCGCAAAATATCTGCTCCCGCCTCGATAACGGCTCGCAATACCTCATGGGAATCGGTAGCAGGGCCCAGGGTGGCAATGATCTTGGTACGACGAATCTGCATGTTGTAGCCTGCTTTATATTTTTAAAAGAACGCGATTATAGGCTATATCATCCGCACTGTTTAATTTGTAATGATAACCATTACTGGATGAGAGGTTTCGAAAACACCCTGAAACAACTGTTATTAAAAAAGCGATACCCGTCGAAGCCGGCCCATTATTCCTGAGGTGGTGTCTCCTGATTTTCCTCATTCCGTGTGTTTTTATTTATTTCTTGCAATTGCCGATTCAATTCTGCGAAATCTGCCTTGTAATTTGTGTTCTCGGCATATTCAGTCACATATGATTGCGCATGTTTAAAATACGCTCCGACAAGCGGTAGATCCATAAGTAGTGTCAGAACCCAGACAAGAATAC
>Ga0210065_1000263_pt1 | contig 14677 bp, 14 predicted proteins | sample Muzzi_PWB_D1_FD_185533 | JGI IMG/M metagenome (GOLD analysis project Ga0210065, IMG submission 185533) | Wetland microbial communities from San Francisco Bay, California, USA, that impact long-term carbon sequestration - Muzzi_PWB_D1 (SPAdes) | ecosystem: Environmental > Aquatic > Marine >... | reverse complement strand
AGCGTTCGCGGGCAGTGCATGGCGGTGAAATCTCGAAAGATCGCGAACAGATCGTTTCTGATTCGGAGGTTTTACTTTCTATGTTGGTCCGCAAGTGCATTGATGTGGGTTCTCTTCCAGATCCAGAGGAATTAGCGCCGTGATTTGTTGTCTAACCCCAGTTTGCACCTGACAAAGCCGTTCGTCACGCACCTGGCTTGCGCCAGGTCCGCGCCAAACAGCTTTGCAGGTGAAACAAACGTTAGCAAGACCGGTCGGCATTTTGGGTGCACAGTTGCAAGGCGGCGATGTAAGGAGAAATGCAAATGAAAGCAGCTATTTCGGTTCTGTTTCTCGCTGGGTGTTTGGTGCCCTTGAGCAGTTTCGCTTTGGAGGTCCCCATTCCCGAGTTGGTAGGAATTTACCCATCCAGTGAAGGGAGTGTCGTTGTAAGTGTAGACTTCGGTCAGCCCATTCTGGATGTATCTCAAGTCTATTTAGAGCTTGAAGGTACACTAGCTCCGAGCTGGTACACTGCCTACGGCGATACATTGGACTGGTTCGGCAGCTTTAGCGCGTGTTTCTGTAATGAAGGTCCTGGTTGGTGGCTGACTGGTATGGATTCCGGATCCTCAGGGGAAGGCGAGTTTTATTCGCTCACAGCCTTTCGCGGATCGTCTACCGCGAATCCCGATATCCTGCTCGATGGTCGTGCTGACTTGCTGTTCGAGTTCACAGGTGCTGGATTCCCGGAGGCGGACCAGATCGGGCCCTATCCTACTGGTACGATTAGCTCAGCCGCTCTGATATATAATGGACCGGTTGCGGTCGATTCTGAGAGCTGGGGTTCCGTAAAAGCAAGGTATCGTCATTGATGCTTGGCTTGGGATAAATGCAGTGGGGTGTGGCGCTTGCTTACAAACGCTTGCACCTGACAACCGCGTCTGACACGCCTTGTGCTGGCGCACAAGCCGCGCCAGCCGCGCTTGCAGGTGAAGCCAGCGTTAGGGCGAGAAAGGGGAAAATATGCGAGCGTTATTAATTTTTGCCGTGGGACTCTGGTCGTGTGCCACCCCAGCGCAAGCCTCTGTATGGCTTAGGTCTGCATGTAGTTCGGGGCAGGCTACAGTTCAACTTGGCATATTCAACAACTATGGAAATGATTTTGCTGGCCTCATTGTCACAAGGTACCAGCTGGGAACGTGCGAAGATCCGATTGTCGTAACTGATTCCCCAATTCCATTGCCTCCAATGGGCGAGGCCTTACAGCAGAGCATTGTTGTCCCGGCCCCGCTTGCAAACGTGTTCTACCTGTTTGAGGCAAAACTTGTCGACGCTGAAGGCGTTCAATATGCCATTGCGGAGGAATATAACATGGGGCTGCATCAAATTCCGCACTTTCTGGCAGCCGATGGGAGTGCGGTTGTCATGAGAGGCCCGATGCAGCTAGATGGTCAAGCACCTTTTATTGAACCGTGTGCGGACGGCTGCTGGGGTGATATGTCTGACAGGTTTTACCTGGGTGAGCAGGCCGGAGTTGGCAGCGATTTGTGGGTGATGGCATTAGTGGGAATGACCATTGACATCACCGGCAACATAGTGGTTCCCGATGGGATGTCGGGGCCATTGTATGATATCTATGTCGATTCGTGGGAAATTTCGCCGCCAGGGTCATGTGGAGTAGTGGCTACTGAAACCTCCACATGGGGTGGGCTCAAAGCAAAATATAGGTGATATGTGGTACCGAGGGAGACGGCGCCGAAAATGGCCGCCGCCCTAACAAGAGCTTCCACCTGAGAAAGCCGCTTGTCACGCACCTGGCTGGCGCCAGGTCCGCGCCAAACGACTTTGCAGGTGAACCCAACGTTAGAATCAGGAGAAATAGTATTTTCCAAAGGGGCTGAACATGAAGAAGATATCCATTCTGTTATTATTCTGTTTGGTAGCAACATCGGCTTTCGCAGTTGTCGATCCAGCCCCAAATTCAATAGGAATCTATTTTGATCTGTCGGGCGACAACAATTGGGGACTTTATCCTCCCGATGTTCCGTTCTTCGTGTACCTGGTATTGACTAACCCATCTGCTCCCTCTATCGGAGGTTACGAGGTTGGTTATCAAAACGTTGTCCAACCAGGTATGGAGGGATTTGTTTTTCGCTTGACTTCAAATATTGCAAATGGCGCCGTTGACGGTCTGGATGTTGGGAACAGCTCCGACGTCTTTGCGGGTGATTATATCGTGGATTTAAATACTCCGTTGGTGGCCACTCCCGCGACGGTGTTGCATTCTTGGCAATTCATACTCCTGTCTCCAGGAGTCATTGTGAAAATGTACATTGGAAATTGTTCGCAGCCCTCACTGCCTGGACCCTTTCCTGTGATTCTTAATGCGGAAACAGAGACTCAATTCACTGCAGTTCAGAGTTCCGGAGGACCGGATATTCCCGTGGCAACCATTAACGACCCGGCCCATCCAACTGGTGATGAGGATACTTTGTTTGGAAGCGTAAAAGCCCTTTTCAGATGAATTGGAGGAATGCAGTTCAAAATGGTTCAAGTTATTTTGATTCTAACAGAAGCTTCCACCTGACAAGCGCATTTGACATGCGCTTGGCGTGCGCCAAACGCACGCCAAATACCCTTTCAGGTGAACCGAGCGTTAGATTGTCGAAGAATGAGGGTAAACCTGATTGCTCGTAGCTAGGGGATATTGTGATGTATACTGCCAATGCGCTCATTGATATTCACGAACGTACCCATCGCAGTTTCGCGACGTTACTGGATCATTGCGGCGAGTTTGGTTCCGACGCGTTGAATCGAGAACTGCCCGGCTTTGGCTACTCCACCTTGCATTTGCAGTTTCACCATGGGATTGGTGCCGAGAGATATTGGATAGGAGTTCTTCAGGGCCGAATTGATGTAGATGAAGACGCTCCTAGCTATCCGACCGTCCAGACTCTGGAACAACTTCGAGTGGAGGTATTTGAGGCAACGGAGCAATACCTCCGCGCATTGTCGGTTGACGACTTAAACGTGGCTCGCACAATGATGACTTGGGGCAACCGAGAACAACTATTGATCCCGGCTCAGGTGGTATTGCGAACGCAAACACATTTATTTCATCACCAGGGGCAAATTGCTGCGATGTGTCGGTTGCTTGGTAAACCGTCGAAAGGCTCGGACTATCCGATCACTTAACATCAAGTCGGAGCACTGTGACTGGGTACAATACCAAAGTTCTTGTCGGGCGGGGCGCCTAGCAATCTAACAGGAGCCTCCACCTGACAATCGCGTCTGTCACGCCTTGTGCTTGCGCAGGCGCCGCGCCCTGGCCGCTTCGTGGCCCCCGGTCGCAGGTGAAGCCAACGTTAGGTGTATCAGACCAACGGGATGTTCGTCACCTCGGGCAAAGGCACGACCGGCAAGGGCATTCCCAATAGCCATGTTGGTGTGCTAAAATTGAACAGCTCGAATCTGTACGCAGGGTTCGCAACGGGAGGCATTCCATGAGGTTTACAATATTTGCGATTTTGGTTACCTGTTTCATCGGCGGTTCAGCATCGGCTGTAATTTATGACGTTGTCGCGCCCGATTCAGCGGTGACCGGCGAAGTTTATACACCGTTGATCATGGGCGACATGCCGAGCAGTTGCTGGTATTTCGGGTCCATGGAAGTGACGGAAGAAGAGTACCTGTTCGTTGTGACGGCTACCATTTGGTATGAGAATTACTCGGGCGGCCTGTGTTTGGGCCCGACAGAGCCATGGGAGTTGGATCCAGAGTTTGTATTCACTTACCCGGGCACTTGGACGCTCCGTGTAGTGGAGCATCATGACCATCCGGCGATCCCGGATTATCCAGACTACGTGTGGGAAAAAGAGGTTTCTGTCACTGGTCCGGTGAGTACCGACAGCATGAGTTTTAGCAAGGTGAAGGCTCTATTTCGATAATTGTATCGGTGTCGGGGTTGCCTTGTGAACACTTGACAAAAAAGTTTGCAGCAGACAAGGCCGTTTGTCACGCCGGCCGCTTACGCGCCCGTCGCGCGATCGTCATGCTAGGTGTTGTTTCGACTATGGTCCTGCTTGGGTGCAGTGACGACTCGGTCCGCCCTGGTGCGGAAATCGAGGGGGTATGGGGTTCTGAGCATCATGAGTTTGTGTCAAATGGTGACGTGGCCACGTTGGAGTATGACTGCGCTCATGGTTCGATCAACGAAGCGCTGGCTCTCGACTCGGATGGAAGATTTGATGTGGTTGGTACTCATACGCGTGAAGGCGGACCGGTTGATTTGAACAATCCTCCTGAAGCCCATCCCGCGCGTTACCAGGGTCATCTTTTTGGTAATTGGCTGGAATTGACGGTAACACTTACGGACACAGGCGAAGTTATTGGTCCTTTCACGGTGATTCGCGGCGTCCGTGGAACGCTTTACAAGTGCCTGTAGGATTTGCTGTGGTGCGGTTTGAAGCCTGGCAGTGAATCCGACGATATCCCTGCCAAATGAAGAACAATTGAGTGCCACCGCTCCTTTCATGGGCCCCCATTCCCGTGCCCAGTGGAAATTTCAATGACCTTCGACAAATCCTTCAGACGCCCTTGAACAACATCTCGACGTAGTTTCGGTAGTGGCGAAGCTGTTGGGCAAAAACCTGTCCGTCCTGCGCCATTCGGGCGACCACAAAACATCCCTCGAGGACCACCGTCAGCATATCGGCCAAGCTGCGGCGGTCGAATTCGCGGACGGGCGGGTGGACCGCCGCAGCTTCGTCCAGCCAGGCGGCCAGATGCTCGCGCCAGACGACAATCACCCGTTCGAGCACCTCGCGAACGGCACCGTCGAATTGGCTTGTTTCCGAACTGTACGACACGAACAGGCAGCCGGGCACGGGCCCCGTGACGTCGGTGACCATCTCGGTGTACAGGCCGATGAAGATCAGCAGCGATTCCAGGGGATCGGCGGAAAGTTGACGCGCCCGCGCACTGAATTCCCGCATTCGCTCGATGTCCAGGTCGGCGTTGCGTATGACCAGCGCCTTGGCCATCTCCGCCTTGGATTTGAAATGATAGAAGTAGGCCCCCTTGGTGATGCCCACCTCCTCGATGATGCTGTCGACCGAGGTGCCGGTGTACCCCTTTTCGATGATGAGGGTTTCGGCGGCGTCGAGAATCTTCCCACGCGTTCCTGTTTTGGCCTTTGGGCTCATGTATAACCTCCGTTGAACCTTCCAGTCGGTATAATACAGGATCTCGCCGCAGGGCGCCACAAATTTTATTATGTTGTCATTTAATAAAATACAAGATAACCGAATTTTTTTTGCAACCATTTTCTTGCGAAAGGCGTCTAATTATTTGAAAGTTGTTATACCAACCAGTCGGTTTAACTAAGCCGCAATCCCAACAAGGAGGGAACGCCATGACCGCCGCCACCGCTGAATTGATTGCCTTGATCGCCATCCCCACCTTTCTGCTGCTGGACCTCGTCGTCCGCAACCGAAAATTCGATGCCCCGCGCTTCTGGCGCCTGCAGGGCCTTGCCGTGACCATTGTCGTCTTGGCCCTCGGAATCGGAGTCACCCTGTATTGGGGAAAAGTCTTCGCCGGCAGGAGCCTGATGAATCTGACCGGACTCGGCACCTGGGCGGGGGCCGCCATCGGGATCCTGACCTACGAGCTGGTCCACTACTGGTACCACCGTTTGGCCCATGAATCGGACTTTCTATGGCGCCTGGGCCACCAGATGCACCATGCCCCCGAGAGCCTGGACCCCTTTGGCGCGAACTACGCCCATCCGATTGACACCTTCTTCTTCGCGACCTGGTCGTCCCTGGTGTTTTTCCCCCTGCTGGGCTTGAGCCCCGCGGCCGGTGCGGTCGGAGCGGCCTTCGTGGGGGTCAACGCGATGTTCCAGCACGCGAACATCCGGACCCCTCGCTGGCTGGGCTATCTGATCCAACGACCGGAAAGCCATAGCGTCCACCATGGTCGGCACCGGAACAACTACGCGGACCTGCCTCTGTGGGACATGGTGTTCGGCACCTTCGAGAATCCTGCCGAGATGATGGACCAGGTGGGGTTCTACAAGGGCGCCTCGAATCGGATCATGGACATGCTTCTGTTCCGGGATGTCTCCCGACCCAAGGCGGAGGAAGTGCCGGAGGTGGCGGACCTGGAGCAGGTGGCCTGATCCGGCCCTCCAGGAACGTCGAAGGGGCGCCGGGAAAGGCGCCCCTTCTTTCCGTCTTGAATGACGGCCCCGCGAACCGGCGTCACCTGCTTTCAGGGGTGGCCTTGGTTCCAGGCAGGCGCCAGAGGTCCTGGCCCGTATCTATTGTCCCGCCGCCATGATCAACGCCAATGTCTCTTCATCCACGACCAGGAATCCCGAGGTCACCAACCGCGGGGTCAGTTCGCGCCAGTTGTCCCCGCGCTGGAAAATTCCGGCGAAAATCGGCAGGGCCCGATCGACCTGGCCGGCGTTCACCATGGCCACGGCGTGCCAGTAACGCGCTTCGAGGTTGTCGCCCAGGATTTCCTCAGCCTGGGCATAAGCGCGTTCGGCGCCTTCCATGTCGTCCATCTCCACGGCCAGGTCGCCGGCATTCATCATTTCGTAACCGCGGTGCAGGTTCAGCAGCCGCTTGAGCTCCATCACCGGCTGGGGATTGTCTTCGACCCGCAGGTCCACCAGGATGTCGTCCCAGGACTGGCCGGTGGGAACCGCGCGCACGACCAGGATGGCGGCCGACTGCCGTCCGCGGATGTCGCCGCCTTCCTTCTGGGCGGCCTCCAGGGCCGCCACCATCCGTTCGGCCAGGGGTCCCTGGGCTTTTTCGAAGGCCTTGGCCATGACATCGGGCACCGTGGACGGACCCATGAGGTTGGCCTGGACCGAATATCCATCGCCGATCCGGTGCCCCGCTTCGGGGATGCAGCGCGCGCCGGTGTGGGCGGCCACGTTGCCCTGCGCGTCCACCATGGCCACCTGCCGGATGTCGCTGCTGGAATCCTGCTCCAGCAGGTTGCCCAGCGTGGTGACGGCATTGATACCGGCGGCCATCATTTCCAGGCCCAGGGGGCCGTAACTGGCCTCGACCATCGACTGGGTGGCCACGGCGCCCACGCCGGCCTGGGCCCAGGGCACCAGGGCGCCCACGCTGAACCAGTGGGACTGCACGGCCACGCCCAGGTTGCCGGTGTCCGGGTCCCGGGCCACGATGGAGTAGGTAGAAACGGGGCGGATGGGGGAAACGCGGGGGACGGCTTCTTCGGCGAGGGCGCCGCAGGCCATCAGCAGGAAGGCCGAAACCACAACGAAGAAACGCATCATGACACCCTTGGTTGGTGAAGGTTGGACGGGATTGGTTTCACCGTACCGGAAGGACCTTTCTCTTGGCAAGAGGAGAGGCGCGACCGGCCGGGGGCTGAATCTTTGGCGGCGGCGGGGCAATTTGTAGTATAATTAGATTCCTGACGACATCTTGTGACGGCACTTCTCAACCAGGGAAAGACCCATGTCCCCTCGCCCGGATACATCTTTGCGCCCTGTTGAATTCCCCGGTCTTTTTACGGTCCTTCTCATTCTGGCTCTGGTCACGGCAGCCGGTTCCTTCGCCGCGGGTCCGGATGATCCCGTCGCTGAGCGAAACCGCATCCTGGAGCATCGCCGCCAGGAGGCGACGAGCAAAAATTCCCTGGTCAAGGGGCTGCTGGCCGCCGAGAACGAGAAAACCATCAATCAGACCCAGTACGACGTCCACCATTACGACCTGGACCTGGACCTGGACCCGGCTGCGAAGATCCTGTCGGGCACCGTGACGGTGACCGCGGAAGTGACCGGGGATTCCCTGTCGGCCCTGGACCTGAACCTGACCCAGAACATGACGGTGACCTCGGCGCTTTCCGGCGGTTTGGCGGCCGGCTTCGGCCGCAGCGGAGGCATCCTGACGGTGACCCTGGACCGGGTCTACACCGCCGGGGAAGCCGTGACCGTGGCGGTGACCTACAGCGGTAATCCCGCCGGGGGGGCCTTCGGTTGGGACAGTTACGGCAGCCAGGACATGATATGGACCCTGAGCGAACCCTACGGCGCCCGGGACTGGTGGCCGTGCAAGGACCTCAACAGCGACAAGGCCGACTCGGTGGATGTCACGGTCACGGTTCCGGACAACCTGGTTGTCGTCAGCCAGGGCCTGGTCGTCTCGGATGTGGCCAACGGCGCCACCCGCACCACCCACTGGAAATCGAACTACCCGATCGCGACCTACCTGGTCTCGCTCGCCATCCATAACTACACAACCTACAGCGACTGGTACGCGCCCCTGCTGGGCGGCGACCCGATGGAGGTGCAGTTCTACATCTACCCCAGTCACCTCGGCGTGGTCGAACCGAACTATTCCCTGACGGTGCCCATGATCGGCGTCTTCGCCCAGGCCTACGGCGAATACCCCTTCGTCGAGGAAAAGTACGGGCACGCCGAGTTTCCGTGGGGCGGCGGCATGGAGCACCAGACCATCAGCAGTCTGGGGGGCTGGTCCGAGGATCTGATCTCACATGAACTGGCCCACCAGTGGTGGGGCGACATGGTCACCTGCGAGGACTTCGGGCACGTCTGGCTGAACGAGGGTTTCGCGACCTGGAGCGAGGCCCTGTGGGCCGAACAGTACTATGATGCCGCGACCTACCAGCAGTACATGGACATCGCCTCCTATTTCGGCCCCGGCACGATTTTCGTGGAGGATCCCCTGTCCCAGACCATTTTCGACGGCGACCTCAGCTACAACAAGGGGAGCTGGGTCGTGCACATGCTGCGCGGCGTGCTGGGGGACACCGATTTTTTCGACGGTTTGATCCAGTACCGTTCCAACCAGCTATACGCCGGCGCCACGACCGAGGATCTGCAGGCCGCGCTGGAGGCCGTCAGCGGCCGGGACCTCACCGCGTTTTTCCAGCAGTGGATCTACGGCGAGTACTTTCCGGTCTACAGCTATTCCTGGGTCCCGGGACCGGGCGCCGACGAGATCACCGTCACGATCGTCCAGGAACAGACCAATACCGGCGTGTTCACGATGCCGGTCCCGTTGCGGGTGGGCACGACGACCGGGATCACGGACATCACGGTGGAAAACGACCAGGCCACCCAGGACTTCGTGCTGCAGGTGACCGGCACGCCCCAAAGCGTCATCCTGGATCCTGACCGGTGGATCCTGCGTCAGGTGCACAGCGAGGTCACCAGCCCCACCTTCGACAAGGGGATCCTGCTGGTCAATGGCGTGGACTGGAGTTCCTACGGTTCGGAAATTACCGAAGCCTACGCCGACAGCGCCTTCTGGGGAGACAATCCCATCACTTTCTGGGACTGCTTTCCTGAACCTGGTGGCGGATACCCGGCCAACCTGCCGGCACCCATAGGGCACCACGCGGTGCCGGCCTCGATTCTGGGCGGCTACTCGACGGTGATCTGGATCGGCAACAACTACAACGGGGATCTGCCCAAATGGGCCGAGACACCCATCCTGTCCTACCTGGAGGCCGGCGGAAACCTCCTGCTCCTTTCCCGCTTCAGCAGGTCCTTCCTGGAGGGCGACCTGGCGGCCTACCTGGGGGTGACCTGGGGGGAGGAGTCGGCCTCCCTGGCCAATTGCATGGCCGTGGTGCCGGAACTGGACGACATGTCGTTCATCGGCTCCCAGACCTGGAACGACGTGTTTCTGACGGCGGTGGGCCCCGAAAGCACGCTGCTGTTCAAGGACACCGCGGGATTCGGCGGCGAGAGGGGCACGGGGGTCTGGGCCTCCCCGTCCGGGGGCGGGACCTTTCGCGAATCCGGCGGCCAGTTCGTGCATGTCGTCGGTCGGCCCTACCGGATGAACCGGAATCAATTGAGGCAAAACGTCGAATACATCCTGGAGAATTACCTGGGGGAACCTTTCACCTCGACCAGTCCCGTGGCCGATGAGGTTCTGCCCGGAGTGCGTGCGGTCCTGGACCAGAATTTCCCCAATCCCTTCAACCCGGCCACCACCATCAGCTTCCGGTTGGCGTCACCCGGTCCGGTGCGGTTGAGGATTTTTGATGTTTCGGGCCGATTGGTCAGGACTCTCCTCGACGCCAACGGGCAGGGCGCGGGGGACCACAGGATCACCTGGAACGGGAATGATCAATCCGGACGCGAGGTGCCCGCAGGCATCTTTTTCTATAATCTGGAAACCGGGGGCGGATCACAGACCAGGCCGATGGCCCTGGTGAAGTAGTCCTTAAAATCTGTCCGCCGGCCGGCCGGCCCGTTGCCGAATTAAAAATTGACCCTTTCTTGGATGCCAGACCACATGTATCCTGAATGTCAGGACCCTTCAAGAGAGGATCGCCCCCATGAACAAACCCAAGATTGCCGGTCGGAAGCCCATCGTCCTCGAGTTGGAAGCTGGGCAGTATGCCTTTTGCACCTGTGGGGAATCGAAGAACCAGCCCTTCTGCGACGGCATGCACCGCACCACCACTTTCCGGCCTGAGCTTTTCACCCTGTCCGAGGAAAAGACCGTGGCCCTCTGCGCCTGCAAGAGGAACGGCGGAGGACCCTATTGCAACGGCTCCCACGCCAAGCTGGAGTCCGAATAGCAGACACGCCCCGGGAGCGCCTGGTCTCCCTGGACGTTTTTCGCGGCCTGACCGTCGCGTTGATGATCCTGGTCAACAGCCCGGGATCCTGGTCACATATTTATCCCCCTTTGCGCCACTCGGCCTGGAACGGCCTGACCCCGACAGACCTGGTCTTTCCGTTTTTCCTGTTCATCGTGGGCTCGGCCATGTCCCTCAGTTTTTCGAGGCGCCTGGAAGCGGGCGCTTCGCGCGGCGACCTGGTCCGCAAGATCGTATCCCGGTCGGTGATCATTTTTGCCCTCGGCCTGTTCCTGAACGGCTTTCCTTTCCGCGAACCCCTGAACGATCTGCGCATCCCCGGGGTGCTGCAGCGCATCGCCCTGTGTTACCTGCTGGCAGGGTTGACGGTGGCCCTCGGGTCCCGCAACCGGACCAGGCTGCTGATCACGGCCGCCTTCCTGCTGGCCTACGAGCTGTTGATGCGTCTGCCGCTTGCCGGCGGATGGGGTGCCGGCAGTTTCGAGCTCGTTGACAATTTTGTCCGGTGGGTCGACCTCGCGGTGCTGGGCGAAACCCATTTATTCCGTGTCGGCGGGCTGGCCTTTGATCCCGAAGGCCTGGTGTCGACCCTGCCGGCGGCGGCCACCACCATGGCCGGGTATTTTGTCGGTGAATATTTCCGAGGCGGCGGCCCGACAGGTTCCAAGCTGCGCCATTTGGGATTATGGGGCGCAGGGACCGGGGTCCTCGGTCTTATGGTTTGTCCCATGGAGCCGGTCAACAAGCAGCTGTGGACCGTGAGTTATGTTCTGGTGACCGCGGGCCTGGCCATGATCACGCTGGCGTTGTCCTCCTGGATGATCGACGTCCGCGGCTGGAAAACCGGCACTCTTCCCGCGGTGGTGTTCGGAAGCAATCCCCTGGTGGCGTTCCTGGGGTCGGGCCTGGTGGCCCGGCTGCTGATCCTGATAAAAGTCGGCGGCGATGCCGGGCCCGTCAGTCTGAAACGCTTTCTCTACGTGGAAATTTTCGAGCCGCTTGCCGGACCGGTCAACGGTTCGCTTCTGTTCGCCATGACCACCGTCCTGCTGTGGTTGGGGCTGCTTTGGCTGCTATTTAGACGCCGTTGGTTCCTGAAAATCTGACGTGCCCACCCGCCCGGAGGGGAGTCCCCGTCAATGAACAGGGCTATTCAGGCCAAATACAGTCTTGATTGGCAATATAACCTGTTTTATTTCAACAAATTCAGGTCCATTTAAAAAAACAGTCCCTTTTTCTGGAATTTTTCCCACGGATATGATACGGTCCGCTTAGGAAAGCATCCAAGAACGAGCCCTGCATCCAGCTAATTTGCCGTGCAGTCTTACCGTTCCCCTGCTTTCATTCAACCAGATGGGTTCTTTCTGGGAGATCGCCCCGAAGCCTATGGAGGCTCGTTTCAGTTAGATCGAAGTTTGATCGTTCCGCACCAATTTGCCAGGGAAGCGAAATCATTGGGGGTTTCATGATGAGAAAATCGATACCGTTTGTGGCCATGATGCTGGTTGCCGCATTGGCGTTGCCGGCCTTTGGTCAGGCTTCCGCCATCGACTACTATGGGTTTGCCTGGGAGGACGGGGGATTTCCTCCCAGCAACCCCGGCGATGCTTTGACCTTTACCGGAGTCGGTGACTATGCGGATCCCGTCTTCGGCGTGGATATCGGCGTCGAAGAGGTCACCTTCTACATGTATGACCTGATCAGCACCGGAGGGATTGACCTCGGGGGCGGCTACCTGCAGATCGACTACGTCGGTGGCACTCTGGAGATCTACCGGGATGGAGCGATGAACGCCGATTGGGGTATCGCTCCCCCGAACGCGACATCCCCGAGCACCTTTGTGGACGGCACCCTGTTCTTCCAGGGCGCGTTCATTTCCATGACCGTGTTCCTGAGTCCGGACGGCAGCGGCGCCTATGAGGGCACCCTGGACGCCCTGGGAGGAACGATGATCGACGACGTCTGCACCGGTTGTGTCTACACCTGGGGTGGGAACTTCTCGGCCCCCTCCGGCGCGCAGATCCCGGACGGCTACGACCTCCAGGTCGACGGGGTCTTTGAAATCGAGGAAGCCGTATCCACGGAAGAGACCAGCTGGGGTTCCGTGAAGGCCCTGTTCAATTAGAATTCAAGTCGTCTGCGGGCGCCTTATCAACTTTGGAGGATGTTAACATGAGGACACGGATAACCCTGCTGGCACTGGCGCTGGTCCTGATTGCGGTCCCGGCTTCCGCCCAGCAACTTTTCGACTTTCTTGGCCAGGCCGTTGTTCCTGGCACTCCTGGCGATGTGCTCAACATGGAGAGCATCGTTCGTGATCCGGCTCCGGGTACCACCCCCATCCCGCTGGATTTCGCGAACTATGAGTACACCCTGGTGATCATGCAGCTGGAACTGGTCTCGGGCGCCGGCATCGCCGGGAACCCCCAGGTCTATGTCGACGGCGCCATCCTTATTTATGAGGATAACGCCACGGCTGCGGATTATGCCAATCCCGCCACTTTCAGTGATGGCACGCCCATCCTGATCGGCACCATCACCAGCCTGAACCGTACCATGTTCACCGCTACCCTGGGCTCGGCCTCGGGTTCGGTCAACTGGGTTGGCGGAACCAGGGTTGATGACATCGCGCCTGAGGACCAGATCGGTTGGGCCTTCCTGACCGGTATCAACTCCAGGCCGGAAAACGTCGAGCCCGGTTACACCGAGCAGTGGGACGGCAAATGTGAGCCCCAAGAGCCCATTGTGGATGTCGATCAGATGTCCTGGGGTTCGGTCAAGGCCCTGTTGCGTTAAGTTTGTTCGATTCGCACACGAGAACCCCGCTTCCCTTGGGAGGCGGGGTTCTTTATTTTATGTATCAGGTGGAAAAGTGTTATAATTGATATCTTGTCAGATGGGGGAAGAACAACCGGACGTCCAGCAGGAACCGAGGAACCCAAGTGTTGAATCAGACCGGAAAATCGCCCAGGATCTTTGCCCTTTCGGTGTTGGCTGTGTTGTTGTCCCTGGTGCTGGCCGTAGCCGGGGCCCTGGCCGACCCGCCGCCGGGATACTACGACTCGGTGGATTACACCGATGCTGCGACCATCCGGGCCAGCGTGCACGACATCATCGACAACAACATCAAGATCCCCTACACCGCGGCGTCCACCGATACGTGGAACGTGCTCGAGCTGGCGGACCAGGACCCCAACAACAGCACGCGAATCATCGATGTCTACCTGAACGCCAGCTACCCGAAATACGGGGCGGGCAACAACGACTACAACCGGGAGCACACCTGGCCCAAGAGTTACGGCTTTCCCGACGACGGTTCGAGCAACATGCCCTATACCGATTGCCACATGCTGATGCTCTGCAACGACAGCTACAACAGCTCGCGCAGCAACAACTACTTCGATGAATGCCTTTCCGGCTGCTCCGCCTACCCGGCGAACGATTACAACGGCGAGTCCGGCACCAACTACCGGAACACCGCCGTATGGGAAACCTGGATCGGCCGGCGCGGCGACGTGGCCCGAGCCCAGCTCTACGCCGATGTCCGTTACGCGGGCGACGCGGGCAGCGAACCGGACCTGATCCTGACCAACAATCCCAACCTGATCCTGGTCACCAACGGGAACGCGTCGGTGGCCTACATGGGCATCCTGCAGACCTTGATCCAGTGGCACTACGACGACCCGGTGGACGATCGCGAGCGCAATCGCAACGACGTGGTCTATTCCTACCAGGGCAACCGCAACCCCTTCATCGATCACCCCGAGTACGTGGCCTACATCTTCCAGGGTGTTCCGGCCGACGCCGCGGACGGGCTGCCCGGGCGGGGGCCGGCGGTCACCATCGCCGGTATCTATCCCAATCCCTTCAACCCCTCCACGACCATCGATTTTTCGCTGACGCGTTCGGGCCCCGTCCGGGTCGAGATCTACGCGATCGACGGCACGCTGGTCCGCACCCTGCTGAGCGACGACCGGCCCGCGGGCAGTCATCAGGTGCGGTGGGACGGAATGGGGAACACCGGGGGATTGGTACCCAGCGGCGCCTATTTCTGCCGGGT
>Ga0210065_1000262_pt1 | contig 14706 bp, 11 predicted proteins | sample Muzzi_PWB_D1_FD_185533 | JGI IMG/M metagenome (GOLD analysis project Ga0210065, IMG submission 185533) | Wetland microbial communities from San Francisco Bay, California, USA, that impact long-term carbon sequestration - Muzzi_PWB_D1 (SPAdes) | ecosystem: Environmental > Aquatic > Marine >... | reverse complement strand
AATCGTAAATCAAGCCGCTACCGGGAAGAGTCCCAACAGTCTGCGAACCTGGAATGGATGGAAAGAAAATCGGAAATGGGGAAGTGAAACTGTTGCGTCCATATCTATCTTGCTGTGTTCCTATCGATGTTTTGGAACTACTACTGTAGCTGAGTGAAGTAATATATCCGAACGTCCCACCCCAAATCGTGGAATACGTGTCCCCAAATCCAGCCTTGTAGCTATGCCCTCCAAAATCAAAAATGCCATCCCCTACCTCGTCATTGAAAGCCGCGAACTCAGTCCCTTTGGGCTCAACATTACCACGTCCTAACGCAGCAACTAGATCAAAACTATCACCACCGGGCGTCCCCTGAAAGGCACTGATATTTCGATTACGGAGCAGTGACTTTTTGGCGTTATCATTAACGCTAACACCAGTTTGCAGCCATGCTGTAAATTCCTCAGGATAGGAACGCGTAATTAGATTAAACGCCGCACCGGATGAATTGGAAGGCAACGAAGGAGCAAAGGCCTTATCTGATACGACGCCTTCGACAACAGATGTAGGGAACAAGTCTAACTGCACACCCTGACGAACTGGATCCGGACTAGGCACCGGTAGATTATTTAATAAGGTGCTATTGTAGCGGTCACCAAGCCCACGAACTACTGCAAACTGCCCTTCAACTACATTCACACCGGCGAGCTTGCCTACCAGATCCGCGATATTAGAACCGGCAAACCGAGAAAAATCTTCTGCTGAAAGAAAATCAATCTGGCCGACAGAAGACTGCTTCATGTCGATGAGTGCCATCAACTGATTCGCCTCATCCGCAGTGACTGTAAAGTCCTGTAACTCGTACACCTCGTCCGACATCTCCGCCGGGCGCGGCGGCAGCGCGAAGGGAAACACGCTGACCTCGTCTCGTTTGACGGCAAAATCGGTCACATTGGCCTCAATGTAGCCAGTCTTAATAAAGCTTAGAGTGTACAGGTCTGCCGGGGCTGGGCCGATACTGTAGCGACCTTCACCATCAGTGATGGTACCGATGCTGGTGCCCTCCAGAATAATCGCGACACCGCTCACAGGAGCCCCTGTCTCTTTATCGATGACCTGACCGGAAATCAACCCGTGGTCTGCGGGTAATTCTTTCTGGTAGGTGCTCGCTGCAACAGTCGCTTCATCGACGGATTCCAATAGAAAGTTGTTGGATTCGAGTTCATCAATCACTGTCTTTTCTGAGTCACGACTATCGATCAAGTCAGCAGTTTCTGTCGCTATGGCATCCGACTCATTAGCCGCAGAAGCACCGCCATGACCCTCGACTTGCTGTTGGCGTTTCCTCCGTTCAGCCTCTTTAAGTGCCTCTAACTGGGCTTCATATTGCTTCGGTATCTCGATCTTAATTGCGAAAGCCTGCGGTCCGAAGGCAGCAATCGAGGTGAGTAAGAAAACCAGTCGTAAGAGTGTCGTTAATTTCATGTGAACGCGTGTGCTATGAACAGACATGCCCTCATCTAAAAGTACTACGGGCCATGTCCTTCGACAGGCTCTATTGAAGCCTCAGTTCAGCTGCTCAATCGCAAATTGCGCGTCACCAACAATTTAACCCAGCTGTAACGATCTTAACTTTTCCGGTACAAAAATGACACCTAACTGAAACTTTACAGCTAAAGATGCACCCGCTGACAGAGTTTGAGTTTCGTTCTCAATTCAATAAAAAGTGAACATCCAAATGTCCGAAATCATTCAACAATCTAAATCAACCCAATCGATTAGCTTAGGTCACGTGTTTGCCACAGTTACGTAACATGTTACGCGACTGTAACAATACAGCCATCATTGTGTCACATAAATCGATTAGTTTGTGAAAGTTCCACCGCTTAAATTACCTGCGGCAACTCAAATTTAACAAACATGCAACAAAATGAACAAAACGATTAAACTCCTCGGCCTCTCTGCAGCCATCTTATGCTGTAACACGCTTACAGCCCAAGACAGCGGCTTCGACAAAATCTTTGGTTATGCCACTCTTTATAAGAACCCGGACAACAGCATCATCCAAAAGCTCGCATTCACCGGACGTCTCCAAGGCGATTACACACACTTCGAGAACGATGAAACGGGCGAAAAATTCAGCGATTCGAGCTGGCGTCGTGTGCGCGTCGGATTCAAAGCAGCTGTCTTCAACGATTTCACAATTCACAGCGAGGCCGACCTGAATGTACGTACTCCGGAGCCTCTCTACAATGCCCTCACCGATAGCTACATCGCATGGCACCCAAGCGACGAGTGGAAACTTAAAGTTGGTAAGCAATCTGCAGGTTTCACACTCGATGGCGCGACTTCCTCGAAAAAGCTCTACCGCACAGAGCGCAGCCTGATCGGCGATAACATTTGGTTCAAGACGGAGTATTTCACTGGAGTCACTCTTTCCGGCGATCAGGACAAATGGCAGTGGAAAGCTGGCGTCTTCTCCACCACTCTCTCTAAGGAGTTCGACAACGTCTTCGACACCAGCTACTTCACACTCACATCCTTAGGCTACGATTTCGCTGAGCACTTCAACTCCGACAAGGCACTACTACGCCTCGACTATGTCTACCAAGATGAAGCCGACGAAGAGGATTACGCAAACCAACTGATCGGTACCGCGAAGCACGAGCATGTCGTTTCGCTATCGTTCCAATACGACAACGGCAACAAGCATCTTCATACCGATCTGGCATACGCAGCAGGTTTCGATGACAACGAGCTCTACGCACTCCAAGTAATGCCGTTCTATGACTTGAACGATACCTTCCAAATCGCGGCCAGCTACACACATATCGAAAATTCCGGCGACGGAACCATCAGCGTCACAAAGTATGCGAAGGATATACAAACCGGCAAAACAGAATCAGCCGACGAATTCTACCTCGGTCTCAATACTTACCTCTACGGCCACAAGCTGAAATGGCAGAACGGCCTCTACTACACATTGACTGAAGACGACGAATACGAAGGGCTGGGCTTCACCTCCGGTATCCGCATTTCTTGGTAATTTCACAACAATGTGACGCATTTGTTACGGCAGCGGCGTCTCTCTACAACAAAACTCTCATACAATTCACAAAGTTCACAAAGAGCTCATCCTATAAAATGAAAATACAATCACTACCAAAACTACTCGTCATCATCGCAGCACTAGCCACCGGTGCGACACTCAACGCAGCAGAAACAATCGTCATTAAAGGCTCCGATACACTCGGTGCTAAAATGGTGCCACAGCTCGCTGAAGCTTTTAAGGCAAAAATGGCGAAGCAAGGCATCGAAGTCGCATTCGAGATCGCCGCTGAAGGTTCCTCTACCGGCGTTGCCTCTGTCATCGATGGCACTGCTGAAATCGGTATGTCATCACGTGACCCCAAGGAAAAAGAGGTCGCGCTCGCCAAAACCAATGGCATCGACATGAAACCAGTCACGGTGGCCATGGATGGTATCGCAATCATCGTCAATGAGAGCAACCCCATGCAAAGCATCACACTCGAGGAAATCGAACTGATTTTCTCCGGTGACGTGACCGACTGGTCCGGCGTTTCTACCAATACAGGCGATGTCTCGGCCTACACACGCAACACCTCATCCGGTACCTACGCAGTATTCCAACAACTCGGCATGAACTCACGCGACTACGGCGAAGATACACAGAAAATGGCTGGAAATGAGCAAATCGCGGCTGAAGTCGCCAGCAATCCGAATGGGATCGGCTACGTCGGCCTTGCTTACATCTATACACCCGGCGTCAAGGTGCTACCGGTCGAAGGTATTGCTCCGGAAGCCGCTGGCTATCCGCTGGCTCGCCCTCTCTATTACTTGATCAACAAAGGCAAAGCCATGAGCCCATTGGCCAATGACTTTATCGGCTTCACCATGAGCCCCGAAGGCCAGGCCATCATTAAGCGTGTGCACTTCCTGCCCATTTACTAGTTAGCGGGCGCTTTTCGCTAAACGCAGACTTCTTTCAAGGGCCGTTGTCCACACAACGGCCCTTTTCATGCCGACACTCAGTTCACTGAAAGGTAACATTTGAATTTCAATGCAGTATTGCAGAGTCTACCCCGCCAGCCTAACACTCTAGCATTTTATGTCAGCACAGCAGCCATCAAGCGATAGTTCGAAACCTAAATTCAGTCGTCGAAAAGCGATTTTTTTTGGTCAGGACTCTGACAGCATCATCAAGCACTTCTTCGGTAGCAATGCACTCGTTGCCATCGTCATTTTAGCGCTGATTACCATCTTCCTCTTTAAGGAAGGGGCGGGGTTCGTCGGCTCGTACCATAAAAGCCTGCAGGAATATCGTCTGTCAGGCTTGGAGTATGTGGATCTGCTGAAAGAAAAACGTGAAGACTACACCGCATTGACACGCTATCTCAATGATATGCGGGCCGAATGGATAAATGGCTTGAAAGCAGATGGACTCTCTCAAAGTGAAATCAGTGACACCATCTCGACCCCTGAAGCCAAAGCCTTCTTTTTTGGATATATGCGAGCAGGCTCGGACCTGAAGAAATTCGTTAAGAACAAAATGGATGTCGCGATTAAAACGCGCGACCAATATCTCACCAACAAAAGCCTCGAGGAAACACGTGACAACTACGCCAGCCGGATCGCCAGGATAGATCGTCCGGAATTTCAGTTCAGTCCCGAGGATCAGGCCAAATACATTTTACTCATGCGCGAGTACCCGCGGGAGGTGGGTATGAGTAATTCAGATGCGGCGGTTTATCAAAATCGCATCAAGGAGCTTCAGGATGGCGCACCGCTCAGCGAGCAGGATAAAGCGCGCTTTCAAAAACTACTGAAACACGAATCCGAGAAGCTCGCAAAGACCATAGAGCCGATTGACTTCCAGCAAAAAATTGAAGGCGTGGTCGACGAACGTGAACGCTATCGGGAGATCCTGACCGAACTTGAAAGTGATCTTACGGAGATTCTATCCCAGGCGGATCAGGTGGATCTGGGCTCACCCGAGCGCAATGCGCGCATACAAAAATTCAAAAGCCTCAACCAAATCTTTTTTGATGGCTACGAACAGCACCTGGAAAAGCTGAACAGCTGGGATCAAAATAAAGAAATCTCAACTTTCTATGCGATTGCTGCCTTTATCACTGGCAAAGAATGGACGACTGCCAGCGATCAACAGGATTGGTATGGTCTGCTGCCACTGCTGTCGGGATCCCTGCTCATTTCGGCCATCGCTCTTTTCTTTGCGATCCCATTTGGAATTGGTGCCGCGATCTATATCAACCAAATCGCCGGCCCAAAAGAACGCAACTTCGTCAAGCCCTACATCGAATTCATCTCTGCCATCCCCTCTGTAGTCATTGGTTTCTTCGGAGTCGTTATTTTCGGCGAAACCATTCGCATGCTCTCGCAACTCGAGATATTGCAGTGGGTTCCATTCTTCCCAATACAGGAACGGCTAAATGCCTTTACCGCCGGCTGCCTGCTGGCGTTGATGGCGATACCCACAATTTTCACACTCGCCGAAGACGCGATTAACAACATACCGCGGCATTTCAAAGAAGCCTCACTTGCGATGGGTGCCACGCCGCTACAAACCACAATGCGGGTAATCGTGCCCACCGCCCTATCCGGCATCATTTCAGCCGTTATGCTGGGCTTCGGCCGCGTCATCGGCGAAACCATGGTGGTGCTGCTGTGCGCCGGCAACCGCATCAAGATACCTGACATCACCAAAGGCGCGGGCGTCTTTTTCGAGCCTGTTCACACCATGACTGGCATCGTCGCTCAGGAAATGGGTGAAGTGGTACAGGGAAGCCTTCATTACCGAGCACTTTTCATGGTCGGCATCGTACTTTTCTTTATCTCTCTGTTCATTAACTACACCGCACAATGGGTTGTAAAAAAATACAGCAAGCTGGGTGATTAATCGCACCATTTGATCCGCACTATGTCATCCTCCAACAATACAGGTATCTTCACAAAGAAGCCGTCGCGTAGTAAAGCCATCGAGGCAGCGACGATCGGCCTGTTCAAGCTGGCTACCTACATCATCATCGCGGCAGCAGGCTGTATTTTCGCCGTCATCGCTTTCAATGGTTCCAAAGCTATCTTCAAAGCGGAGGCACCCTTCATCAATATTGAGTTTTTAACCCAAAAACCACAAACGCTCCATGTGTTTGAACCGCGTGAAGCTTATAACAAGATCGCGTCCAACAAAGCAACGATCGTTCGATTACAAGCCGAGCTCAAAGCACTTGGCTCCGGATCGGTCACAGAGGCTCAGGCTCTCGATGATCAAATTGAATCACTCGAAAAAGCCAACGAAACGCTCGACGTTGAGCGTAAGGCGAATCGCCAAATGTATAGCGATTCTGAATACCGTACGCTGGACGAAGAACCTTCGAAAGATGCTTACGTCTACAATAATTATGCCTACAGCGGTGGTGGCATCGGTCCCGCCATTATCGGCACTTGCCTCTTGGTGGCGGGTTCCATCGCAATTGCGCTTTCACTCGGGATCCTGTGTGCCATTTACCTGAGCGAGTACAGTAAGCCCGGACGCACATTGCAATTGATTCGACTTTCCATCCTCAACCTCTCGGGCGTGCCTTCGATCGTCTTTGGATTGTTCGGCTTCGGCATGTTTGTACTCTTTTTCGGCTGGGGCGTTTCCATGATCGCAGGCTGGTTCACTCTGGCGATCATGGCACTGCCGGTAATCATCACCGCCAGTGAAGAATCGATGCGAGCCATCCCCAAAGGCTTTCGTGAGGGCTCACTTGCACTAGGCGCCTCTAAGTGGACCGCCATCCGCACCAACGTGCTGCCCTACGCGCTCCCGGGCATACTGACATCATCGATTATGGGTATCGCACGCGTGGCCGGCGAAACCGCTCCGATCATGTTCACCGCAGCTTTCGCACTGCGCGATCAACTCCCGTGGCAGGGACTGGAAAAACCATCCGATTTCGTTTTCCAGGGAGTGATGGCCCTCCCCTACCACATTTATGTTGTCAGTTCAAAAATCCCGCAGAATGAATATACTCGAAATATGCAATATGGCACAGCCTTGGTCTTTCTGATTATCGTCGGATTTTTTGCACTCAGCAGCATCATTCTACGCATAAAAATCCGCAAAAAATACAAGTGGTAGGCACATTCGTTTTTCTCTCACCGATCCAGTAATCTTTTTCTCATGTCACAAAATATAGCTTCCAGTATTCCAGAAGAAAAGCAGCCACCCACCGTGATCGAAATCCGCGATTTCGATTTTGCCTATGGTGATGCACAAGCGCTCTTTGACATCAACATGGATATCAGAGAAAAAGAAGTCACCGCGTTCATCGGCCCCTCAGGTTGTGGTAAATCAACTTTCCTGCGATGCTTAAACCGCATGAACGACTTGATCGATATTGCACGTATCAAAGGTGGCGAAATAAAGATCAGTGGCGTTAATATCTATGACAAGGAAATAGACGTCATCGAATTGCGCAAACACGTCGGCATGGTCTTCCAGAAATCAAATCCCTTCCCAAAATCCATTTATGAGAATATAGCCTACGGCCTGCGCATTCAGGGAGTGAATAAGAAAAGCATTCTGGATGAAGTCGTTGAAGAATGTCTGCGCGGTGCCGCGCTTTGGAATGAAGTAAAGGATCGCCTGAATGAGAGCGCGCTCGGAATGTCAGGCGGCCAGCAACAACGCCTCTGTATCGCGCGAGCCTTAGCAGTTAAGCCTAAGATACTATTAATGGACGAACCCTGTTCTGCGCTCGACCCAATCGCAACCGCCAAGGTAGAAGAACTGATTCATCAACTTAAAAAAGATTATACAATCGTGATTGTAACTCACAATATGCAACAGGCCGCCCGGGTCTCGGATCGTACTGCCTTCTTTTATATTGGGAAACTGATCGAATATAGTAATACCGATGACATTTTTATGAGACCCAGTGACCCACAAACCGAAGCATACATCTCGGGTCGCTTCGGTTGAGCCCGTGTCTTACCATAATTTCCAGCATTCCAGAAAACTTACCTTATGAAACGATACTTTCACCAAGAACTAAAAGATATACGCAGCAAGTTGATCCTAATGGGAGAGATGGCCAATGAAGCAGGACGAATGGCTGTTGATGGCTTCCTGCAAAGTGATCTTGAAAAAACCCAGGCCGCCTTCGAACTGGACGATCAAATCGACGATTTGGAAATCGAGATCGACCGAGCTTCTGTGCGCTACATAACGCTGCGCTCACCGGTCGCCAGTGACGTGCGCCTAATCTTTGTTGCGATCAAAGCCAGTCACGATTTGGAACGTACTGGTGACGAAGCGCATAGTATCTGCAAAAGAACCGCCAGTATTCTCACTCGCGAAGGTAAAGTCACGAATACGCTAGCCATCGAAAAAATGAGCCGCCTGGCATTTTCCATGATGAAAGATGCCATCACCTCACTGGTCGAGGAAGACCTTAACCTCGCTCAAAGTATCATGGAACGGGACAAAGAAGTGGACCGCCTCAACAAGGACAATTTCAAGGAACTCTCCAGTGGCCTTAACATCGGTACCCAGGAACCATCCACTCAGATTGAGACGATCTTGATCTCCAGATCGATCGAACGCATCGCCGACCATGCAAAAAATCTAGCGGAAGAAGTAATCTACTTACTAACCGGATCTTAATTGTAGATCAACCGATAAGCACAAGAGTCGGCAGCGCAGTTTGGCACTCCCAATATTTTAGTATCAAGTTGGCTAATTTTCTGCTAGTTTCTGTTACTGATGAACGGCTACGCTAAAGCTGATCAAACTAACAACAACAGATCAACCATCACAGAATCTAATGGCTAAGAAAACTACAAAAAAAGTGGCGGCAAAAGCTCCCGCCAAAAAAGTCGCAGTCAAGAAAGCTCCTGCCAAAAAGGTCGCAGTTAAAAAGACTGCGGCTAAAAAGGCAGCTCCCGCTAAAAAAGCGGCGACTAAAAAGGTTGCCGCGAAGAAAGCAGCATCAAAGAAACTTGAGCTCACGAGCATCATCGCTCGGGTCGATGTCGGATTCGGCAACGCCCTCTACATACGCGGTGAAGGCGCTGGCCTCAACTGGAACCAAGGTGTACTGCTTGAGAATGAATCTCCCTACGAGTGGGCCTTCAAGACCAGCAAAGCGAAAACTACCGTCACTTTCAAATTCTTGATCAACGACGAAGTGTGGGCGGACGGCGAAAATCTCATCGTTGCAGCTGGCGGTACTTCCATCAGCTCTCCAATCTTTACTTGGTAATCACCAGGCAAATGCATTTTTAACAAGCCCGCTGTTCAACAGCGGGCTTGTTTTTGCGCACCCGTTTAAAGTAATGATGGATCAAAAATACGGAAACTGACGGGCGCATTTAAGACGACCGCCTCAGCAGTCAGCGCCGCCTTAACAGCAGCAACCGAAACTTCATTGCTTTTATGAGTCGTTACCATGATGAGTGCGGTACCGTCCTCCAGCGCCTTCTGATTCACTGTGGCAAAGCTAAGATGATGCTCGGCCAAGATGTTGGATATTTTGGCAAGCACGCCCTCTTGGTCTTTCACGTGGATGCGTAGATAGTAACGTCCGGTTAACTCACTTGGAGCGGCCAACTCAAGACCCGCCGCCAACTCACTGTAAATGCGCTCATCTTCTTCGGAAATCACAGGAGCGGGCGCACCTTGCAACATGAAGACGGCATCTGCGATATCACTGATAACAGAGCTGGAAGTCGCATCCTGTCCCGCACCTCGCCCAATGAGAATGGTTGTGCCCACTACGTCGCCAGTCACACTCACACCATTGTAGACCTCATCCACACCCGCGATCACTTCCTGCTTGGAGATGAGGGCAGGATGCAAACGCACCGACAATTTGCTCGCTTCAAAATCGCGTGCAATGATCGCCAACAGCTTAATTTTATAGCCAAGCTGCCCGGCGATCGCGATATCCTCTCCGGTAATTTCGCGGATACCTTCGCAGATAATTTCATCCAGTTTGACCCACTTGCCATGCGCAAGGTAAGCTAGGATAACCGCCTTATGCGCCGCATCTATCCCATCCAGATCGAGTGCTTCATCCGCTTCCACATAACCCAGTTTGCGGGCATCCCCCAAGGTTGCCTCAAAGCTCAAGCCCTCACGCTCCATGCGCGTGAGTATGTAGTTTGAGGTACCATTCAATATCCCAAAAATAAGCTTGAAGCGATTCGCCACCAAGGCCTCACGAATAGTCTTAATAATCGGAATGCCTCCGGCCACGGATGCTTCGTAAAAATAATGACCCCCGTTGCGATGCGCAATGTCGAACAACTCTTCGCCACAGTCGCAAATGAGCGCTTTATTTGCCGTCACTACAATTTTGCCAAGCTCGAGCGCACGCCGGGTATGCACCAGCGCCTCATCCGTGCCACCCATTAATTCACAGACGATATCAATTTCCGGATTCTCGACCACGCGCGCAGGATCATCTGAATAACGCTCGGCCGGCACGCTGACAGCGCGCTCTCGAGTCAAATTCTTGACCACCACCTGACTGATTTCAAGCTGTGCGCCTAAGCGCAGTTCCAGAGCTTGGCGATTTTTTTCGATGTTCTTCCAAACTCCTTGGCCAACGACCCCGAAACCTAATAAACCAATACGAATGATGCGTTTTTCAGACATGCGGCAAAAATGTGAGCGCAGTAGCAGCGGCTACATGCGAACGATTAATTGAGAAACGAAGGAGCCAATAGCAGGCGGCGAAAGTTTCAAGACCAGACTTCGTAACCGGGCTGGAAATCGCAAATTGATGCCGCCCAAATGTCCATTCAGACCAGCACTATTTGAAGCGATTCTCTTTCCCTTGAAAGATTCGAGAAATGTTGGAGCGATGGCGCACGACGATCAGCAAGCACAACAGTAAGCCCAAGGTGAAACGCGGATCTTGAGGCGTATAGATCCAATAAGCGGCAATCGGTAGGCTGAATGCAAAAAGGATCGAAGCCAGGGCCACGACGCGTGTGGTGAAAAATGAGCCTGCCCAAACCAATAGCCCAATCACCAGCACCACCGGCATTATCGCCAATAAACCACCCATGGTTGTCGCCACACCCTTGCCACCACGAAACTTGAGAAAAACTGAAAAACTATGCCCGATAATCGCAGCAAATAAGCCAATAATTCCCAAGCGCAGTCCCAAATCACTGCCAAAATATAAAAGTGGCCAACCCGCTGCAAGCAGGCCCTTTAAGGCGTCCAAAGCAAACACCATGTTGCCGGATTTGCTGCCGAGTGTGCGCTTCACATTCGTCGCGCCTGGATTGCCACTACCTTGCTTGAAAATATCGACGCCCTGCGCCTTGGCGACAATCACCGCAAAGCTGATTGCACCCAGCAAATAGCCGATGACGGTCGTGATGATGATGTTCAGAACAGACACAGCAGCGGAAATGGACGACAAGCGGTAAAATAATATACCTACGGTCGCCTATCTTGTGAGTTAAAGCTTGATCACGCGATACTTTTCGATCGCGGGATGATTAGCTATTTTCTTAGCAGCACCCTCGGAAGGAATGCTATCCAGCTCAAATACGCTCACAGCAAAGCCCTCACCCTGATCCCGGCTCAGCGACATATTCGCAATGTTTACATCATCTTCACCCAGCGTCATACCGATAAAGCCAACGATGCCCGGAACATCCTTGTTCTTCAATACCAGCAGCGTCGCATCGGTATTTACTTCAACACTGTGTCCATCAATCGTAGCAATGCGTGGATTCTGATTTTTACCAACGAGGGTACCTCCAATGGTGCGCGTTTTGCCATCACTGCAAGTGACCTGCACTTCGACCAATTCCGTAAATTCAGCGTGCGTGGAAGATTTAACTTCTTCAGTGACAATCCCCAATCGGGCGATCTTCTTAGGTGCATTCACATCGTTCACGTTCTCTGAAATCTCACGCAAATAACCACGCTGGATGGCATAGCTAAGTGGCAAGGTATCCAATTCAGTGATCTTACCGAAATAGCGTATGGTGATTTTCTCAACACCGGCAGGCGCCAACTGTTGCGAGAAGGTGCCGAGTTTTTCACCCAACAACATGTAAGGAGCCAACTGCTCCAACGCCTTTGGATCCAGCGATGGCATGTTGAGCGCATTACGCACCATTTCCCCCTTGAGGGCTTCAATCATCTGCTTGGCGACGTCGATGCCGACGTTTTCCTGAGCCTCTTGCGTCGATGCGCCCAAGTGTGGCGTAAGCACTAAATTTTCAATCTGGCGCAAAGGACTGTCTTCAGCCGGTGGCTCATCTTCGTAAACATCCAAACCGGCTGCGGCCACTTTACCGGACTGCAAGGCCTCGATCAGGGCTGCCTCATCAATGATACCACCACGCGCACAATTGAAAACACGGACGCCGTCTTTCATACGACCGAAAGCGTCAGCGTTTAACATATGCTTGGTATCCGCGGTCAGCGGCATGTGTACCGTAATATAATCAGCGTTTTCGATCACTTCATCCAAACTGGACAATTTCACGCCCAGCGTTTTGGCACGCGACTCGGTCAAATAAGGATCATATCCCAAAACAGTCATGTTAAATGCCTGGGCACGTTTGGCCACTTCAGCGCCAATGCGCCCCATTCCAAGAATACCTAATGTCTTCTGGCTCAGTTCGGAACCGGTAAATTTCTTACGGTCCCAGCGTCCGGCACGCATGCCGGCGCACGCTTGCACGATCGGACGAGTGCCACAAAGCATGTGCGTAAAGGTGAGCTCAGCAGTCGCCAAGGTGTTACCTGTCGGCGTATTCATCACGATTACGCCCCCATCCGTCGCGGCCTCAATGTCGATGTTATCCACACCAACACCGGCACGTCCCACAACTTTAAGCTTTGGGGCGGCTGCCACAACTTCTGCCGTGATGCGTGTGTCGGATCGAACCGCAATGGCATCGACGTCCTTCACAAGCTCAAGCAGTTGCTCTGGAGTGGAACCGTAGGCTTCAATCACTTCAAAGCCATCTTGTGCTTTGAATAAATCAACCCCGATGGGAGAAATGCGGTCTGCGACTAGTATCTTCATAGGAAAAGCGGTGGAGTAAATTTCTCCGGCAGCGAATTGCAACGAAAACCGAAGCTCATTCAAAGATAGTCTGAATTAATGGATTTCTTCACGAGAATCGGGCGCAAAATCGTTGATAAAAAATGCGTTGGCATCTTTTTAATCAAAAGCCCGACAGGACACGTTGCGTGAAAACCAAATCAGTAGTACGGTATGGACATGAAATTTAATCAGCAGACGCTTCTTCTTTTCTCAATCCTCGGCTGCCACTCAATACTTGCCGCAAATGAACAGAAAATTAACGATTTCTGGTTTAATGGTGCCGAGATCAATCGCTATGACCTGACTCAGGCCCGCTACGGCCAACAGCACCCGGGGCATGCTGAGTTCATTTTCGTGACTGAACCCTTCCTGACGGATCAACAGGTCAAACAAGAATACGGGAATGGACTGGCCACGCCTGTCTTGAAATTGAACGCGCTGCGCACTTTCAATACCGGTATTTACAGCTACCGCACCATGGCCAGTACCTTTCGCCCGATCGACTTGGCGACTTACCCGCATGCACTCAAAAGTACTACCAGTATTCAGGATTGGTGCGGACAGGCATTTCAGCAAATCAATCGTACGCAAGCTGGCTGGCAGGTAGAAGTTCGCTCTTATTTTCAGAATGCGGGCGATGCCAGCTACCAACTTGCAGACGCTTGGCTGGAAGATGAGTTGTGGCTGCTGGCACGACTCGCACCGAAGAAACTGCCAATCGGTGAATTTAATATGCTCCCGGGCAGTCTCTACCTGCGTTTCAATCATCAACCCATCGCTACTCAGACCGCCAAAGGCAGCCTAAGCGTAACAGATTCAGAGTACGTGTATTCAGTGATTTATCCAAATATCAATCGTATGCTCACCCTACACTTGGATCGCGAATTCCCACATATCATCCGGAAATGGATAGAATCAGACCCACAGGGTACTACCACCGCACTCTTGAAAGACCGGATCATGAACAGCTATTACTGGTCTGAAAATGGACCGGGTGATCGCGTCAAACGCAAAGAATTGGGCTTGGCTCCGGTTGCGGATTAGCCGCACTAGTCTGCGATGGCAGCCCGCCGCAGTTGTGAGTAACCATTCTTGAGCGAGCTGTAAGGGTCAATCGCCATCCCTTTCATTTCCTTGTAACCGCCTAACAAAGCAGGCAGGCCGACTACAATCTCACTGCTGCGCAGCAGCGTCTTCCATTCCCAACTCCAGTGATCAATCAAGCTGAAGGGCTCACGTATCGGATGCACGGCGAGATCCCCGAGTGCAGCGAAAGCATCTCTCAGATTAGCTGGCCCGAGGACAGGTATCACCAGAAACGGTCCTTCTCCAATGCCCCAGGCACCTAAAGCCTGACCTATACCTTCCGGAGGGATCGGTGCGAAACCCTTGACATTATCTGCAGGTGTAAAAATGCCGGCGATGCCAGCAGTCGAGTTGATCGCAAATCGACCCGTCTCGACCCACGCACCTTGCAAACGCCCCTGCAATAAATTACCACTCAAGCGAATCGGATAACGTAAATTACGGAAAAAGTTCCGAAATCCGAGCTCTACCGGATCGGGCGTAACCCACTCATACCCTCTGGCTATGGGTTCGAACACTTCAAGATAA
>Ga0210065_1000261_pt1 | contig 14767 bp, 10 predicted proteins | sample Muzzi_PWB_D1_FD_185533 | JGI IMG/M metagenome (GOLD analysis project Ga0210065, IMG submission 185533) | Wetland microbial communities from San Francisco Bay, California, USA, that impact long-term carbon sequestration - Muzzi_PWB_D1 (SPAdes) | ecosystem: Environmental > Aquatic > Marine >... | reverse complement strand
AAGTCGCATCAAGAAAGCGATCGCATCGCGGAAGGTATCGAATTCAAAGACCTTGCAGAGCTTGTCACCCTGTAATTCCCAGCCATCCAGCCCGCTGAGAGCGGTTTCGAGTTCAACATCAAAAAGCTTTTTCATAATGTTAATTCAACTTAAGCATGCATAAGCGTTTTTCAAATATGATTCGAGGGTTTCGAGGCTTATTTTTAGTTGAATAAAAAATCGGCTAACGTAATCGAGATACAGTCCCCTAGCAGCACTCCCCAGCTTGGTTTCCCTAAAATTCGTATTCAATGCCCAAGGCCAAATAGCTTGAACCACCTTTAATGGCTTCTCCATCATTATCCCTTCCATAGAGGCCCCAAGCTCCGGAACGATGCGGCACACTAATCATCAACCATGACCGGTCCAGCTCCGGGGTCTCTTCATGTGAAAAACTCAGTATGCGAAAGATGTCGCCACAATTAAACGCCAGCGAGGCCTCAAGATAGTTCAGGAAATGCTTACTGGTATTGCTCCCACGGTTCAATTTCTCTGTTTGAGGGATGTGGCTGACATAAGAAAAACCTTCCGCAGCGGCTAAGCGTGTGCGTAGGTGTTCATCCCATGGGAATTTCGTCCACGCTATCTTGAAAGCAAGAGTGCTTTGCCATACATCGCTCTGGGCACCTTGCTCGTTGTGCCACATTAGCCCCCCCTCTCCGATCACTTCAATGGGATAGCCCCACAACTGTTTAATGAAAACATAGCCCAGCGAAGCGCGCACACCATTCTGTGAAATTAAGTCGCCTTGCCCAGTCAAGACCTCCCCGAAATCACTCGTGGTTCCTTGAAAATAATGGAGACCAGCGCGCCAACGGTAAGCCTCGCTGGCCGCACCATCCCAAAAAAAAGGGCGATCAGCGTCTTCTGCCCAACGGTCTGCCTCAACCGAACGCACTCTGCCGGGATCTGCCTCCACAGGAGCGAATGCGCAAACTGCATGAGTCATAATCAACGAAGCAGTAAACACTACAAATGAACTGGTCGAAGGACTCAGCATTCCTTAAAAAAACTTTTGGCTCGTACACTTTGCAACTGGAATCGCCTCTCACACAAAAATACGTTGCTGGGAAGTGCCAAGGTTTCGATCCGTTAGGGGTTATACTGATATTAACTAGAGTCGCCTACTCATCCGTCGCCGGAACTGGCAAAGGCAAGACTTAAGATAAGCGGAAAAGCGCCAACCTGCCTTTGACAATCTCACCCGTTACCAGCCATCAAGAGAGGCGTTGTCATCAAAAGTTAAAATGAGGTGGGATTCGATCCAAGGAGACAAAAAAGCGCCGAAGCGAATGCTTCGGCGCTGATTCAATCCTGAGGATTTAAAACATCGGGCAGCTTGAATCAGTCGCTGTTACCGTCCGAAGCGGCCTTCTTCAGAGCCGTACTCTCAGAGCGCAAACCCATCACAATTGCAACGCACAACGCGAGTAACACCACCCCGAAGGCCAAACCGGTCGAAACAACCATGGCTTGCAGGGCAACGAGTCCGCCTCCCAACAGGAGAACAATCGCGACCAGACCCTCAAAGGTGCACCAGAAGATACGTTGGCCCGCAGGCGCGTCCACTTTACCGCCGGCCGTAATCGTATCGATCACCAATGAGCCACTGTCTGAAGACGTTACGAAGAAGACAATGACCAGGATGACCCCGACGAACGAGGTAATGGATGTAAGCGGGAATCCTTCCAGCAGCTTAAATAGCTTAATTGGAAGGTCAGCATTCGCCACCGCTTCATTACCAGCGATAAATTGTGAGATTGCGGCCCCGCCAAAGGTCGACATCCAGAAGACGCAAACCAATGAGGGAATTAGCAGAACGCAGACAATAAACTCCCGCACGGTGCGTCCTTTCGAAACGCGGGCAATAAACATACCTACGAAGGGTGACCATGAAATCCACCACGCCCAGTAGAAAGAAGTCCAGCCTTGAGAGAAATTGACATCTTCGCGGCCGATTGGGTTAGAGAGAGCCGGCAGATTCACGATATAGGCTCCGATTGACTCAAAGAAATTGGCGAAAATGTAGGCCGTTGGTCCGAGTAATAGGACGAATGCCAACAAAGCAAAAGCAAGGACCATGTTGATCTCCGACAAGCGCTTCACGCCGCCTTCAAGTCCCCGCAGCACCGAGACCAGCGCAACTAAAGTGATGCAAACAATCAAGATTGACTGCCATCCTGACCCGATCGGCATCGAAAACACTTCACCAAAGCCGGCGTTGGCTTGCTTGGCGCCAATACCGAGAGATGTGGCCAAACCGAAGAGCGTCGCAAAAACAGCGATGACATCAATTATGTGGCCTGTCCAGCCCCACACACGCTCGCCGATGAGCGGGTAAAAAGCCGACCGAATTGTCAGAGGTAAGCCTTTGTTATAAGAGAATAAAGCCAGCGCCAAGGCCAAGACGGCATAGATTGCCCAAGGGTGAAGGCCCCAGTGAAACACAGTCGAAGCCATGCCTAGCTTTCTCGAAGCTTCCGCATCGCCCTCCGCGCCTGCCAAAGGAGCCCAGTCGGTGCGCACGCCATCGTCGCCGGCGGCAATGCCCGCATATGAACTGCTGTAGTGACTAATCGGTTCGGATACTCCGTAAAACATCAGCCCGATCCCCATGCCCGCCGCAAACAACATCGCAAACCAACCAGGGTAGGAAAAGTCCGGCTTCGCATCCTGCCCCCCCAAGCGAATTTTCGCCCAGGGTGACACAATTAAAAAGAAACAAAACAATACGAAGATGTTCGCGCCCCCCAAAAAGAACCAGTCGAAATTGCTGGTCACCGCCTTCCGCAAGGCGGGAAAGAATTCAGCAGCGTGATCTTTGAAAATAAGTGCATATAATACGAACAGCACAATCAGACCACCTGAAATTGCAAAGACAGGGTTGTGAATATCCACCCGTAATTTCCAGAAGCTGGTTTTGATGTTGTCTTGCCCAATTTCGTAATCGGTGGGAATCAAGCCGATCGGCTCATAGGGTTCTACATCTTTAAATTCCTTCATACCGGAAGTCGGTGGTGGGTCTTCGTTATTATTCATAGCTTAGTCGTATTTAGTTAGGAAGTGCCGGGTAGGCAGCGTGTTCTGTGTGAGTTAAAAGTTATTCAGATTGGTAGCGGCAGAGCTCCATCAAAAGAGGGTCTGCCGATTCAATATGTTGGGCCAGTACTGCGGGAGCTACCTCGCAAGCGAATAGAAGCTCCCGCAGTTCTCTGAGCTCAATCGGACCGATTTAAAAGTAATAACCAAAGTTAAGATTCAGGCGGGTTTCCCATTTTTCATTCGGGTTTTCACCAAAGCGACTACTGTAGCCACTTTCGTTGCCAACGAAATCATTACCATTCGATGCCGCGACTTCGGTGTAGATGTACCAGCCACCACGTGCCCATGCAGCGCCAACAACAAATAGATCGCTGTTATTAAAGCCGCTTTCTTCTTTAATGATAGAACTGTATTCAACGTAAGGAATGACATAATCCAGCCAGTCAACTTGGTTGACCTCATAATTATAGCTCAAAGAAGCTGCGGCGATCCAAGCTTCCGTCGCTACGGTAGTGGGGAAGTCGTATGCCCCGAACTGTATAAGCGAATCAGTCAAATCCCCGTTTGAATCAGTCAGGTAAGCATCAATGTCATATTTGTAGTGCGTCAACTGAGGCGCGAAGGTCCAATTGTTCCACTTGAAAACCGGGTGAAAGGAAATGGCATAGTGATCACCGTCATCCTGCGTGCCTTTACTTTCCAACATGCCGTACTGAACTGAAGCACCGAGGTCGACAGTCATATCACCTATTTCTGCGGCGTAAACAGCCCGGGCATTGAATTGATTACGCTCCTCATAGCCTTCGCCAGTTTCGTTGGATACATCATAGGAATAGCGGACACTGTCGTTGGAAAAATTCTCTCCAAAATACGAGCCCTCGTCAGTCAAGTAATAAGCGAAGTCGAAAGACCAATCGCCTTGGGTCGTTTGATATTTAATACCCAGATCCATGTCATCAGACAGACCCACGTAATAGTGCTGATCAAAGAACCAACTTTGAGAGACGCCGTAAGCACCGGGTCCGAAAGGCACTCGATTGATACCGACTTGAACTTGGTCGCCGCTCTCAAAGTTATAACCGAGCCAACCAGTGTGAATCATACTGTAACCGTCCGAATTATTGTTGGAATAGCCGGGATAAAAACGGTACTCAAACTTGGCGACCCAAGGGCCTCGTACGTAATCCATATTGATACGAAAAGTATCCAGGCTAATTGTGCCATCCTCGCCGCGATTCATATCCTCTGCCAATCCACCCGAGGTGTAATCGCCCAGATAGTAATTAGCGCGGATTGCACCCCCTATTTTTAAGCCTTCAAGCGCTGGGATTAAGTCGCCCGGGGTTATTTTAGAAGGCCCCAGGTCGGCCGCGTCGGCTAGTTTCGCCTCTTTCTCAGCGACCGCTTCTTCGCGAGTTGCTAGAGCTTTTTCGGCGCGTTCGGCTTCGACACGCTCACTCTCAGTTACAGCAAGTTGCCGCTTAGTCTCGTTAAGCTCAGCGGTCAAATTCTCAATCTTTTGCTGTAGTGCTTTTTCTGACTCTTGCGTCTGTGCGCTTAGTGCAGGCGCAAAGCCCAGTAGGCAGCAGCAGAGAATCTTTCCATTTAGAACGAATTCTAATCGCTTTGTTTTATTCATAATACAATCAGGTTTGGTATGCAGTTGGAACTGCCCATGCGCCGCCGACGGCTGTCGACATAAGGGCACGCTGCAGCCAGGTCTGGCGGGGTTGACACATCTCGTCAGTGCGAGCGGCGAAAAACGGCGCTCGTAGGTCTCTACCCTCTTGTTCCAAAGTGGGTTCGGACTGTTTTAAATAAAAGACGAAAACGAGTGTAGTTAGTGGGTTATAAGAGTCGTCATACGACAACAATAGCCAATAAATGCAGCAACTCGAGGATAGCAACCCATTTCTAAAGTTACAGCCTTGGCACGACTCACCTCTTAAGTATCCCGCTTGCGATGGGCCGTGGCTGGCAATCAGATTTCCAAAGCATATTTCCTGAGGTGTACTAACAGAATGAATACATACATCTGACGTAACAAGAAGACTGCACGGTAATGGGCCTAAACAGCAAAGTTTCAATATCGAAGCTCTGCTGCTGGGAACCTTATAACTGTCGAACAAAAAAATTCAAGCTTCGCGCGACTCACTAAACCGCTGGAAAGTAAAAATTTATCAGTAGAGATTGACTCGCCAGCATTCAGTTATGATGCTCAGCCCGCTACAGTGAATTGCGTCAGGTTTACCCTAGCCCGGCCATCTTCTGCCTCTAACCCTTATCTGTCATGATGAAATACCCTCTCCGCAAGAGCTCTCTGCTCGCAGTCTTCTTTTTAGTGATCGGCTCTGCCGTGGCCGTTTATGCCGAAACAGCCGAAATTTCGATTCCGTTGGGCGGCAACGCGCATGATATGGTATTCGATGAAGCCCGCCAACGCATTTACATTACCATCCCGAGCACCCAGGAAGTGCTTGTGCTGTCCACTGCCCCCTTCACGATTGAGGGTCGAATTCCTTTCGCCACCCAACCACGCGGCATCGATCTGAGCCATGACGGTAGTCGGCTCTTTGTCGCACTCAACGGCGCAGGCTCAGTCGGGGTGATCGATCTCACAAACTTTAACGTCACGACCATCCCGATCGGCCAGGAACTCGGCGACTCCCGTACCTGGGATGTGATCGAGGCACAGCCCGACCGTCTCTTCGTCTCGGCCAATCCCAGCAGCAGTGGCTTCGCCTGGATCGTAGAGGTCCGTCTCGACGCCAACAACGCCGCAACGCGCGTCGCCAGCAATCGGATCATTCGCGCCCGCCCTGTCTTCGCGCTGGCACCCGACCGCTCCTTCCTTTACGTCGGCTCCGGCTTCAGCCCGAATTCACTCTACAAACTCGATCTCGCCCTAGAAGACGCACCGCTAGTTCTGCAGGACCGCCACGGCAGTGTCAGCGGAACCGACCAGCTTACGCTCAGCCCGGACGGTTCCCGTATTCATCTCGGAAGTGGCCAAATTCTTGGAACTGCCGATTTCCAGATACAGGCAGATCTCGAAAGCGGAATCACCCGTTATGGCGATATTCCCGGCATTTATTACCTTGCCGAATATCCATCCTTGTTCGGGGGCGCCGAAGGACTCGAAGTACACATTTATGATACGGCAACCGACCTCAAACGCGACACTTTAACGGTCTTCGATGAGATCCCGGACAGAGCTACGCTGCAGGATCTGCTGATACTTCCGGGAGACGCCGGCTTTCTCTTCCTAATTGACGACACCCTCCTCGGCAGCTTCGACCCGGATGGACTGCCCGACAGCGACGATGACGGCGTGCCGGATGCTTTCGATAACTGCCCGCAAAGCGCAAACACGGATCAGGCCGACCGTGACAACGACGGTTACGGCGATGTCTGCGACCCCTTCCCGGACGACACCAACCACCTTGCGGCCGCCTTCGATCTGATTGCTGCACTCGAAAAGAGCCTCAATCAGGCACAAACCCGAATGGTTGAATTAGAAGCTGCAAATCGCGATCTCGAGAATGAAGTTCGGCGCCTGATGAAACTCGTCGACACAGACCGCGACGGCGTGCCGGACTATCGTGATCTTTGTCCTGATTCACGGCCCAACGGCGCAGTGGACGAGAACGGCTGCCAGCCCTGGCAGAAAAACGGACGCCGCAAAGCGCGCGACAAATAGCCGGAAGTACAAATAATTGGCCAGTCAGAGAAGGACAGGAAAGCGAACGCCGGCGCTGGCTTTCAACGCGGCTATACTTGCCGCTGTCTTAGTCCATTCAAATAAAGTTACACCCTTACCAAGCTTGTCTGCTAGTGTTTCAAGCCTGCCGATCAAGGCGAACAACAACCTACGTACGTTATTGGGATCTTGAAAACGACACGCGGATTTACGCGGAGCTGGTCGAATTTGACGAAGGAGTGATGGCTACAGTTTGATAGACATATAGTTTAAGAGAGAGACACGCCTTCATTTTTTATGCCTGATGAGTTGCAATTTGTGACAAGTCTTAAAAATATGAAGACTTGAAATACCGACGTTTTGGCAGAACCGAATTAAAGATACCTGTTTTCTCATGTGGAGGCATGCGCTACCAGCAATCCTGGGAGGACATCGCTGCTGCCGACGTGCCTCAAAAAAATCAGGCAAATCTGGAGGCAACCATCCGCCGCTCCTTGGAGCTTGGCATCCATCACATTGAAACAGCGCGGGGCTACGGTTCCTCCGAGATGCAGCTCGGTTGGATATTGCCTAAACTCCCGAGGCAGGAGCTTATCGTACAAACCAAAGTGTCTCCCACTAAAGACCCGTGCAAATTTGCCGAGACCTTTGAAGAGTCGATGCGTAATCTACAACTGGATCACGTCGACCTGCTCTCCATTCATGGTATCAATAATGAGGAAACCTTGGACTGGACGGTGCGTGAGGGCGGCTGTTTGGAGGTTGCCGAAAAACTCAAAGCGGCCGGACGTGTTCGGCACATTGGCTTTAGCACGCATGGGCGCTGTAGCCTGATCACAAAAGCGATCGAAAGTAACCGCTTCGATTATGTGAACTTGCACTGGTATTATATCTTTCAAGACAACTGGCCGGCAATCGTAGCGGCCACCCGATTGGACATGGGTGTTTTTATTATCAGCCCAAACGACAAAGGCGGGATGCTTTACAAACCATCGCCAAAATTATCGAGGCTGTGCCAACCGCTTTCACCGATGGCCTTCAACGATCTCTTTTGCCTGCTGCGTCCGGAAGTACATACGCTGAGTCTGGGTGCGAGCTGCCCGGACGATTTCGAAGCGCACGTGCAGGCACTCGATCACCTCGAAGCAGCGAATGAACTCGTCCCCGAAATCGAGGCGCGTTTACGAAATGCAGCAATAGAGATGGTGGGCGAGGATTGGCTGGATCACATGCTGGAAGGCATTCCACACTGGGATGCGGTGCCGGGTGAACTTAACATTCGCGTCATGCTGCGACTCTGGACGCTGGTCAAATGCTTCGATATGATCGAGTATGGAAAAGCCCGTTACAACTTACTGGGCAACGCTGGCCACTGGTTTCCGGGTCGTAACGCAAAAGCGGCCGATCTCTCTTTGCTTCCGCCTGCTCTCCGTAAAAGTCGCTTCGCGGAATGTATTCCAGAGCGAATCGCAGAGACGAACCGTCTACTACAAGCAGACGAGAAAAAAAGGCTTTCGAAATCAGATTAAGGCCCACGGGCTAGCGTCCAAATCGATATCTGAATGCGCCTTTTATTTTAAGGTTTGGTGCAGCTAAAGCAAGGCCTCATAGTCTAAGGCTGGTGCCTGAAGCCGCCAAAGAACAGGTAATGATCTATACAGTTTGTCAGTTAGACAAAAAAAGCTGCTGGTTAGCGCCAGCAGCTTTTAGGTAAGAACAATTCGGAAGATTACTTGCGGAAAAATGCAGCGGTTGCTTCGGCAACTGCTGCGGCGATCCGCTTCTCACTTTCTTCCGCAGAAAGATAAGGTAAGATTTCACGCGATGCATAGTCACGATACACCAAGTCGCCGGTGTTTTTGTCAATCACATCGACGATGATCGAGCCCGCTTCATACCTTCCCGATTTGTGATTCTTCTGCATACGCCGATGCGCTTCACTCAAAATATCGGAGCCGGAGTTGATGTAATAATCGCTGATCGCAGTCGATACCGCAGTGTTCTGAACAATCAACAAATAAGCCACAATGAGCTCTGCGTCTTTCTGTGATTCCTTCAGGCCATGTGAGGAGAACTCTTTCTTTAGCGCATCTTGTATTAATGCGTTGGCACGGTCTTCGCGATTGGTGAAGTCTGGCACATACTGCGAATCGTGCTCATATAAACGGAAGCTTGAGTAACCTGTGCTCTTTCCTTTGGGCAGGTCGATTTTGGTCGTCGAACATCCGCTGAGTAAAACGATTCCGAGGCAGATAGAAAATAGGGCGTAGAGTTTATTCATGGCTGTTTTTAATGTGTTAGAGAGTTGTACCGATGATTCGATTTTTGTAAAGGCGAAGTTGAACTCTGTGCGGTGCGGAGGCGATAAGCCTAAGCAGCAAATACCATTTCTAATGGTTTGTGACAGTATGAATAGCTTTCTGCTGATAAAAAACCGATTCAGTTAGCTCGTTGTGCTCCACACAGCTTCCGGATGTGCCAAACTTGGCTCACTTAAAGTCTTGTAGGCTGGACCTCAACTAACAAACGGGTACGTTAGTCGTAGAATTACACCAGTTCCAACTCAAAATATAGATACAATGGCCTTGTTTTCATTTCGGTCTCTCCACATCCGCTGGGTGTTCTTTCTTGCGCTTTTATTCAGCCCTAACTTGAGGTGCCTCGCCGCTCAAAACACCACCCAACTATCTGAATACGAAATTCAGAACTTGGTGATGAAATTAGCCGACCACTATTCGACAGCACTTGGCGAAGCGGTTCACAGCGCCCAAATGGAAGCGGGAGAATTGGATCCGGCAGCACGTGCGTTACTACATGGCTTCTTGCGCAATGGCTCAGGCGCAGCAGTCGATATCGCAGTCAGCTCAGAACCTAGGCCGGGACTGGTGAACATTTTGACGCTGGCCTCTTTACAAACCGAAGTATTTCAAACGCGTTGGGGGCAAAAAAAAATACCGGCGAGTGTTCGAGAGACTATTACCAAACGTTTGAAGGCGGCAGAAGTTTATCTGTGGACTGAAGCCTCAAAAGTACTGACAGACGAACAGTTATCTGCGTTGGATGATTTAATCGAAAGCTGGCTGGAGGAAAATCCAGATCAAGTCATTGTCTCTCTGGTACGTTTCGACGAGATCTCCGCACTGCTAAGTCAGCAGAAGGAAAAGTACGGCATCAAAATCGGCATTCTTTTCGATTTCAGCCAAACGCGTGAATCAGTAGACGAAATCCGCCTGCTAGCAGAACGCGCTCTGTGGTTCGCCTCACGCTATCCTTACCTGGTCGGCCAACAATCCGAACTCACCGCTTACCGCTTACTCAACGAATCTGAGGTGACACAAACCCTTAGAAACATTGAAAGGCTTCAGCAAAGAGTGGACAGCATCAGCCAAAACATCGCCAAGCTAAACCAAACGCTGCTAATATTACCCAATCTAAGTAACGACGTAGCGGCTCTGGCTAAAGAAATGCCTGATTTCGATCAGCTGGAAACTGCCATTAATAGTCTGGCCAATAGCATCGCCGAAATTGATCGGGACATCGATGAGATCGGGATCAAGGACTTAAACCTTATGGTCAACCGCTGCCTGAATCGTATCACCCTACTCTTCATCGTCCTCATTGCGTCAGCCTTTCTCTTTTTAGTAGCCTATCGCTTGCTACCCGGCAAAACGAAGCAGGAGAATTAATTTCGTATCAATTTTCAACTACAATCAAAACTCTCCGCTGCAACCGGATTTAGAAGCACTCGCTTTCGTAGCGCAATACTCTGGCTCATACTGCGAGTAAAGCCACCTTACGCGCCACACTCACTGGATGCTTCTTAGCTTTACGGCCAGCTCATTTAAACTCATAATCAATTTGTTATGATGAGAATTTAAAACAATCCAGCGAGCTCGAATTGGCCTAAATAACTACCGATACTGGACTGCTGACATTACTTGCAAACAATTATACTTATGTGACTTAATAAGAAGCCCTACCTGTGTTAGCCTAAAAGTAACCCCCATACTATGGCCCCCAAAAAACATATCCTCGCCTACGACCAAGGCACGACCAGCTCTCGTTCCATCATCTTCGACCATGACGGTAAAGTCGTAGCTGTCGCCCAAAAAGAATTCCGCCAGATCTACCCTAAGCCAGGCTGGGTCGAGCACGACCCGATGGAAATCTGGTCCAGTCAAAACGCAACTGCCGCGGAAGCCATTTCTCGCGCCGATCTCTCATCTGACTCAATTGCAGCGGTCGGCCTCACCAATCAGCGCGAGACAACTATTATTTGGGATAAGGAAACCGGCAAACCCATTTACAATGCCATTGTCTGGCAAGATCGGCGCACCGCAGACTACTGCCGCAGGCTCAAACAGGAAGGTTCCGAGGCCATGGTCTCAGAGAAGACGGGACTGCGTCTGGATCCCTACTTTGCAGGTACCAAAGTGCGCTGGATACTGGAGAATGTGTCTGGCGCGCGCGCGAAGGCAGAAGCAGGCAAACTCCTCTTTGGTACCGTTGACTCTTGGCTCGTTTGGAAACTCACGGGTCACAAAGTTCATGTCACCGACATCACAAATGCCAGTCGCACGCTCTTCTATAATATCGAACTGGATGACTGGGATGACGAGCTGCTGGCACTCTTCAACGTCCCGCGCTGCATGCTGCCTGAAATCAAATCCTGCTCGGAAGTGTATGGACACGTCGAAGACAATTTATCTCCAAGCGGCGCCCCCATTGCCGGCATGGCTGGTGACCAACATGCCGCCCTCTTCGGTCAGGCCTGTTTCAGTCCGGGCATGGCGAAGAACACTTATGGCACCGGTTGTTTCCTACTCATGAACATGGGAGAAAAGCCGATACGCTCGCAAAACAACCTCCTCACTACGGTGGCGTGGCGTATCGATGACAAAACCGAATATGCGCTCGAAGGCTCGATCTTTATCGGAGGCGCCGTAGTGCAATGGTTACGCGACGAACTACAACTGGTTCGCTCCACGCAAGAACTCAATCAACTCGCGGCTTCCGTCGAGGATAGCGGCGGACTTTTTCTGGTGCCAGCCTTTACCGGATTGGGCGCACCGCACTGGGATCCCTATGCTCGCGGTGCTGCGGTCGGCATTACCCGCGGCACCAACCGCGCTCACTTCTGCCGGGCGGCGCTCGAATCAATCGCTTTTCAAAGTGCTGATCTCATTACAGCTATGGAAAAAGACAGCGGTATCCGCCTAAAGCAATTACGCGTGGATGGTGGTGCCTGTAAAAGTGATCCGCTGCTTCAATTTCAGGCAGACCTACTGCAAACCGAGGTGCTGCGCCCAAAGTGCATTGAAACCACCGCCCTCGGCGCAGCTTATCTGGCAGGGCTCGCCGTTGGATTCTGGTCAAGCCGTGATGCAATTAGCAAGCGCTGGGAAAAAGAACGCAGCTTCATGCCAGCGCGCGAAGCCGAAGCGATGGCCGCCCTCAGCGCTGGTTGGAACAAAGCTCTGGAGCGTGCTAAAAACTGGGAAGATCAAGTCGACGAATAATCGAACGCGCTTGCACGCAGTCACCCCAATGATAACAGGACCAAGGGAAACCAATGAAACGTTCGACCTCACTTGATCGCGTCCGACGCTCCAAAACAATCTTCGATATCGTCATCATCGGAGGTGGCGCCTCAGGTCTGGGAGCGGCAGTTGATGCGGCTGCGCGCGGCCATAGCGTCGCCCTCTTCGAACAAGCCGACTTTGCCAAAGGTACCTCCAGTCGCTCCACCAAACTGGTTCACGGTGGCGTACGCTATCTACAACAAGGTAATATCTCGCTGGTACTGGAAGCCTTACGGGAACGTGGGCGCCTCACCCAAAATGCGCCTCATTTGGTTCACTCGCAATCCTTCGTCATTCCAAACTATTCGTGGTGGGAAGGTCCCTTCTATGGAATCGGGATGAAAGTCTACGACCAACTCGCAGGCAAACTCGGGCTATCGCCCTCGCGCCATTTGAGTCGCAAGGAAACCATTGAGTTGATCCCCACGCTCGAGCAAAAGAACCTTGTCGGCGGCGTCATCTACCATGACGGGCAATTCGACGACTCGCGTCTGGCGGTCAATCTCGCACAAACGGCTGAGGCACTCGGGGCAGCCACGCTCAATTACTGTCGCTGCGTGGGACTCACCAAAGAAAATAAAGCCGTATCCGGCGTTCAGATACACGACTTGGAAAACGATACCAATTTCACAGTTCGCGCAAAGACTGTCATCAATGCAACTGGCGTCTTTGTCGACGAACTGCGTCAATTGGACCAAGCCAGCGCTCAAGCGATCATCTCCGTCAGCCAGGGAATACACATCGTCTTACCAAAAAGCTTCTTGCCGGGAGATGCTGCCATCATGATTCCCAAAACAGCAGATGGGCGAGTGCTCTTTGCCGTGCCCTGGCATGATCATGTCATTGTCGGCACCACGGACACCCCGCTCAACACCCGCAGCCTGGAACCCAGAGCGCTGAAAGAGGAGCGTGACTTTGTACTCACGCACGCGTGCAAATACCTGGCCAAGGATCCAAAACCCGCAGATGTCCTCTGTATCTTCGCGGGTTTAAGACCCTTGGTGAAAGCTGGTGACGGTACCGATACAGCAGCGCTCTCCCGCGATCACAGCATTATCATCAGCGAGAGCGGACTCATCACCCTGACCGGCGGCAAATGGACCACTTACCGCAAGATGGCGGAAGATGTTATCGATCAAGCCGAAACCTTAGGAGGACTGGACCATCAACGCTGTCAGACGGAAGACATGCAGATCCACGGTTGGACCCGAGCGAAAATCGCTCAGCCAAATCTTAAAACCTATGGTGCAGACGCCTTACAAATTCAGGAGCTACTAAAGGATGCTCCGGAACTGAGCGAAAAAATTCATCCGAACCTGCCCTATCAAAAGGTCGAAGTAGTTTGGCATGCCCGCGAAGAGATGGCCCGAACGGTGGAGGATGTTCTGGCGCGCCGCACCCGCGCTTTATTGCTCAACGCCAAAGTCTCCATCGAAGCCGCGCCCACCGTCGCTGCCATTTTAGCCAAAGAGCTGGGACGCGATGCTGGTTGGGAGCGCCAGCAAATCGAAAGCTATACCGCGCTGGCTAAGGGATACATCTATCCATCGGACTAGGCCCGGGTTTTTTCTTTTTTCTCACAGCTGCAACAATTCCGTGCGATTGATTGAGCGCACTTTAAACAACTTTAATATGAAAAATCTCTACCGTCTCAGGAATTTTTTAAGTTCTATAGTATCTTGTTAGTATGAAACGGAAGTCACCCACCGCCCTAGCTACATATATACTAATCGCTCTCACGCTTTTGACCAGCGCCTGCACAGCGCAGTCCGCCGATCAAGCCAACTCACCCGCCAGCGTTGACGTACCCGAAGGGATGGCGACCGCCGTTTTGGGTGCGGGTTGCTTCTGGTGCGTGGAAGCCTTTTACGAGCACCTCGACGGCGTACAGGAAGTGGTCAGCGGCTACGCAGGCGGTAAAGAAGTTGACCCCAGTTATAAACAGGTCGCGATGGGCCGCACGACACACGCAGAGACCGTTATCGTAATCTATGACCCCAAGCAGATCACTTACCGAGAACTGATCGACTTTTTCTGGACAACACACGATGCCACCCGCAGTGATGGCGTCTGGCCGGACTTTGGCCCTCAGTACCGCAGTATCCTGCTCTATCAAAACGAAAGCGAACAAGCAGCAATCGAGGCAAGTCGCAATGCCTATCAAGCCGAAACGGGGAAAACAGTAGCCACCGATATCAAACCGCTCGATACTTTCTATCCTGCCGAAAAATACCATCAGGACTACGCGAAAAAAAATCCAAACGACCGTTACATTCGTGGCGTGCTTAATCCGAAGCTGAAGAAGCTTGGCTTCAAATAACGGAGACCTCCTAAACGCAACTCATTCGCCGGGGCTCGTAAAAGCCCAAAAGATACATCGGATGCGATCGATCTTCTCAAAAAA
>Ga0210065_1000260_pt1 | contig 14792 bp, 13 predicted proteins | sample Muzzi_PWB_D1_FD_185533 | JGI IMG/M metagenome (GOLD analysis project Ga0210065, IMG submission 185533) | Wetland microbial communities from San Francisco Bay, California, USA, that impact long-term carbon sequestration - Muzzi_PWB_D1 (SPAdes) | ecosystem: Environmental > Aquatic > Marine >... | reverse complement strand
CGGCCGGTCAGAACTCGGCCAGCGTGACGCTGACGCCGAAGAAGGACAACATCATCGAAGGTGATGAAACCGTGGTGTTCACGCTGGTGGATGGCACATCTTACGGCTCGGATTATACCGTCGGGGCACAAACTACGGCGGAAATGACAATTTTTGATTTCGTTGACAGGATATTCCTCGACAGTTTTGAGGATTAGCAAATGCCTGGTGACGAAAGAAACTCTTCTGACGACGGGTCTGATTGATGAAGGCAGGCATTCCGCCTGTTTTCTGTCCCTGCATTAAGGCCGGCAATCATGCCGGCCTCTTTTTAAGTACACATTGGTTTAATCCGGTGCCTTAACAGGGGTAGAATACCTGTCCTCATTAGTTCAGCAGGAAAAGTTTTGAATAAATCCCCACGCATTGCGGTATACCCGGGTACCTTCGATCCGATAACCCATGGCCACACAGACCTGGTTACCCGTGCTGCCCGGGTTTTTGAACATGTGATCGTCGCGATTGCTGAAAGCCCGCATAAGACTCCGTTTTTCAGCCTGAGAAAACGTATTGAACTGGCAGAAAGCCAAATTGGTCACCTGGAAAATATTTCAATTGTTGGATTCAGGAACCTGCTGGTCGATTTTGTTCGGGAAAACGGTGCCGGCGTAATCGTGCGCGGATTGCGAGCGGTCTCGGATTTTGAATACGAATTCCAGTTGGCCAGTATGAACCGCAACCTGTGTGCGTCCGTTGAAACAATGTTCCTGACACCAGATGAAAAATACGGATTCATTTCCTCCACGCTGGTCCGCGAAGTCGCCCGGCTCAACGGCAATGTCTCCAAGTTTGTCGGTGCCCAAATCGAACAGGCACTGAAAGAACAATTTGGATTTGCGGGTAACTGATCTTGGCGCTGACTATCACCGCGGAGTGCATCAACTGTGATGTTTGCGAGCCCGAGTGTCCCAACGAGGCCATCTACCAGGGTGTCGAAATTTACGAGATAAACCCCATGCTTTGTACAGAATGTGTGGGTCATTTTGATACACCGCAATGCGTGGAAGTCTGCCCGGTGGAATGTATTCCGAAAGACCCGGCGCACGTGGAAACAGAGGAACAACTTTGGAAAAAATATCACGAACTGATTCGCGGAGCAGAGCTTTGAAAAAATTCATCCTTATCCTGCTGGCTTCGTTGTTCATCAGTGAAGCCGGATTTGCAGCCAGTTTTGAGCCCGTGTGGGCCAGGGATGGAATGCTTGTAACTTCCGTTGGCCCTGCGGCATGGGCAGGTCAACTGATACTGGAAAATGGTGGTAATGCAGTGGATGCGGCGATTGCGACAGCATTCGCGGCAGCGGTTGCCCATCAATTCAGCTCTGGTCTGGGCGGCGGAATGTTTGCCGTTGTGTATAGTGCAAGTGACGGCACCACTACATCTCTGGATGCACGTGAGACGGCACCGGCAGGGGCGACTGCGGAGTACTACCGGAAAAACCCGGAAAGCATCAGGAGTGGTGCGGGCTCGGTGGCTGTTCCAAGCATGGTGCAAGGGGCCTGGGCTTTGCACCAGAAGTATGGTTCGCTGCCGTGGAAAGATCTCATCGAACCTGCAATAAAGATGGCCAGCGAAGGATTCCGGGTCGAAATCTGGCATCACAATGTGGTTAAAAGGGTTGCCGATAAACTGAAGGATTATCCGGAAACGCAAAAAAACCAGACAGTCGATGGCGTGGCGCCGCCCCTGGGCTGGAACCTCGTGCAGGAGGATCTGGCGGAAACACTCCGACTGGTCCAGCAAAAAGGTGGAGAGGCACTGGCGACCGGGCCGATTGCGGCAAAGATCGAGAAGGCCACCGATGGCGCAGTTACGGAGTCGGACCTGGCGCACTATAAGGTCAAGTGGCGTGAACCTGTCCATGGATTTTACCGGGGCTATGAAATCGTCAGTATGCCGCCACCAAGTTCCGGCGGTGTTTTACTGGTACAAATGCTGAATATCCTGAGTCGCTATGATTTGAGCGCAATGAATTATGGCTCCAGTGAATATGTTCACCTTTTGGCCAGCACCATGAAGCTGGCATTCGAGGACCGTGCCGAAAACATGGGTGATCCTGACTTTAACGATGTACCCGTAGAGCGCCTGATCTCCATGGAATATGCAAATCAGCAGGCCGCCAGGATTAACCCCAAGGGCCAGGTCACTGTCCGTGGTGACCATGCACAGCTAACTGATGACGACGGTACAACGCAAATTTCAGTGATCGACAAATATGGTAATGCCATTGCACTAACGCAAACTGTTAATACCCTTTTTGGATCCAAGATAACCGTACCGGGTACGGGTTTCGTATTGAATAACGAAATGGATGATTTCTCGGTTGGCCCCGACCTGGCCAATGCATGGGGCGCTACCGGTTCCTCGGCAAATGCCGTGGCGCCGGGTAAACGACCGCTATCTTCAATGACCCCCACGATCGTCCTCAAGGATGGCAGGCCGGTCATGGTGATCGGCTCGCCAATGGGAACATTGATTATTACCACTGTGCTACAAACTCTGATTAACGTCATAGATTTTGATTTCGATGCCGAACGTGCGGTGAATTCGCCACGGTTTCATCACCAGTGGAAACCGGACCGACTGACACTGGAACCTGAATTTCCAATCGAAGTCAGGGAAAACCTGCAAGCCCTTGGTTATGAGTTGAGGGAGTCCTCGATTATTGGCGCAGCCGAACTGGTGGTGTTCGACCCTGAGGCGTGTATGTTCTGGGGTGGTGCTGATGGCCGCAGGGACAGCAGGACAGGCCCGGCGAATTTTACACCGGTGCCCAGGCCATCCGATACTGTGCAGTGTGTGGGTACGTCCAGAAACACGGCTGAGGCCGTTCCCGATTAGGAACTGCGCGGTCACCAGTAATATTCAACAAATCAATCCCGGAGAGTTCGATGAAGAATCTTCTTTTTATAGCCGTTGCCTGCTTACTGACGACCTCAGCAAGCGCGAGTATCACGGCTGAAGAAATAGACGAGGCCGCTGCGGCAGTTCAACCACAGGTGGTTGAGTGGCGCCGCTGGTTTCATCAAAACCCGGAACTCAGTAACCGCGAGTTCAACACCTCGGCCAGGATTGCAGAAATACTTCGCGGTATGGGCCTTGAGCCGCAAACGGGAATTGCCCATACCGGTGTGATTGCGCTGATAGAAGGTGGCCTGCCCGGACCGCTGGTCGCCATTCGCACCGATATAGACGGGCTGCCGGTCGAGGAGCAGACCGGTTTGCCTTTTGCATCGACTGCAAGAAGTGAATACAACGGCCAGGAGGTGGGCGTCATGCATGCCTGTGGTCACGATGCCCATATGGCGATGGTGCTGGGTGCGGCAAAAATACTCAATGATATGAAGGCCAATCTGCCCGGATCAGTCATGTTGATCTTTCAACCCGCCGAGGAAGGCCCGCCTGCGGGTGAAGATGGTGGTGCTTCGATGATGCTCGATGAGGGTATTTTCGAAGCGCGGATGCCTGCAGCGGTTTTTGGAATGCATGTCGGTATCAGTACACCCGGTGGTCAATTTTCAGTTAAAGCCGGCCCGATGATGGCCGCATCAGATTTTTTCAAAATAACGGTCAAGGGTAAGCAAACCCATGGTGCGCGGCCCTGGGATGGTGTCGATCCCGTGGTCGTATCATCGCAGATCGTACTTGGACTGCAAACCATTGCCAGCCGCCAGGTGGATGTGACGCTGGCGCCTTCGATCATCAGCGTCGGGCGTATTACAGGCGGTATCCGCTACAACGTCATACCCGACAAAGTGGAAATGGAAGGCACCATACGCAGTTTCGATGCCGGAATGAGGGAATATATTCACACGGCAATAGAACGGACTGCGCGGCTGATTGCTGAAAGCGCCGGTGCACAAATCGAGTTTGAAATTGTCCAGGGTCCACCGGCATTGGTGAATAATGCCGAACTGACGTCCCTTGTCAAACCGGCCCTGGAACGGGCCTCCGGTCATCCGGTGTTGTCGGTACAGCCACAGACCGTGGCCGAGGATTTCTCCGAGTATGCCAATGTCGCACCGGCCGTGTTCGTGTTCCTCGGCAACTGGCCGGAGGACATGGATCCGGCCACCCAGCCGACCAACCACTCACCTTTCTTCAATATGTACGAACCCTATATGGAAAGAGGTGTCAGCGCCTTCGGGCATATGGTGGTGGATTTTTTGCAGTCGCAGGAGACGGTTGAAGAGTAGTTCTCATGCGCGGTCCACTGGATGGCACCCTGGTGCTGGATCTTTCGCGGGTGCTGGCAGGTCCATGGGCCAGCCAAACACTCGCCGATCTCGGTGCGCGCGTCATAAAGGTTGAGCGCCCTGGCCGCGGCGATGACACACGTAGCTGGGGGCCGCCTTACCTTGGTTCAGGTGAAAACAGCGAAAGTGCGTACTTTCTGTCGGCAAACCGGGGCAAGGAGTCGATAGCCATCGATTTCAAGGACCCGCGCGGGCAATCCGTTTTACTTCAACTTGCCGGCAAGGCGGATATCCTGATCGAGAACTACAAACCTGGCGGACTCAAAGCTTATGGTCTTGATTATGATTCGGTCCGGCAGATCAATCCGGCTATTGTTTACTGCTCCATCAGCGGATTTGGACAGACGGGACCCTATGCTAAAAAACCCGGCTACGATTTCATCATCCAGGCCATGAGTGGATTGATGAGTATTACCGGGACCGACAAACCCACGAAGGTAGGCGTAGCCGTTTCCGATATCATCACGGGACTGTATTCGGCGGTGGGGATCCTCGGCGCCTACACGCGGGCGCGCGAAACCGGGCAGGGTGAGTACATCGATATATCGCTGCTGGATGCACAACTCGCGACGCTGGCAAACCAGGCTTCGAATTTCCTGGTTTCAGGCAATAGCCCGGGATTGTCGGCTAACGCCCATCCGAATATTGTTCCCTACCAGGTATTTGAAACCGCCGATCACCCCATCGTGGTTGCAGTGGGCAACGATGCCCAGTTTGATGCCCTGTGCAGGGTCCTAAATTGCGCCGATCTAAGCGCGGATCCGCGTTTCATCAATAATGCTCTGCGTGTGCTCAACCGGCAGGCGCTGGTCAGCCTGATAGCTGCCGAACTGGCTAAGCATTCAGCGGTATTCTGGCTGTCCAAATTTGAGGATTCCGGCATTCCGGTGGGTCCGGTAAATTCCATCGCTGAAGCATTCGCCGATCCGCATGTCATCGAACGGCAGACTGTTTTGCAACAGGAGAGGGCGGACCTGGGTATGGTGCCTTCCGTGCGCTCACCGATCAGGTTTCAGAATTGCGTGGTGGATGCACTCAGGGCCGCACCCGCGCTGGGCGATTCGAGCGAAGCGGTACTGCGTGAAATTGGCCTGTCTGATGACGAAATCGAAATACTGTTAGCCGCCGGCGTCGTTGCAAAACCAACCTGCTGAGTGCATATCACTCAGCAGGTTGGTATTCATCAAGTTAGTTCTTCCACTCTACGGTTTTATGTAAGCCCTCGGCATTTCCGGGTTTTCGGGCAGGTAACGATCCCGCAGCTTTGTCTGGCGTGATTCCATTGGAATCAGTTGACCGTCAATGACAACCATTTCCGCAGCGCTGGTGACATCCAGCGGATCACCGCTCCATAGCACAACGTTAGCAGGGGTGTCTTGCCGGATACTGCCCTGTTGATCTGACACACCAAAAATGCGAGCCGGATTGCTGGTCAGCGCTGCAATGCCGGCCTCGTGTGGCAGACCATAGGAAACAGCATTACCGGCCAGTTGCCGTTGCTTGCGGGCATTGTGTGAACCGGCGCCACTGATAGCAACCACCACGCCCGCCGCTTCCAGCAGGGCAGCGTTGTCGAGACGCGAGCCCAGGGTGTCGAAATCGGAAGGCAGGTTGGCGAGTGGATCAAGTAAAACCGGCACCTTCGCTGCAGCCAGTTGTTCGGCTACCATCCAGGCCTCTCTGCCGCCGGAAATCACCAGGTCCAGACCGTACTTTTCTGCAAACCGGAGGGTTTCAAGAATATCGCTGGCCCGGTCAACATTGAAGACCACTTTGCCGCCATTTGCGAAAGCGGATAAGGTGCCGCGTCCCGCCCGTGTCAACAATGCGGTCTCGGTTGATGATGGCGGGTTGTCCGCTTCCAGCATTGCCTGGTTAAGCAACATCCACTGACCGGCGCGTGAGCCACCGCTCAGGCTGCTGGCGTTTCTTCCCACGCTGATAAACAGGACCGGGGAGCCAATAAAACTCTGATAACCGCCATCAAGCAGGACTAACTGCCCCTGGCCACCAAAAATTGTTCCCTCGGGGGCTGCACCCAACAGTGTGAAGCTGAAGCCTTCGATCCGTGTTACCGGAACCAGGCTGGAATTGGGGTTATACGCCGGTGCGACATCGAACTCGGGTCGCATTTCCTTCAGGGCCAGGCCAAAATCCGACGACTCATCTACCGCTGAAACCTCGGTAATGCCAATGCTGGTGATGCCGGCAAAGAAGCCCGGTGTCAGTGGCTTGCCTTCGGCGTTGAACACTTGAACCACATCTTCTGGTACCGGTAAATCTTTTCCGATGGCCTGGATCTTACCCCCGGATATTAAGACATCGGTGTTTTCCAGGATGCCGTCCCCGGTCATCGTGTGGACGCTGGCGCCACGGATCAGGATGGCGTCGGCCTGTGCTGCCAGGGATAAGCTGGCGAGGAAGCCAATTAAAAGTGTTTTTAAACAATTCATTTTGATGCTCCCTGCAGTTGACCCAATTCAAAATCCGATACCGGTTGCAGATCCGGGTTTTCACGGTCGTAGACCAATGCACCATCGATATAAACATGATCGGCCTTCGCATATACACTGAAAGGGTTGCCGTTCCAGATGACGACATCGGCCATTTTCCCTGCTTCAAGTGATCCGGTACGATCTTCGATTCCCAGCGATTTGGCTGCATTGGAAGTAATCCATGCGATCGCCCGTTCCGGCGGAATATTCAGGCCTGCCCGATTGCCACTGCCCATCGCCTTGGCCGCCTCCTGGTTCAGACGTTGTATACCTTCGGCATCATCCGAATGCACGATGGCGCAACTGCCCTGTGGCCGGTCCACCAGCGCAATGTTTTCCTGGATACCGTCATAGGCTTCCATCTTGAAACCCCACCAGTCTGCCCAGAGGGCGCCGCATACGCCATGTTCAGCCAGTTGGTCAGCGATCTTGTATGCTTCCACGCCGTGGTGAAAAGCCCCGACCTTGTAATTGAACTCATCCGCCATGTCGAGGATGGTAAGCATCTCATCTGCCCGGTAGCAGTGCATGTGCACGATGATTTCGCCATTCAATACACCAGCCAGGGTTTCCATTCCCAGGTCACGCTCGGGCGCTTTGGCATCGTCCTCATTGGCGGCAAGTTTTTTCTCATAGGCAGCCCAGTCATCGATGTACCGCTGGGCTTCGATCCACTGTGCGCGGTACGCTGCCATATTACCCATGCGGGTCGACGGCATTTGTTTACGTTCACCATACACCCGCTTCGGGTTTTCACCACAGGCCATTTTCAACCCGTACGGGGCGCCTGGAAACTTCATGCCCTGGTAACTGTTGCTGTAGACGTTTTTCAGGGTCACGCCACGGCCACCAATCAGGTTGCCTGAACCGGGCAACACCTGCAGCGAGGTAATGCCGCCGGCAAGCGCACGTGAAAAACCGGGGTCCTGTGGCCAGATACTGTGTTCAGCCCAGACGTTCGGTGTCGCCGGATTGGTCATTTCATTGCCATCCGAGTTCGCCTCGACATTGGGGCTGGCGTACACACCCAGGTGTGAGTGGACATCAATCAGGCCCGGTGTCACCCAGCGGCCAGTGGCATCAATGGTTTTCACACCAGCGGGCACTTCGCCCTTGCCAGCAAAGACGATTTTACCATTTGAAATTAACAGGCTGGCATCATCCAGCCGCTCACCGGTGCCGGTCAGGATGGTAGCGTGGGTGATCAGTGTCGGTTCCGATGGCAGTGGTGCATAGGTGGACGGATAAGCTTCAGCCCGCACATCACCGATTGGTAATACGAAAAGCATCGGCAGCAGGATCAGCAGGATTTTAAAGCGCATGAATTTTCCTTCGAAATGGGGTAAAGATCAGCATGTTAACAAACAGACGGCAATTTACCTACGTGCAAATGACGGACTCGTGGGCAGTGCTCGTTCATCAGTGGTGCAATTGAAGGGCGCTTGCCGGTATCATCCACACGCAATGAACATAAGCACGCAAGAACAACTGCCCGGCATACCTGACGATCTGGAACGGTGGATAGATGCCAGCCTGGCGACAGGCTCGAACATCCTGGCAACATCGAACCAGGGAATCGTGCAGTTATTTGAAGGTGATGGTCTGAAACTGGTGATCAAGTCCGCCATGGGCCGCGGGCCGCTTCGCAAGGCAAGGCAGGCGACACTCGAGCGCGAGTACGCCGCTTATCAGCGTTTAAAGGGTGTAAAAGGTGTGCCGGCCTGTTACGGTCTGCTTGCGCAACGCTACCTGTTGATGGAGTTTATCGATGGCATCCCCTACCGCGGGGCGACGTGGCAGGACCGGGATAGCTGGTTTGCGGAGCTTTTACTCGTGATCCAGGCTTTTCATGCACGTGGTGTCAGCCATGGCGATTTGAAATCCAAGACCAACCTGATCGTCGGCAGTGACCAAAAACCCTATGTCATAGATTTCGGTACGACGTTTTTGCATGAAGATGGATTTCACCCCATCAATAATCGTTTATTTGAATACGGCAAACGCCTGGATATCAACGCGTGGGTCAAGCACAAATACCACGGTCGTTACAAAAATGCCTCCGAAGAGGACCGGAAACTGTTGAACTATTCAAAACTTGAATACGTGGTAAGAAGGCTGCGCGGCAGACCCATGCACTAGTAAGCCGGGTAAGTTATAACAACCCTACGGTTCTGACTTGAAAGTTCTGCGTTGGTATTCCTGTGCAAGGATCTCCATACCCTCCGCGATGCTGACCACGACGGTATAACCCAGATCCCTTTTGGCCGCCGAAATGTCATACCAGTGTGCAGTGGACAGATGCTCCGCTGACCAGCGTGTCAAGGGAGGATCTGATTTCAGGCCAAGTAATTTCCAGCCGGTCTCGAGCAGCCTGCCGGCCGCAATCGCGATCCGTGGTGAAATCGGTTGAATATCCACGGTCACACCGGCGGCATTTAACAAGCCTCCAATCACCTCGCTTTGGGTCATGGGTTCGTCATTGCTAATAAAATAGGTTTTACCGCCGACAACCCCAGGCTGGCTGTCAAGCGCATCCAGTGCCAGCAAATGAGCCCTGGCAGCATTGTCGATATACACCGTATCAATTAACTTGTCAGGCCCCGGCAGTCTAATTTTGCCGTGCCTGGCCCGCTCCAACAGCTTGGGCAGCAGGTGGCTGTCACCCGGTCCCCAAATCAGGTGCGGGCGTAATGAGACAGTCTGCAGGGCGGGGCAGTTGGCCGACATGACCAGTTTTTCAGCGATTGCCTTGGTCTGCGGATAGGGTGAATTGTAAGTTTCGGCGTAGGGCAGGGACTCATCACCGCCCTCTACGTCCCGGTCGGAATGGGTAACGCTCGGGGAGCTGGTGAACACCAGCCTGTTGATGCCGTTAATACGGCAGCTGTTTAAAACGTTTTCGGTGCCGGTGACGTTCGCGCCAAAGTAATCTTCATAGTGCACCGACAACCCTGCCCTGGCAGCGGTATGGATTACCGCATCGGCTCCCTTTGCTGCCGCGTTCAGCGCGCCGGCATCGGTGATGTCTCCGCGGACAACCTGTACACCCAGTTTCCCAAGTTCGTCATCGGCACTTCGCTGAAAGGCGATCACCTGATTGCCACGTGCCAGTAGTTGGCGGCACACCGCGCTGCCAAGAAATCCGCCACCGCCCGTTACCAGGACTTTCACGCGAGTTTCCTTGCAGCCCAGAGGGCAAGTTTTTCCCTTCCGATCTTGGCGTTGTGGCGTATATCAACGGGAAAGGATTTATGAAACAGAATCGTCTGAATCGATCTTGAAACCGCATGGCGGTTGCCGAGCTGAAGCAGGTCCGTCTGAATGCGGTGGCGGCGGGCCGCACCTGGTTTGTTTAGCGCTTCCACGCACAGCACCGGGGTTTGTTGACCGCTGTTACCGATACCAACCAGTGCAGTGCGGGCCACTTCGGGATGCACGTTGAATATCGCTTCCACCTGGTCAGCATAAAGGCATTGTTTTTCATTGACCACTCTCTGGGATTTACGCCCGCAGTACCATAAACGGCCTTCGGTATCGAAATATCCCGCGTCTCCCATCCGGTGCCAGATACTGCCTTCGTTATCGGTTATCTTGGACAGCCGGGTCTGCTCTGGTTTCTGCCAGTACGTATCGGTTGAAGTCGGGCCGTTTACAACGATTTCACCTATGATACCGGGCGGTAATTCCACGCTGTCTTCAAAATGCTCCACGGCATTGTCTGTTATCGCGATGATCTTCACCCGGTTCGGTGCAACCGGCCGGCCCACGCAGGTACCTTCACCGATCGCTGTAAGTTGCTCGATTTCAGTATTGAGTTCGGTGCCGCAAACGCTGGCCACCGGCAGGCACTCGGTTGCGCCATAGGGTGTGAACACCTCGGCAGCGGCGGGCAGGGCTTTTTGCAGACGGCGGATGGTGGCCAGCGGCATGGCGGCACCGGCTGAAATGACACGCCGCAGCGTTGGCAAGTGGATGTTGCCTGATTCCGTATGACGACCCAGCACGTTCAGCAAGGCCGGTGAACCAAAAATATTGCTTACGCCAAAGCGTTCGATCGTTTGTATCAACAGGCGCGGGTCGGCTTTCGCCGGCCGGGTCGGGTCCATATACGGAATAACAGTGGTCATTCCCATGGCCGGGTCGAACAATGCAAAGGGGGGGAAGGTCGGCAGGTCCACTTCACCCGGGCGGATGTCAAATGCCGCTTTCAGCATCTCGACCTGGCTGATGAAATGCCGGTGGCGATAGACCACGCCTTTGGGAATACCGGTGCTACCCGAGGTGAAAAGCAAGGCCGCCATCTCGTCGGGCCGCGTGTCCGCCAGGACGGTACCTGAAGATCTCTGTCCGAGCTTGCGCAACTGCCGGGTGTCCAGGCCACCCCAACCCAGTTTCGGACCCGAGGTAACCAGTTTTGCTGCGGGCGCCCAGCCCAGTAAAGTGCGCGCAACCTGGGCCTTCGTGACACCGATGAATGCATCCGGCCGGGCCTCGTTGAGACAGGTTTTGAGTGGTTTGATACCAATACCAGGATCAACCAGCACCGGTATTGCGCCCGCCTTGAAAAGGGCAAAGAACATCGCGAAGAAGTCGAGCCCGGGTGTCAGCATCAATGCGCTGCGGATCCCGCGTCCGATACCGTATTCAATCAGTCCGCGGGCGTACTCGTCCGACAATTCGTCAAGTGCCGAATAGCTAACCGAATCGTATGTTATGCGACCACCGCGCCTGCCAACAGGGTAGTGAATCGCGACATTCCGGCCTTGCTGCCCAGCCTGGTGGATTAAGGCCGATGCAATATTGCAGGTTTCAGTCCTGTTCGGTTCCGTGCTCATTTTTGTCCATAAAATCGCTGATGGCCTGTGTTAGAAGCGGGCCGCCATCCTCAAAAATATAATGGCCGCAATCGGGATATTCGAGCACTTTTGCTTGTGGAAATATACGTTTCCATTTCTTCAGAAAATGCCGGTCAAAAACGAAGTCTTTATCACCCCAGGCAATCAGGCAGGGTTTGTCGGCAAATTCCGGCAGATGTGATTCGGTCGCCTGTACGATACGGTAGCCCGGATCGTCGGCCTTGAGCGGGATATCCTGCACAAAACGCAGGGTTGCAATGCGATTGTCCCAGCAGTCATAGGGACCGGTATAAGCCTTGCGGACCTCTGCACTGACGGGTTTCTTGAACGCGACACGGGAGGCAATGCCAGAGAACGCATTCAATCCCTGCACCAGTATGGCCCCGAGTTTTGTGTTGCGAACCAGCCACAATGCCGCGGGTAGCTTCTTTTCTGCCGGCAATGGAAACGCTGCCGTGTTGCCGATTACCATGTTACCAATCAACCCGGGTCGCTCAACTGCCCAACCGAAACCGATCATGCCGCCCCAGTCATGCACGACCAGGTGGACCGGTGACACGGGCTTCAAATGATCCATCAGGGCAGTGAGATCCGCAATTCTTCGTTCCAGGGTATAAGGGTACTGGCTGGCAGCAGGTTTGTCCGACAGCCCGCAACCTATGTGGTCCGGCACAATGCACCGGTAGCGATCGCGCAGCGCGAGGACCAGCATGCGATAGTAGAACGACCAGGTCGGGTTACCGTGTACCATCAAAACCATCGGAGCATCACGCGGACCTTCATCGAGAAAGTGCATGCGGATTCCTGAAATGTTAAGCCAATGCGACTCGAACGGGTAAAGATCTACGGGAGGTTGGTACACGCGGGGTGACTCACTCAGGGGGCCTTGGCCAGTTGGCTACTGTTTGATTTATCACCAGACAATTTCAGCCATTGAGCAATTCAGACCGGATCCAATGCCCAACAGGGCGATCCGGTCTCCGCGTTTGATCTTGCCCATGGCAACGGCTTTTGCCAGCGCGATAGGTACTGCCGCCGGGCCGATATTGCCGAGCTCGGGGTAGATGCGGTGAATTTTATCCGGTTCCAGACCCAAAACTTTCATCAGCGAATCCGTATGCGCCTTGCTGACCTGGTGAATAATGAACTGGTCCAGTTCGCCTACCACCCACCCCAGCTTTTCGCGGGCAGCCGCAAAGGTTTTGGTGGCCAATTTCAGACCTTCTGTCAACAGTACCCGTGTGTCGGTCACCATGCGATCCATTTGCCCGTAACAAAGCCTGTTGAACTGTGTAGCGGCGCGTGTCACGCCACCGAGGTAGGAATGGCCGCGGGGCGCCAGCTCACGCCGGCACATGATCATTGCGGCAGCACCCGAACCCAGCGTCAGGGATGCAAATTCGGCACGGAACTGCGCTTCCTCAACACCCGGTTCCAACAGGCGTTTAATCGTCGCTTCGGTAATAGGTCTGCTGGATTCGGCATCGACGATCAGCGCATATTCAATTTCACCGCGTTCGATCATGCGGGCAGCAACGTCCATACCATTCAGGAAAGCCAGGCATGCGTTGCCAATGTCAAAATTGAGGCAACGTTCATGCAAACCAAGATTGCCATGCACCAGGCAGGCAGTTGATGGTTCAAGGAAGTCCTTGCAGACCGAAGTATTGATCAATACGCCAATTTTATCCTTGTTGATCCCGGCTTCGGCAATCGCCTTTTCTGCCGCCAGGGTGGCCGCGTCAGACGGTTGCGTTTCGTTATTCCAGAAGCGGCGAGTGATGATTCCGGAAATTTCTTCTATCAGTCCTTGACGGAGTCCGAGGCGTTCCGTCGCCGGTCGCAGTTGCTCACCGATTTCTGCAGAACTCATGACTACAGGCGCATCTACAGAGGCAAGTGATTGAATTACAACGTTTTTAAATTGCATGGGTATCCGGATTTGAAAACATGAAGGCCGTGGATTCAGGCGTGAATGTATGAAACCAATCATTGTAGCTCAAGCGGAGTGTTGAGGCTATACAGTACCTGTTGAAGCAACTATGTATTAGACTAATTCCATTATTGATTAGGGGAGTGACCCGCGTAGCCGTCTATACGACTCCGCCAGGCGGAATTAAGTGGTTAAAAAAGCAACAACATTCATCGGGCCGGATTTATTCAGTCCAAGACAACTTCCGCTTCGTTCGCTGCAAAAACCGCGGGGTGACGATGTGCACCTGTGGTTTCTGGGTCTCAGGCAACTGTCCAACCCGCTGAACTCCAGCGAACCTGCTGACTCGGCCGAGTTTTCGGTTTTTCAACAGCGGGCCACACGGCGTTTTTACCTGCGATTGCTGCTGGGTGCCTATCTGGATCTTCCAGGAAAGGATGTACATATTACCCGCAGAATAAAAGGCAGACCGGAACTTGATTCCAGCCTGTCAAATGGTCAACTGAATTTCAGCGTGGCGCGCAGCAGCGGTTGCTACCTGATCGGTGTCAACAGTGGTGCAACCATCGGTGTGGATATGGAAAAGGCCACGCGCCAGCCGGGCAAGCCGCTGGCACTTGCCAGGCGTTATTTCAGCCAACAGGAAAAGACGGCACTCTCCAAACTTGGAGAAGAGGACTTGCGCAGGGCATTTATGCATACCTGGGCATGTAAGGAAGCGATCGTCAAGGCCAGCGGCCTGGGTATTGCTAACCAGTTATGCCGGTTTAGCGTGGATGTTAATCCGGACAATCCCCCGGCGGTACTGGATATGCTTGATGATGATCCCGCTGCATGGAAGCTGGCCATTGCCGAACCGGTAACCGGCACCATCGCCGTGGTCGCGGCACGCCAGCAATCAATACGGCTCAAGGGCTTCAATCTCTCAAAATAGCGCTGCAAACACTGCTGTCCCGCTTAATCCGAATCGCCATTCTCAAGTTAGAGTCCATCGCTGGTTTGCTGTTTACCTGGCCATGTTTGGACTTTGATCAACCCTCTGAGGCTTTGCGGGTAACCATAGTGCAATGGTTTCAGTCAGACATGCACGGCGGTCGGTTAGCGCTGGGGTGGGTAGTTACTATCAGGACCGTGAGCAACATGGATGTTGCGCCCGAGCCCCCCATGGATGGGTTCACAGGTGTGTCCTGATAGTAACTACCCGCCCCAGCGC
>Ga0210065_1000258_pt1 | contig 14923 bp, 15 predicted proteins | sample Muzzi_PWB_D1_FD_185533 | JGI IMG/M metagenome (GOLD analysis project Ga0210065, IMG submission 185533) | Wetland microbial communities from San Francisco Bay, California, USA, that impact long-term carbon sequestration - Muzzi_PWB_D1 (SPAdes) | ecosystem: Environmental > Aquatic > Marine >... | reverse complement strand
AGGCGAATAATCCCGCTCAGCGGGATCCCTGGTTCAAATCCAGGCCCTGCACCCAATGAAGGCCCGATTCTCACAAGAGTCGGGCCTTCGCCATTTTTAGACCTCTGACGACGCTTCAAGCGACTGGATAATGACGGCCACATCCATCTCAGCATGCGACTCGCCAAGATAAGTACCGGAAACCGGACGCACATCGCTATAATCACGTCCCACTGCCACTTTTATGTAAATATTACTAACGCGGCGATTGTGCGTGGGATCGTATCCAACCCAACCAATGCGAGGCAGAAAACACTCCACCCAAGCGTGCGATACTGAATTATCGTCGGCCGTTCTCTCCCGAGCGGATTTTGAAATATAAAAATAGCCGCTGACATAACGGGCAGGTATGCCCAGAGCACGACAAAGGGTGATCATCACATGTGCAAAGTCCTGGCAGACTCCCCGTTGTAATTCCATCACCTCCACCACCGAAGTCTCTACGACAGTGGCGCAGGGGTCGTAATGAAAGGCTTGATAGATATAAGACATCACGGTCTCGACAGCTTGCCCCACTTCATCAATCACTGGCACTAACTCGCGCGCTTTGTGGATGGCGAGCGGCAGAATCCGAATACGATCACTTTCTGACAAATAGTCGTAATATTTCTCATCCCGTTCTAGTCCTCTAAGCTCACGGGCAGGTGAGCTTTGGGTAAAGTCCCGTGTATCAATGAAGGTTTCTACAGTCGATCGGGCGACGATATTAAGCTGCTGATGGCGTTCGATCACCTCGAAGTGATGCACTTGATTTAAATAGAAATCCAATCGCCGAAAACGACTCGGAGTGTCTGGCGATACATTTAGGCTAAACTCGTGGCAAATTTGGAAGTCATCTGAAACAGGGCATAAGCGTACGTCATTGAAACTATCCCGAACCGGCGAGCTGTAATCATAAGTCGTACGGTGCTGAACGGCAAATTTCATATTATCCAGACCTTAAATGGCCAGCAAGAGCTTCGGCAAGAGCTAGTAGCTAGCGCTACTGTTGCTGCTGCTGACTCGCAATCTCTTTGGCCATGTCTTCACGCGGATGAAACATGTAAGTGTCAAAGACCGCCTTGCCAATATCAACAAACTGGTCTTGCAGCATACCGAGATATTCATGCAGGCCGGAGCTGAAAGCATCCTGAATGCTGCTATACTTCATATCACTCAGTAAACGACCCGACAGGCGTTCCACGTTGTTGGCATACTCACCGAGTGGGCAGCCCGAAATACGATGCAGATTTTTATCCAACTCCCGGACACAAAACTGAATAGAGCGCGGAAAATCGTCATTAAAAATCAAGAAATCCGAAACTTTCAAGGGGTTCACACTCGTCACGTAGAGACGGTGATAGGCCTCGAATGCACTACATGAACGCAAGATGGCAGACCACTGGACGGCATCCACCGCACCGCCAACTTCCTCCACGCTCGGCAACAGCATGTGATACTTAATATCCAAGATGCGACTGGTCTTATCGGCACGCTCCAAAAATTTGCCGACCTGCATGAAATAAAAACCCTCTTTATGCGAAAAGGTCGCATCTGACAATCCGAGGAACAGATGGCTGAAATCCTGAATCTGATTGTAGAATTCGTAGGGACCGCTGGTCCATACTTGCTTCGCATTATTCGATTTGAGGAATAGATACGACTCGTTCAAACAAGTCCACATCTCAGTCGAAATCTGGTCGCGAATCATACGAGCATTTTCACGCGCCATCAACATACAAGAGATGATGGAACTCGGATTATTACGTTCAAAGGTCAGAAACTCAGAGACACTCTGAGAATCAGCCGTATCGTACAGTTCATAAAATTGCTCCTCTTCACCTGCAGCACGAATGACCGGCTCCCAGTGTTCCTTCATTTTGTCATCATCCATCTGCTCAAAATCAAGCAACAGCTGCAAATTAACATCCAGTAATCGGGCAATATTTTCGGCGCGCTCAATGTAGCGGCTCATCCAGTAAAGCGAATCGGCAACTCTCGATAGCATAACAGTAACAGTCTAATTTTTAAATATATATTATAGGGCGGCTTACTCGTCAGAATAAAGCACCCAGGTATCTTTACTTCCGCCTCCTTGAGAGGAGTTAACAACCAGCGAACCCTTGTTCAAAGCGACACGTGTCAAACCTCCCGGCACGATCGTCGTTTTTTCTCCAGAGAGAATGTAAGGGCGTAAATCTATATGACGCCCCTCGAAATCATCACCGCACCATGTCGGATGACGTGAGAGCATGATCGGTGGCTGTGCAATAAAGTTCCGTGGATCCTCTTTGATCATGCCACGAAATTTTTCAATTTCAGCCTTACTTGCTTTTGGCCCGATTAACATACCGTAGCCACCCGCTTCATTGGTTGCTTTAACCACGAGATTTTCGAGGTTCTCCATAATATGGCTAAAGTGTTTCTCTTCCGATGCGATAAATGTCTCGACCTGTCCAATGATCGGATCTTCACCTAGATAGAATTTAATCATCGCAGGGACATACGCATAAATCAGCTTATCATCTGAAATACCCGTACCAATCGCATTCGCCAGATTGACGTTACCGGCACGAATAGCATTCACCAAGCCGGGGACGCCCAACATCGACGTCGGGTTAAAGACACTGGGGTCGAGAAAATCATCATCAATTCGACGATAAATAACATCCACTTGTTGTAAGCCTTGGGTTGTGCGCATGTAGACTTTGTAATCTCTCACCACCAGATCGTTGCCTTCTACAATCTCAATGCCCATCTGACGCGCTAGGAAACAATGCTCAAAATAGGCGCTATTGAAATGGCCCGGAGTCAGCAAAACACAGACAGGGTTGTCCTTTTCGACCGGCGAAATATAGCGCAGTGTATTCAACAACTCTTCCGAGTAGTTCTCAACCGGGCGGACGCCGGCACGTGGGAAGAAGTTTGGGAACGCACGCTTCATCGCTTGACGATTCTCAAGCAAATAAGAAACCCCCGAGGGACTGCGTGCATTATCCTCAAGTACCAGATAATTACCCTGATCGTCCCGAATAAGATCGGTACCACAAATCTGTATGTAAATATCTTTCGGGATTTTGACTCCCATAAATTCGCGCCTGAAGTGCTTGCCGGAAAGTATATAACTAGCCGGAATAACGCCCTCTTTAATGATGCGCTGGTCATTGTAAACATCCTTGAGGAATAAATTCAGTGCCTGAATACGCTGGGTAAGGCCGCGCTCCAACAATTCCCACTCACTGTTGGGAATAACACGTGGCATCAAATCGAAGGGGAAAATCTTCTCCGTGCCTTCATCATCGTCGTACACAGTAAATGTGATGCCTTGACTTAAAAAAGAAAGGTCAACCGCCTGATGCTTCTTTTCGTAAGCATCGACCGTTAATTCCTGCATACGGTCAAAAATGGCTCGATAATGCGGGCGTACAGTTCCATCTGCGGCAAACATTTCATCGAAGAACGAATCGGTGGAGTAGTCTTTAAAAAACATATAATGTAATAGATTTACATCTTAGCAGGTTATCTGCCGCTTCCAACAAAATAGCTGCATAACCGCGAAATCATTTATTACTAAAGGCTTTTAACGATCTCATTCGAGAGATTTTGTAGCGCTTGGTTCAGACCCGCAACATAGCTGATTGCCGTGGCTTTATCCCAGAAGAGATCACTGGACTGGTACTGCCCTTGCGCTATGACTGCAGCCTCTTCCAGTACTTCCCACTCAGCCAACATACTAATTTCACCAGTCGCCAGTACTCCAAATTTTAACACGCGTACACGAACGACAGGAGACAAAAAACTAGATCTCGGTGGCCATGGATAAAAACCGGTCACACGTACCGATTGCGTAGCTGCCAAATATTCAGACAAGGCACGGGCAACCCCCTCTTCTAACGTTTCAGCCCAGCGAGCATCAGCTAAGCTTAACACTAAGCCGGAGGCATCACGATACTGTAAGCGCCGATCATCAAGGTAAACAGGTAGCTCAGGGCGCGCAACATAAAGTGGGATTGCATCGGCATTGATATCGGCCAGCTGAACGGGCCCCAAAGCAAAATGTTGAATCGTGTCAGGCTTGGGCTTCAAATTCACACATCCGGACAGGCCCAAACAAAACAGTAACAATAAGAATCTACGATCTATCATATAAAATTTGGCGTTAATCGGTTCCATCAGTGCGTCCGCGTATCAATGCACTTGGGTTGCTTTCAAGATAATCCGCGAGAGTACGTAGCGATTGCGCAGCACGACTCAATTCACGCAGCGTATTTTCTAACTCAAAGCGTATCGTCGAGTCTGGCTTCAATACACCCTCAGTACTTTCAACTAAGCGATCGAGGCCTTGCAGCGTGAGCTGAAACTGCTCCGTCCATTTTTCGACTGCTTTACCCAAGGGTCCCTCTTGCAAATCAAGCGTCTTGGCAGTCGCTCCAATGGTATCAAAGGCCTGCCGCATCGAAGCAACTGTCGCCTCAAACTCATCTGAAGCAACCAGGGAGGTAACTTCATCAGCCGCATTCCTCAGAGATTGGCTGATGCCGGCAGAGTCGATTCCGCCCAACATAATCGTCAGGTTTTCCAACGCCTCATTCACATTTTCATTCAAACGCGGCAAATCAATCGCACTCGCATCAGAGATTAATTTCGCCACATCTCGGGTAATTTGATCCAGCGATGAGGAAAGTGCGGGAATCTCGACGATCTCATTTTCCTGCGTCAAGTTCGGTTGCCACTGCTTGACTTGATCAGGCTCAAAACTGAATTCGACAAAGAGTTGCCCGGTTATGAAACTCTCCAAGTTCAGCTGCCCGACCAATCCACGCTGGATCAATTCATGGATCGTATCAGGTTGAAAAGATAATTCGGAAACACCTAAATCCTTAACCAAGCGCGATTGATTCAAACTGATGATCACAGGAATTGCCGTCGAATCCTGTAACTGGCCTTCTGCCTTAATCATAATACGCTCGACGACTCCGACCGGCACGCCTCGGAATTTGACTGCTGAACCGACCTGTAAGCCATTCACCGACTGATCAAAAAAAAGAATGAATTTTGAGGACTGACTCAAAAAGCTGAATGATCCAAAAAATAAGACCATCGCCACCAAGAGCAAAATCGAAGTCGTCACAAAGACACCGATGAGTTTAGGTTTAGCCTTATTATTCACAACTGAATGGTAATATTGACAGAATACGAGAGATCAAACGTTTATAATGAGCGCAGCACGAATCAAACTTCTCCTCGTTTCAAAAATTCCCGGACCTTTTTGTTGAATGAGGGATCATTGACCACATCGCTGGGGTTGGCATCACACAAAGCAGTCTTGCTCTCCACATCCAGAAAAAGTGCACGATCTGCGATGGCAAAAATGCTCGCCAGTTCATGCGTCACCACGACCACGGTGGCACCTAAAGCATCACGCAGTTCCAAGATCAAATCATCCAAGCGCCGTGAACTGAGCGGATCCAACCCCGCCGAGGGTTCGTCAAAAAACAAAATTTCAGGATCCAACGCAATGGCTCGAGCTAATCCCGCCCGCTTACGCATGCCCCCGCTCAATTCCGACGGATAGCGATGCCCGAATCCGGCCAAACCAACCAACGATAATTTAAACTCAACAATTTCGCGAATTTCCGCAGCTCCCAGACGTGTATACTCTTCCAAGGGCAACGCCACGTTTTCAGCGACACTCATTGAGCTCCAAAGCGCTCCACTTTGATAGAGAACGCCAAAGCGTCGACGAATACGCTCACCACTTTTTCCATCCGGCTCAAACAATTGGTCTCCGTAAAAAATCTGCCCACTTCGCGACTGTACCAGACCGATCAGGTGCTTCAATAAGGTGCTCTTGCCGCAACCGCTGCCACCCATAATTACCTTCACCTCACCACGACGCACCGAAAAATTCAAATTTTTCATAACAACGTACTCGCCGTAAGCCATGGTCAAATCCTTGACGGTAATGATATCCTGCGCCTCAGTCATTAGATGGATAAAATTTGAAAGATAACTGCGAAAACCGCGTCCACGATCACAATCCACGTGATTGAAGTGACCACGGCGGATGTTGTCGCTAAACCAACTGCGGTCGCGTCGCGGCCGCAATGCAATCCGCGATAACAACCAGCAAGTGCAATGATCAATCCGAAGACACTGCTTTTAAAGATACCAACCATCAAATCGTTAAAAGCCACGGCCGCCTGCACTTGATACATGTACTGCACAAGACTCACTTCAGAAAGCGTAACGGCCACGATCATACCACCAAGTATACCAACAAAATCCGCACACACGCACAACAGCGGCAACATAATCACAAGTGCCAGCACACGCGGAATCACTAAAAACTGTATGGGTGAGATACCAAAACTGGTCAACGCATCCAATTCTTCGTTGACTTGCATACTGCCAATCTGTGCCGCAAAGGCGGCTCCTGTGCGCCCGGACATAATCACGCCAGCCATCAGTGCGCCCAACTCACGCGTGACTGCCAAACCCACCAAATCCGCTACATAAATATCCGCGGCAAACTTCTGGAGTTGTATCACCCCGATGAACGCGATAATTAACCCGGTCAAAAAGCTCAAAAGGGAAACAATCACTACTGCCATTGGTCCTGTCGAGTGCAGCAAGGCAAAAAAGTCCTTCCACCGTAATCGCACACGTCCAGTGGCAAAGGCGTACAAATCAATCAACAACTGTCCTAAAAACACAAAGTAGCGGTTCATCCCGCGTAAGATTTCAATTGTAGACTCGCCCAACTGCGTGAAAAAATCGAGCTTCTTGACTTCGCCACTGCCTTTCTCCTCAGATACCGCTCGTGACAAGCGAATCATATTACTGGCTCCCTCGGGCAATTCATCCAGCGAGTACTCGACACTTAAACTGTCCGCCCAATCAAAAATCGAACGTACAAAAGTTAAAAAAGCAGTATCCCATTCGACCACCCTTTTAGTTTCAATTCGAAGCTCGGTAAATGCATCAAATGCCCGGAGCTTATGCAAAATAGAGTCCACCTTCGGCCGCTCCGCAGCCAGCACCCACTTACCGGAAAAGACCATTTCACAGACAGAACCATTGTGCTGAATATCAACTTCTGCCCGTTCTTCCTGTCTGTTTGCCATTATTGTGCTTGTCGTAATGCCGCTTCACTTATCACTAGAAGTCAAACCAATCACGAGTCTTTGTAACCAGCCGACAGGCAAATTCCAGTTAAAACCAATTTTTCCATGAAAACTATACTCTTTGATCTAGATGGCACTTTAATCGATCACTTCAGCGCAATTCACCGTGGTCTGGTGCACACCCAAAAACAGCTTGGCCTGCCTGAATCCGACTACGATACGGTTCGTGCAACCGTTGGCGGATCCATCGTAGTCACCATCGGCAGACTCATGGGAGAGCAGCACGTCGCTGAGGCAGTCCCGCTTTTCAGCAAGTATTTTGAAACGATCATGCTGGAGGATGTCGAAATCTTACCCGGCGTTGAATGGCTACTCAGCAACCTCAAAGCATCCGGAGAATACAAGCTGGGCGTCTTCACGAATAAGTACGGACCGCATGCTCGTGCATTGCTGAATCATCTTAATCTGGCTCAATATTTTAATGCTATTGTGGGCACCGGTGACACACCCCACAGGAAGCCCGACCCAATTTTCACCGCACACATTCTGGAGGTCATGGGCGCCGCGTCCGACGAGACGACTCTGGTTGGCGACTCTCCTTTCGACTATGCGGCAGCCGAGGTCGGTTGCCTCAAGAGTTTTCTGGTTGCGACCGGCAGCCATGATGAAGCCCAACTCGCAGAAGAAACCGCCGCCGATGGGATCTACTCAAACATGTACCAACTGGGAGAAGTCGTGTACAATCTGGAACCGCAACTAAAATCCTGAGTTTCAATAATCGTAACCATATAAACCAAAAGCACCCAGGACTGATAACTTCGCTTAGAATAACTTTCGATTCATGCACCCCTCTGAAAAACTCCCCCGACCGAACGCTGTACTTTGGGACATGGACGGGACCCTCATCGACCAAACGGCAGCTATCATACGCTGCTACCGGGATGTAATCTGCGCCATGGGCAACCCGGAGCCTGACACTGAAACTATTCGCCGCAGCTTAGGAGGCACGATGGCCAGCACCATGGCTCTCTTTATTCAGGAGGCTCAACTCGACGAAGCGTCAAAACGCTTTCGAAAACACTTCCCGGAAATTATGTTTGAAGGGTTGATAGTGCTACCCGGGGCCATGCGAATGATCGAAGCCCTCTACAAAGCACGTATTCCACAGGCTATTTTCACGAACAAACATGGCGACACCGCTCGCCAAATCAGTAAATACGCCGGATTTGCCAAATACATCCCAAAGTGTATCGGCAACACTGATACCGAGTGGCATAAGCCACAAGCACAGCTGACCAACCACGTACTACAAGAGATTGATGCAACCGCTGAAGGTGCTTGCATGATCGGCGACTCTCCCACTGACATCCAAACTGCTCATAACGCAGGCCTACCCTGCTACTGTGTGACTACCGGCGCTCACGGCATCGAGGAGCTACTGGAAGCCGGCGCTGCCGTTGCCTATGAGAGTCTGACTGACTTGAAGCAATCTCTCAGCATATGATGATCAGTATTCGATTCGCCAGAGAGAAAAATAGATCGCCTGCTGTTTAATTTTACAACTACATCAAAGCCATGCGCAGTATGACAGGATATGGATCGGGCTCGGCAGACAGTGCGGAGCACAGCTTGAAAATCGAGATCGAAATCACATCGGTTAATCGAAAGAATTTAGACGCATTCGTATCCGGTCCGCGAGAATGGAGCGGATTGGATCAACGCTGCAGCGAATGGCTTAAGCCCGCCTTTCAACGCGGTCGCGTCAATATTCAAATTAAAATCACGTCTTCAGAAGGCGAACAGTACGGCCTAACCTGGGATGCACGAGCGATGGATGAAACACTGGAGCGGCTGAAAGTTTTTGCCGAAGGTCGCCAGATCGCATTCTCTCCCGATGCACAAACACTGGTGGATCTTGCCAAAACACTTAAAGAAAGCAGCGGCTTGCCGAACTGGACTGAAATAGAAGCGAGCATCAAAGAAGCTTTTGATCAGGCGCTGGCGGACATCAACCAAATGCGCGTCAAGGAGGGCGAAGCACTCGCAGTCGACCTTGAGCAACGGCTGGATGAGCTGATGGGCTTATGCAGCGAAATTGAAAAACACGCGCATAATACAGTGGCACAGTATCGTGATGCATTACTGGAACGACTCAAACAACTCAACCTTGAGCTTGATGTGAACGACGAGCGCGTTTTGAAAGAACTCGCCCTTTTTGCAGACCGCTCAGACATCAGCGAAGAAATTACCCGGCTGAAGAGTCATTTTGATCAATTCAAGGAATTTCTATCTGCCGAAGATGCCACCGGGCGTAAAATGGATTTCCTCTGTCAGGAAATTCACCGTGAATTTAACACCACCGGAAGTAAATCAAACCAAATAGAAATAACGCGTGCCGTGATTGAAGGAAAAAACGCCCTCGAACGCATCCGCGAACAAGTGCAGAACATCGAATGATGGGAGCTTTACTCTGATCAAACAGCGCGAACGCCCCAATCCACTCAAAGCGAAGCACGGCAACTTAAGCACTGCTTGACCGGAGAATTGCCGAGATCCCGTCGGTTTTAGAACTGAAAACCTGTCTAGGAAAATAGATGCATCAAGGTTTAGGTCTGATGGCGCAACTCATGTACAAATCCATATATAACATTATGGCTTTTTCGTTAACATCAAAAATAATACGTGCTAATCTCACGACCTACAGTATGCTATAGCCTATGTCATCAGAAGTCATGCGTAGTCCGGGCCGATTTCAACCCGTCATTCAATTTTCAATCCACGCAGATAATAAAGTTGGGCGACTGAACGAAATTGTGGGGCTACTCGACGTGCATAAGGTACACATTATGGCACTCTCGATTCTCGACACTACCGATAGCTCCATCATCCGCTTAATCGTCGATTATCCTGAAGAAGCACAGAAGCTATTGATCGAACATCAGTTTTCATTCGTACAAAGCGAGTTGATTGCCGTCGAACTCAAGGACGAATCCATGATAAAATATGTTACTAGTGCGCTGGTACAGGCGGAGATTAACATTCACTACGTCTACCCATTTTTAGTGCGCCCCAACAGTCGCTATGCACTCGCGATCAGCTTGGAAGATAACGAATTGGCCGCAGACACCTTGCGGCGCAGTCAGTTGCGCGTAATCGGCCAGGATGACATCGCTCGCTAGAGCCCTCTCGTACAACCTCTCGCTGAGTGGATCGAGCTCAGGTCAATGCTTCGTTATTGACAAGACTCAGCGATAGAGACTTTGCTGGACACCTTCCTTAGGGGTGACCTGGTATGGGTCTGAGATGCTTTCTTGAATATTCACAGAAGCGATCCCTTCGAACCTGATCCGGTTGACACCGGCGTAGGAAAAGGAACGGAACACCTCCAAGTGTTCCACCTTCCCCCCGCCAGAGGCCGGATCTCAACCACGCACGATTGAGATCCATATGAAACACACAATCTATGCCATCACATTGGCTAGCATCGCGGCACATCTGACTGCGCAAGAAAACCAGGCGATTGATCCATCAATGCCTTTCCAAGAGCTGGATACGATTACAGTCGTTACCGGCACACTCTGGGAATCGGAGCTGCAAAGCACCACTGCCAGCATCACTCTGCTGGAATCCGAACAACTGGAAGCCAGTGGCGCCCAACATTTCGGTGACATCATCAATAGCATTCCCAATGTAACTTGGACGGGTGGGTCCTCTCGACCCCGCTACATCCAAATTCGGGGCATTGGGGAAAACTCACAATTTGAAGGTGAAACACCGGACGCATCGGTGCGCTTCACGGTAGACGATCTGGACTTCACTGGCATCGGTACCATCGGTAATCTATTTGATGTACAACAAGTGGAAGTCCTGCGTGGCCCACAAGCTGGCGCTTTCGGTGTGAATGCAGCGGGCGGAGTAATCAAGATCGTCACCAATCAACCCACCGCTTATTGGAGCGGACAAGTTGAGGCAACGGTCGGCGAGGACAATCTGCGAGCGGGTGGTATCGCCGTTGGTGGCCCCATCATTGCAAGTGACCCGCAGCGACTGACTTTTCGCCTGTCTGCCTATCAATTGAATCAAGACGGATTTCGCGATAATACCTTCCTTGGCCGCAGCGATACCAACGAACGTGACGAATTTAACTCCCGCTTGAAAGTACGCTGGCTAGCCGGGTCCGACTGGCAGTGGGATGGCACGCTTTTCTATGCGGATGCCAACAACGGCTATGACGAATTCTCACTGAACAACGCCGGATTCACCACCGTCACCGATCAGCCTGGCCGCGACGAACAAGTATCGCTCGCCGGTGCAATCCGTGGTACTTGGACCGGCCTGGATCATATCGATGTCACCAGCATCACCAGCTATACCACGACTAATTCAACCAATAGCTACGATGCCGACTGGACTAATACGGTCGCTGTCCCCCTGTTCACCGTTTACAGCGGCTTCCTACAAGCGGACCGTGAGCGCGATGTTTTCTCACAGGAAATACGAGCCGATTCTAAAGACAGACAGGATGCTTTGGGCTGGATTGATCGCTGGACTGTGGGCGCTTACGCGCAGGATTTCAGTGAAGCCACCGACGTCGATTATACCGATGAATACGCATCCGGCATCGTTCATTCCGAATATGACACCCAGAGCTTCGCAATCTACGGACAGCTGGGGCATGATTTCTCACAACGTTTGCGCCTAACACTCGGCCTACGCTATGAATACAATTCGGTTGATTTCGAATCGATTACCAAAGAGGATTATTTCGGCTCCCTACTTTCCGGTACCAATGACACGTCTGATTCACTCTTTGGCGGTAAAGTTACGCTCGAATATGATTTGAATGAGCACCACACAACCTTCGCGGGCATCACTCGGGGCTACAAAGCAGGCGGGGCCAACAGCGCAGCCTTTAGAGAAGCTGGCCAACCACTCATCTATGACACTGAAATCCTCTGGAATTATGAACTAGGATTGCGCAGTGACTGGATGGATGGAACTGTCAGCACTCAGGTAACTGTGTTCTATCTGGATCGTAAAGACACACAGTTGCGAGACTCGGATGGTGCCGGCGGCTTCTTTCGATATTTTACCTCCAATCAGGGCAACGCCAATCACTACGGACTGGAAGCAGAAACAACTTGGATGATCAACGCCAACTGGTCAGCAAGTCTGGGAGTTGGATTCATCGAGGCTGAGTCGGATCGACGCGATCGTGATTTAGCCAACGCACCGCATTATACCTACAACGCGCGCATCGATTATCAGTCAGCAGGCGGCTTCTTCGCAAATTTGGAAGTAGTCGGCAGTGATAGTTATTTCGAATCCAATAGTAACGACGAGCAACGCAGTGCTTTTGACCTGTTCAATGGCGCTATTGGTTATCGCTATCAGAATTGGACTCTTACTCTATGGGGGCGCAATTTATTCGATGAAGACTATGAAAAACGCGTCTTTTTCTTCGATAACGGCTACGGCACGCAGCGCTATGAGAACCCGGCAGATCCTCAACAATTTGGCGCCACTCTCAACTACAGTTGGTAGTGGCCGTCGCAGATCGTCATAAAAAATGTTCAGTGCGGCCGCGCAGCTGAGTCCATAAGCCCATGGACTTGCGAGTGCCAACCACAAGCGCCTGACGTCCGTGACACTCGCGCGCTACCGCCCGTAAAAATCAAGCGCCGATCAACCGGGCGACGCTTATTTCTGATTCAGTTTATAATACAGTAAGCCGGTCAACGCCAGCGCGTGCCCGATCTTGTTCGAACGCGCCCATTCAAAAGCCTCATTTTCAGGCAAAGCCAAGACTTCCATCTCTTCGTGCTCATCCCAATCAGTTCCAGCTGCATCAAGCCGCACATTATCCGCAAAAATGACATGACAAAAATTATTAAGTATCGCTGGGTTTGGGCGACAACTGCCGATCAAATGCCCCGACTCGGCAACGTATCCGGTCTCTTCTTTCAGTTCGCGCAACCCGGCCATCACCGGATCTTCACCTTGATCGATAATACCACCCGGCAACTCCCAGGAGAGCTCGTCTGAGCCCCATCGAAACTGGCGCACCATCACTAATTCACCCGAATTGGTACGAGCCACCACCACAGCCCAATCCCGTGAGTCTAGATAAAAAAAATCTCCCTCCGCTTCGGACTTGGGATGACGATAACGGCGAGAACGTAAATCCCATACGCGACAAGCGGTCAGCAATTCATCGCCAACCATATCCCAACGGACGGGCGCACCACTTCTTTCAGTATCAGCCATCTTAATTGCCTGGGATATTAATTTTTTGCCCAATCTGCAAACGTGTAGGATCAACTCCGGGATTTGCATCAAGTAAAGCTTGTAACGGTACACTTAAGCGCGTCGCAATTTTGGCCAAAGTGTCGCCGGATTGTATGCTATAGGCAGTGGCCTCACTCGCACTGCTCGTCGAATTGGTTGCCGCTGGCCCGTAGGTTACGGTTTGCTGCGAAGTAGCAGCCGGAGTTGACGCCTTAGGTTTCAAGCCGCCGGTTGCCAGCTGATTGAATTTCTCAACCGCCTTCACTAATTCTTCACGGTTTGACTTCACGCCCTCCAAGGCCTGCTTGGCGACCTGTTCACTCTGCGCGCTGTAAGTGCGTAAGCGAGTAACGGTCTTATTCATTTCCGCAACCTGAACTGAAATCTCTGAAAATTTGGTCTCGAAACTATCCAACTGTTTTTCAATACGCGCGGTACTGGTGATACTGGCATCGACTGACTCAGTAATCGGTACCACCCGTTGATTGGCGGTTAGACCAAAGTAAAGCCCCGCCCCTCCTAGAAAAATCGCTAGTACGGCCAGTGCTACTGGCAGCATAGAACTTGATGATGAATTAATATCGTCTTCCATAAATTGGCCACGCTAAGTAATATGGCCAACTGTGCAAGCCAGTGTTCCGCATGATATGTAAACTGATTTATAAAAAAAACAACAAAGAGACGCCTCAAGCCGCCGACAGAGATTTTCGCTTGATGAAAGTCATGAGTGGTGCCCTAATCATCCTATAAATGCATAGCACCGCTGATCGCGCCCAGTCACACTAACATCATTAGACATATGCCAGACTATTACATTCGTACTCCTGACCAAGATGAATCGCGCGGTCCGTTCGATCCACCCAAACTGCTGACGCTCGCAGAGGCCGGCCAAGTCACCGAAAACACACTCTACTACGACGAACTTAAGGAAGAGTGGATACCGATCGCTTTAAATCCACAGCTTAAAGAGTCAGTCTTCCCCTCGCGGGATAAATTGGCGCTCCGAGTTAATGCAGCGCAGAACGAGGATGAAGACAGCGATGCTCCCAAAGAATCGTCGGGGATTCGCATTGAGGACATGCTGGATGCTGCTGAAGGTAATACTGAACAGAAAAAAGCGATTAAACAAAAGGATGCCAGTTTCCAAAAAGCTGCCACGGTGTCTGCGTCAGGCATGGGCCTAATGATGTTTGGCTCCGCCACTTTCTTGCTGATGCCACTCTTCGATACAATTAAGACGCTCATCGAGTCCGGCAGTTATACGCAACTATTGAACTACCCCTTTGTGATTGTCGGCGTCGTCGACTTTCTAATGGCCCTGCTGCTCTTATTGGCTGTTACCGAAATCTATCCTTTGGCTCGGGCTCGTGGTATGCTGACACTCGGCTTTGGTGTCTATGTCGGCTGGACAATTGGCGACCCGCTGGTTATCGGTCTCTGTGCTGCAAGTGGCGTAGGCTTACTGCTCGCAAGCGTAGCAAAAAGTCTTT
>Ga0210065_1000257_pt1 | contig 14970 bp, 18 predicted proteins | sample Muzzi_PWB_D1_FD_185533 | JGI IMG/M metagenome (GOLD analysis project Ga0210065, IMG submission 185533) | Wetland microbial communities from San Francisco Bay, California, USA, that impact long-term carbon sequestration - Muzzi_PWB_D1 (SPAdes) | ecosystem: Environmental > Aquatic > Marine >... | reverse complement strand
GGTCCACCGGCACCGATGCGCACGCCGGCCTGTTGTTCAATTCGGTATTGGTGGCGTCCTTCTGACTCGAGATGTTCAATCCTGGCAGGCAGGGCCAATGCGTGGACGGGTAACTGTGTCAGCATCCGACCATTGAACAGGTCCATCTTCACATCGAATCCAGAATCATTCGGCAGCATTAGCGTAATATCACCATTGATGGTTTCAATGTTGCAGTCCTCCCCGGGGGCAGTGGCAAACCCGAGGCTGACTTCGCCGTTGACACTGTTCAGATCATAACAATTATGTAATCCCGAAATTGCAATGGGACCATTGACGTTATCTGCACTGACACTACCCGAGACATCCGCGATATCGATGCGGCCGTCATTTACCGTTCTGACATCCAGTTGCGTATCAATGGGCACGATTACGTCAAACTGGTAGTTAACCTTGCAGCCGCGACAGTTGTCTTTGCCATGCCAATCACGATCACGCCTGCCAACGTAGATAGACACGCCGTTTTCACCGGCCTCGGTGCTGAGATTCAGTGTCTCCAGCGAGCGATCAAAACGCTTCTTATCCGGTGCCGAGCGCCTTTCCCGGATGGCCACTATGATTTCACCGGGTTTTCCGGGACGAACTTTTACATCACCCCAGATATTGAAAATTTCCAATGTCGGTTTGCTTGCCGTTACCGGGAAGGTATCTGTCCACGTGTTGCTTTCTTCGACCGGTTCGCCGGCAAAAGCCGAAGTGACGAGCAACATCAGCAAACCGGCAGAGTTGACGAAGGTACGTCTGAATTTTGCATTCATATGGATTCACTCCGCAGGGATTTCCTGACGTGCCGGACCAGGTCCGGATGCAATCGTTCTTCATTGGCCAGAAGCAGCAACTGGTCCAACTGCTGGCGATTACCATTGCGCAGGACCAGGTCGACCAGCGCCAGTTGCACGATCGGAGATTCCGAATTCTCAAGCAGGTTCATCAACTCGTCACCAACCTCGGCAGAATCCAATTGCGAACCCAACGCGTCAATCGCTGCGGACCGCACCGAAGGGGAACGATCCTGGCTCGCACGAACCAGCAGTGCCTGCGTGATTTCGTGATCGTCGTTTGCCAGGTAACTGGCGTTATGAACACCCAGCAAACGCGTGCCGGCGGCACTATCCTGCAGGCGATCCAACACCAACTCACGATTGAGCCGGTCAATGTTGTCCTCAAGGACCGCCAGGCGGTCCGAAGCAGCTCCACCCTTATCAACGGCCAACTGGGCCGCTGCAAAACCAACCAACAGGCACACCGCTGCGGTGACCCAGCCCGCGTTATTACTCAAGCCCAGCCAGCCGCGTATACGCTCGCTCCAGCTATCCGAACCCACCTTCTCCAATTCGTAGTAAAACGACCGGCGCAGGTTGGCCGAGGGCTCAGCTCGCGGCAGTTCACCCAGCGCTTGCCAAAGTTGTTGTTCGGAGCTATCACTGCTTTCAAAGGGCAATGATGAATTTTTCCTGTCAGACATCGAATGGCTCTCCGTTTAATTCCGCATAGGCAACATTCAGCTGTTGCATGGCCCGGTGCATACGCACACGCGCCGTACCTGTTTTACATCCCAGTGCCTGCCCGAGTTCTTCAAATGTCCCGAACTCGAAGCGGCCCAGCCAGATCACTTCCTGGAAATGCTTGGGCAGCATGGCCAGGGCTTTTTCCAGAACATTTATTTTCTGAGCCCCGGCCGCAGCATTTTCGGCTGACTGATGATCCACCAGCAAAGATTCGTTGCGTTCATCCAGTGGTGCTACGTTCCTGTGACGGCGGTTATTTCGCAGGTAATCCAGGGTGGCATTCCGGGCAATGTTGTAAAGCCAACCTTTGAAGGTGCCATCGTTGCGAAAACTACCCGCTTTTTTGAGGACTTTTATAAAAACTTCCTGCACCACGTCTTCGGCATGTTCAGGGTTGCGGGTCATTTGCAGACAAAACTGGTATACGCCCTTGTGATGGCGCTCGAACAGGGTGCCAAGACATGACGAATCGCCATTTGCCACCCATTCGATCAATTGTTCATCCAAAACTGCCCGCATGATTATTCCCGCTTAACTACAACTAAGGACTCGACGGTCTTTGAAACGTTACATGAATTCTTACACAGGCAGGTAAAGACGGGCGAAAGGGAACGATGTCGGCTATCAGTCAGGGGCTGGCCACTCTTCGCAAGAGTGGCCATTTGTCGCTGTAGGGTCAGGCTACATGTCTGAACCGTCGCCGCTGCGACGCTGAGGCCGAGTAACCGGCGCCGTCATCAACGCCCTGGTGCTCACCGGAAACAAACGCGCACAGGTGTATCACCCGGTCCCTGGCAAACAGTGCCCCGCCGGAGATCCCCGGGGTGGAATCAAAACGTAAATCCTCACCTTCGCCAACGGCTTTGTGCGTGGAATAGTCAGACCCGGTCAGCCTGGCGATCACCTCGGCCGGTGAGTCCAGACCGCTGGCCAGGTAACCCCGGTAACCCGGGTCTATGGCATCCAGCGCATAGCTGCGGATGACCTTGGGCATCAGCAACTGGCAGGTCTGGGCGGCATCGAAGAACTCCAATCCGGTAACCCGCCCCTTGATGGAGAACACGGCCCCAACCTGTCCTTCAACACATTTGAGGTGTGTGACAAACCGCGTCAGATTTTCTTCATGATCGTGATAGACTTGCTCAACGGCCGAGGTCGGCGAATGGCTGTGCATACTCCCCATCTTGGCGGAGATATCTGACCACACTTCACCCTGATCAGAGCGGGCTTCACTGCAAGCCGACAGGCTTTCGGATACCCGTGCCGCCTTCTTCGCACGGCTCATGGAGAACTGCGCCCTTGGCGCTGAGGTAAAGTCATCCCGCGTGTGCTGCCAACGCCCCGATTCAACACATGAGACTGGTATCACCGTATCTTTGCCGGCCGGCGCCAGCACCGTGATGTTAAGGATGCGGTTTTGTTTAGCACCCACCAACTCCTCACCATCAAGCAGGAAAACTGCCTGCGAACCACGGTTACTGAACAACAGGTTCGGTACTGAACCACCCGCGGAAACCTCCACAACCCTGGCCAGGTGCTGCGCAAGCGCCTCATCCAGGGTGAGATAGTCCTTGACCAACAGGCTGTCACGTATCAACGGGTGAACCGTCAGGCCTTCATGTGTTTTCAAATCGCCAACCCGAAGGCCGGATAAAGCTTTTGCTACTGCATTCATGTCATTCTCCTCGATACCCTGCTGGTGCAAGGCCATTCAACACATCGCGAAGGAATGTCGCTCACCTTCACTGTAAGGGCATGGGCTCTCAATTCCCGAGAAAGCGCCAAAAGCCAAAATGTTTACTGCAACCGGCTTGTCGAATTCCCCCAATTTGCCGAAGAAATCCAGATGTTCGACAAAACTGACTGGCAAATTAGCCCCGATTGAGCTAGGCTGGATTCACTACAACTCAATGTTTACGCGACATTGAGCTATATTCGACAATACTTACTGTCTAAATATATGTTCGACAGTATAATTTGTCAATCATGGATGTCCATATGAACGAAAATAAACGCTATACCCTGGTACAACTGGCTGAGGAAACCGGTCTGACTGAACGCACGATACGTTATTACATCGAGCAGGTGCTGCCGCCGCAGCATAAGCAGGGCCGCGGCAAACTGGCCCGCTATGGCCAGGACACACTGAACAGCATCCGCTTCATTGTGCTGGTTGGCGAACGGTATGGTTTCAAGCCCGGGCAGGCCAAGGGCGTGCTGGCCCGCGTACCGCAGGAAACCATCGACCGGGTCGTGCGTGGTGAAGAGGAACTGGCGGTGATGACCGTGCCAATGGAAACGGCAGCCATGAAACCATCAAGCACCAGGGGATTGTCCCGCTCGAGTGAGAGGATGTCGAACTACAAGGCAAGCAAGCAGCGCAGTTTAAAGACCGCTCGCCCGCTGAAGGACCGCATGGAAATCTTGCCCGACGCGGAGATGTCGAGCATGGAACCCGGGCCTGAGTACTATGAGCCTGTTGCTTACTCAATCGCGGAGCCCGCTGAGCCCTGGCGAACAATTTTTACGGATCAGCAGGTGCATATCCAGTGCCGGGGAGAACGCAGATTGACCCCTCACCAGCAGGAGCAGATCGAGACTGCTGCGCACTTGATCAAGTTGGCTTTGAAATGAAAAATGGCTGTTGCCCACACCGATGTCTCAACTAGTTTAAAGCCCCGTCCTCAAGTTGAGGCCCATCGCTGGGTTGCTTTTTACTGGGCCATGTTTGGACTTTGATATACCCTCTTACGTGGCGCCAAGGGGGTATGGTATCTTGCTTCATGAGACATCGTGAACCCATCCATGGGGATTCGGGCTCGACTCCTGTCTCGCACGCTCCTGAATCAAGACACCATACCCCCTTGGCTTTGCGGATAATCATAGTGCAATGGTTTCAGAAAGTTTTGCACGGCGGTCGGCTGGCGCTGGGGCGGGTAGTTACTATCAGGACCGTGAGCAACAGGGCAAGGTGAGACCGGGAACCGGTCGAGAGGGTGGCCTGGGCCAATGTTGCGCCCGAGCCCCCCATGGATGGGTTCACGGGCGAGTCCTGATAGTGACTACCCGCTCCGGCGCTCCCCCGATAGTGAAGCAGGGAAATGTTGGGAAAATTTACCTAAAAGCGGCACAGCAGTGCTAGTGACTCGTATTGACACCTGGTTATTCATGATCCCATTTATTGATGAGATCCTCGGGTATGGCCCGTGGGCGTCCGCTTTCAACATCCACGAACACCCAGTCCGTTTCACCCCTCGCGAGCAGCACGTCGTCGCTTTTGCGCAGAAACTGGTAACGCCGCAGCGACCTGACACGCCGCAGGCTTTCAACCCAGGTCAGTGCGATCACCACCTCACCAGCAAACAGCGGTTTCAGGTACTCGATATGGTGCGAACGGGCCACCCAGGTTGCACCGGCCGCCTCCATTGCCGGGTTTCCCCCGGCCGCTTCAAAGTGAAGCACGGCGACATCCTGCATCCACTGGACGTAAACAACGTTATTCACATGTCCATTCTGATCGACCGCACTCTCGGGCACCGTGAACTGGTGACGGTAGACACCAGTGGATGGTGGTACATGATCTCTCATCGTTAAACTGAACCTTGTTAACCTATGCCGTGTGGCTGTCCCAATAACCGGAAATATGTGCGCGAAGGGCATCGCGCTCTGCCGGACTTATCTCTTGCGCCGTACCCAATTGCGGCAAGGCCGGCCAACCGGGGTCGGGGATGCTCAAACCACAGGCGCTGCGTGTTTCCGAGTAGCGCGGAATGACGTGAAAGTGAACATTCGGGTCGACCATCATCAGCATCATGTAATTGATTTTTTCATATGAAAATGCGGCCTTGAGTGCATGTTCAATGTCCCCGACAACCGTAGCCATCTCCTGAAAGGATTCCCTGGAAATGTCTGCAAACCCGGTGGCCTCTGATTTTTCACATAGAATGAGTGAACCGAGGGTGGCCTGTGGCTCACGCAACAGTACAAGCCAGTGATCGTATTCCCGGATCAGGGTATCCGGGTAACCGAATCGCACTGCCGTCTGGTTTGTCATGATCTTTACTCCTCACCTGGTAAACACGCTACGGTCTGGATTCTGCGCGTTTTTTGCAATCACGGTAATTGGCCCTGATTATCCGCGTTTCAAGCCAAAAAAGTCTACAATTAGCCACGTGGAACAGCGCCCCGGAGTTGTGTTGTGCGTCTTTTTGGTGAAATCGAAGGTGTAGTCGCAGGTACCGAGTTTGCCAGCCGTGCAGACCTGGCAGCCTCGGGTGTTCACCGGCCTACCCAGGCCGGGATCAGCGGTTCAAGCAGCCAGGGTGCGGATTCGATCGTCGTGTCGGGTGGCTATGAAGACGACGAGGACTACGGCGATTATCTCATTTATGGCGGGCAGGCCGGCTTCGATCCCAACACCAGGCAGCAAAATGAAGATGCAGAACTCAGCAGGGGTAACCTTGCACTGGTTGTCAGTTATAACAAGGGTCTGCCGGTGCGGGTGACCAGGGGCCTGGGATCTGCACGGCAACATACCTATCGCTATGACGGTCTTTACCTGGTTGAAAGGTGGTGGGTGGACCGCGGTAAAACCGGTTTTAAAATCTACCGCTTCGCACTGAGAAAAATTGACGACAAACCGATCTCGACACCTGCCGGTGAACTGCCATTGCCGGCCAGCAACCTTGAACCCGACCGGGTCGAGTCATACACAACGCACATCGTCCGGGATACGCTGGCCTCGGAGGCGGTAAAAGAAGCACACCAACATGTTTGCCAGGCATGCTCAACCCGTATCGAACGACCTGGTGGCGCCTACGCACAGGCCGCTTATATCCGGCCGCTCGGACGCCCCCATAACGGTCCGGATACAGCCGATAACATCTTGTGTCTGTGTCCCAATTGCTATGTTTTATTCGATGGCTGGGCCTTCGCCATCGAAGATGACGGCACCCTTATCGGCGCCCTGAACGGGGTACTTAATGAAGTCGAAGCGCACACAATCAACAGGGAGTACCTGGATTATCACCGGCTTTTGTATAGAGAAGTAAATGGCGAATAAACGGGGATGCCCATCAGTTATATCGGGGCTTCCGGGGCGGTCGGGGTTTGTCGCTCCCTAAATCCGTGATCCCGCGCGAATACGATTGCCTGGCTGCGATTAGCAACCCCGAGTTTTTCAAAGATCCGGGTTAACTGGTTACGCACCGTCTTTTCACTGATAAACAGTTCCCGGCCTATCTCCACGTTGGTCAGACCAAGAATGAGTTTACCAAGAACTTCACGTTCCCGATCGGAAAGGCTCTGAAAAATAGCATCTTCGGCTTTGGACCGGACACTGGTAAAGTCCAGCACTGCTTCACAAAATCTCTTCCAGGCCGGTTCGTGTTCCAGCATGATGTGGTTAGGTGAATCCAGCAGAATGAACTCGGCGCCGGGTATGCCTGCCGCCAGGCGCTGTCCCTCGCTGACAGGTGCTATCATGTCGCCGTTTGCATGGGCCACGAGGGTTGGCACTTTCAGCAACGGCAAAAGCCCGCTCACATCCGCCTCACCCCGGCTAACCAGTAAACGGGCGGCCATTTCCGGGCTGACACTCCGGGCGCAAAGTTCGTCGAACCAGTGTAATTGTTCCTCGTTACCTTCGGGTAAGAACTTCTTCGTCAGCAAACGCCGGTATATCGGATCGGGCCGCCCCCAGCCCAGTTCGGTAAGCTCTACCAGGGCCCTGCCTTCGCGTACGTGGTCCGGATTGCGGTGCCTCGTCCAACCACGTACGTATCCGCCATACAAAATCAGGTGGGAAACCCGTTCAGGATACTTGACGGCATATTCAATACAGGCGCAGGCCCCCTGTGAAATACCGATCAATGCGAACGGCTGCGGAGGTTGCGCGGCTTCGATCACATCCTCGAGGTCTTCGATCCAGTGATCCAGTGAAACGCTTTCAACATCCCGCTGCGTCAGTCCGCAGCCCCGCTCATCGTAGCGTGTCAGTGAGAAGTGTTCACTTAGAAACCGGACCCAGTGACGTAACACCGGGCTTTTCCAGTCATATTCCAGGTGAGTGATCCAGTTGGATGCCTTGACCATCGCAGGACCCGATCCCGATGAGGCCCAGGCCAGCCGGACCTGGTCCCTTGTCATCATGTACCGGATGGTCTGCTGCATAGCCATAATGCATTAAGTGTAGTTAATCGGGACATTTTTCACACGTGCTTCAACCGCTTATACCAACAGCGGGACATTCCTCCCATATTTAATCCTCTCCTTTTGTATCAATCTTTCAATACACACTCAAGCAAGGAGACAGTCATGCAAGCCACACAACACATTCTCGCAGACCAGGTTACCAGCAAACAGATGAATCGCATTGCGACCGCGCTGGCGCCGTTAATGTAAGTGCAACGGAAATAGGAGAAAGAAATGAACACACAATCGACTTTTTGGGAACAAGGCTTCCCATCATCATCTACCACGCAGAAAAGTTCGGCAAATGCCATGTTGCGAAACCTGCACCGGGGTACAAAGGTGCTGACTGCCCTGGCAGCGGGATTTGCCCTGCCGGCCGCCACGGCAACGGCTATCGCTGAACCTGGACTGGCTGTCTATTTACAGGCTATTACCTGGGCAGCAAGCTTCGTGTTCTTTGCCATTGCAATGGAAGCGCAAAAATCTTCGACCTCGCTGATGGCACTGGCTACCGGGATCATCGTCCTTCTGACGGCAGTATCCAGTCACAGGCTTGGCCCCGGGATCATCATACTGGGTGCCCTGCTGATATCTGCCTGGCTGACAACCGCCATTCTGCGGCGATGATCTTTCCGTAGAAAAGCCTCTTGTAGCAAATGGGGTCGGGGTAAAGAGTTGGGACAACCGTCGCTTTGCTTTGCCCTGGCCCCGATCTTGCTTAGTTAAGAATCAAGTGTCCGTAAAAGAACCATTCCCTGCTTCGCCAATTCAAACGGAAAACACCGGTTACTGGCCAATAGCCCGTACCAGTACGTAAATCGCCATGATGATGACCACCATTGAGCCGATCGTATACAGCGTCGCGCGCACCTCGTGGCTTTGTTTGCTGGCATACGCCAGCGTGTGTGCGAGCCGCGAGACGACGAAGCTGTACATCAGGATATTCGCCAGCATCAGGGATGGTCCGGCTGCGACAAATATCAAACCGCAGGCCAGGAAAGCCGGGATGTTTTCCAGGTCGTTGCGGTGCATGCGTCGCGAGCGATCCACGTAATCATTGATCTCGAGTTGGTCGGGACTCGGGTCCCTGTTGATCAGGCCCACCCGCAGATCCTCGGGACTGGCCAACCCGGAGTTGCTTTTGAGCATTCTGTAAACTGTCATCCAGCCCTGCCCCATGATCTTCAGGACCATGATGGCAGCGGCAATCATATAGGTAACAAACACGGGGTTTTCCATTGTTAACAGCGTCATCTCAGTTCCTTTTTTCAATCGGGGTTAAAAATCGGAAGTGGCTTGTTAGCTTGAGTATAGGCAAAACCAGGGAATGTTGCTTTTTACCCGTCAAACTGAATTCGCGGATCAGTCAATTACCGGATAACAGGCCTCACCCCAAATCCTCTGGTAATCATTCATCATCAAATGAATAACGATGGGAACCACCTGCCCCATGATTTCAGCACCCTGCGAGATCTGGCGGCGGTTGACACTACTGTTCCAGGTGGCGCCGCCATGTAGTAACTGGTTGCGCAATGTGTAAAGCCGGTCGAACATGATCCCCATGACCTTTTGGGTGTCCATGTCACCCAGTGCCCGGCGTGCTGCTGCCTTGCTCTTCTGGAAAGCCAATAGCCATGCTTGTTCTGACAGTTGGCCATTATTGAAATCCCAAAAGGGCTGAAAGATATACTGGTTGTCGATCATCAGGCGGATCGCGCCGGAAAACCGCTCCCATACCAGTTCATACAATAAGCGCTCTGAATCCGAATCAATCAACCGGCCCAAAAATCCCTGGAACAGTGTCCGCTCTGAAGCGTTCTGGCGGTCGGGAACCTGGTTTGCATAAGCTGCGTTAAAAGCCACCCAAAGGAAAATAAACCTGGCATCGTGGTCTTCAACTTCCTGCTCGGCCCTTTTTAACCAGCTGAGAGCACGGTGGACGCGCAGGGCTAAGGAGTGGGGAAACCTGTCGCGGGTTTCGCGTTGGCGGGCCTTCAGACTCTGATAGTTCAGGGGCACGTTTCCACCCGGATCAGTTGCATTGGAGTTCAAGGATTTTAACTCTCAAACAGCTACGCTGTGGAATAGAAAATCTGCAGCACAGGCAGCGTTTCGCATATGGCCGTTCTCAAAAATGAGTACGTAATTCATAGCATAATCATACTTCAATCCTGCTTGAACGAAGATATTTAAACGTTGTAAATAGCAAAAAAGACAATGCGGTCAGGACGCCGAGGTCGCACAGTACCTTGCTTCAGGACTCGTCGTGAACCCGTCCATGGGGACTCGGGCTCGACTCCTGTCTCGCACGGTCCTGAAGCAAGGTACTACCCACCCCAGCGCCCCCCCTGAACGGGTGAAAAACGCACTTGATCAGCGGATTAAGCGGGTCAGACCCCTCCATTTGACTAGCGGGGACTCTCACTAACCAGTTGGGCGAGTGCTATCAGCAATTTTCCCACGTGTTCGCGGGTAGACTGGTCGGTCAACCGGCCGTTTTCATCAAATAATCCTGCGACGCCACCGACCATGACCTCCGGCTTGTTCAGCACCCTGGCATTCAGACACACGAAAGTCTGACGCAGGTGGTATTGCGCGCGCGCCGTACCAAAACGGCCGGGTGATGCACCCATGATCGCGAGCGGTTTTTTATCGAACGCCTGGTCGGGTGGTCTCGATACCCAGTCAATGGCGTTTTTCAGAACCCCCGGTACCGAGTAGTTGTACTCGGGTGTTGCAATCAGGATAGCGTCTGCGCCCGCAAGCTGTGAGCGTAATTCACTGACCGGCGCAGGATAACCCTGCTCGCGGAGGTCTTCGTTGTACAGTGGCAAATCGATTGAAACCGGCCTGATCCGCATGCCTTCGGGCGCGAGTTCCATCGCTGCATGGAGTAGCAAAGAATTGTACGATTTATGTCTTAAACTACCTGATATTCCTACAACTTCAATCACTTGAGAACTCCCTGAATTTTAACAAAACATTGTAATGACTCTGGCACCGGCTTTCAGAACCTGTATTCCATTTCGAACTGATCGATCACATGTTGCGCGCCGGACTTCTCGAAAAATGGCAGCATGGCCTTATCCGAATGATCAATATTATTGATCTTCACGATGTCCACGCCGCCGGGCAAATCTGCCATCAGCGCTTTCAACAGGGTTGAAGCAACAGCCTGCCGACGAAAATCTTCGATCACTAACAGGCACATGATCCAGCGTAACAATGGATAAAAAACCAATATTCCTACGCATTGATCTCGGCAGAAGGCACCCAGCCTGATGAGCTCATCCTGTATGCGATCCATACCGCTGAAGCTGTTTTCCCAGGACGGCTGCCAATCTGCCAGCATTTTAAAGTCCTGAACTTTGCTCCGATCGATAACCCTTACTTCGAAGTCACCGCTAGCCAGGTTCTCTGCTGCAAACGACCCCGGTAACAAATCATAGCAGGCGAACTCACGGGTGATCTTGAACCCCGTTTTTGTATAGGCGTTTATCGCCGCTACATTCGGTTGCAGAACCTCCAGCAGGAACCTCCGAATGCCACGCTCTTCAAGCCTTGGCTGAATGAATTCAAACATGGCTTTTGCTATGCCCTGTCCGCGAAACCCGGGGATGATTCCCGTACCCGCATCAAAAGCTGCCTTTTCACCCTGCCAGTCATCCAGACCCACGAAGGTAACGCCGATCATTCTGTTCCCATCATAAGCACCCACGGAGCAGTCGTAGTGCACACCGCTCTTTATGTTTCTGAGCCAGGAGCGTTCCCGGGTCATATAGCTCATGTCCACGTGATAGTCCGCAAACGCTTCGACCATGGTAGTGTGGGCCATCGGAAAATCATCTGCCGCCAGGTATTTGTATCGAACGGTCAATTGATCCTCCTCCGGTGATTGAACATTACCGGATAGTGGCAACAGGTCCCGAAAAGAACGCTGGCCTCTCTTCCGCAAATGCCCCGGTATTTTACCTTGCCCCCCGAAATTATGGATTCAGAAATTCAGCCCGTGTATGAATATTCTCTTTGAAACACCCACCCAGTGCGGTTGTACTGGTTGTCGAGTTGGAGTCCATTATTCCGCGTGACTTGACACAGTAATGCGTCGCATCGATGCTGACCGCCACGTCCTCGGTACCAAGCAAGGCCTGTAACGCCACCAGAATCTGGCGGGTCAGGCGCTCCTGTACCTGTGGGCGCTGTCCAAAAAAGCGCACGATCCGGTTGATCTTGGACAAACCGATGATGGTGTCTTTCGGGATATAGGCAACCTTGGCGGCACCATCGATGGTCACGAAGTGATGTTCGCAGGTACTGGTGAGGTCAATATTGCGGACCTTCACCATTTCGTTTGCACCCATTTTGTTGTCGATCAGGGACAGCTTTGGAAAGTGCCGGTAATCCAGACCGGAGAAAATTTCGTGAACGTACATCTTGGCGATACGGTGTGGCGTTTCGGCAAGGCTGTCGTCGGTCAGATCAAGTCCGAGTGTTTCTAATACCTGGACCATCTGCTTACTTATTCGCCTGTATTTCTCGTCCGCGCTCAGACCGGTTTCGATCATGGGTGTTTCCAGACCATGTTTCATCAGGGTGTCACGAACCAGCAACGCTTCCGGGCTAAGCAAGTCGCTTTCAATAGCGGTTTCGATGTTGGTGTTTACAGGTTTTAATTGAATGGGGTTAACACTCATGACGCTTTCTCCAGGAATGAATGGACGCTCGCCTGAGAAGCATGGTGCTCCAGTGTCAGCGATACGGAATCTGCAAAACGCAAAGCATGTGGCTTGTCAATCGTAACCTTTGAGGAACGAACACTCGGGTGCTCACTGCATATGGCCAGTACCTCGGACACCAGTTTTTCGAGTAACAGAAACCGGCCATGCTCGACATGCTCGATCACCTTCTTCGTAATGTCCTTGTAATTCAGGGCATCCTCAACGCAGTCTTGCAGCACCGAGCTATCGATGCTGTATTTGATTTCGATATTGAGCACAACATCCTGCTTTTTTTCCCTTTCTTCAGGGTTAAAACCTATCAATGTCCGCAGGCGCAAATTTCGGATGTTGATGATGGCGCACGATGGTGTTTGACCTGTGAATTTATATCGCTGTTGCATGTCTTATTGTCCAGGATTTGATTGAAAATAAAAATATAGATTTAATTATACAATATCTATACAATAATAATCAAATAGCTTGTTAATAGTTATTCAAACACCGTATTGATAGTGTACATATTGTATACACAACCACTCAACAGTCAGGAATCAACGATGAAAACGCTTTTAGCTCTTTTAGTCTTAACCGCCAGCTTGCCAGCCCTTGCATGCGAAAGTGCGCTTCTGGATCAGGACTTTCGCCGGCTCGCCTCAACCCAAGAGGTTAATTTGTGCGAGGCCTATAGCGGGAAAGTCGTGCTGGTCGTGAACACGGCTTCCAAGTGCGGCAATACGCCACAGTACGACGGGCTCGAAAAACTTTACGACCAATATGGAAAAGATGGCCTGGTGGTACTGGGTTTTCCGTCCAATGATTTTATGGGCCAGGAACCCGGCACCGAAGATCAAATCGAGGAATTCTGCCGGCTGACCTATGGCGTCGAGTTTCCGATGTTCGAAAAGACAACGGTCAAAGGGGACGACGCGGATCCGTTTTTTGTTGCGCTTGCGGAATCCTCGGGTACCTATCCCACCTGGAATTTTCACAAATTCCTGATCGGGCGTGATGGTGTGCTGATTTCAGAGTACAGTCCACGTACACAACCTTTTGATGACAAGCTGGTGGCCGCCATAGAGCAGGCATTAAGCGAGTAACACATGAGGATCACAGGTATAACCGTGGCAGCAGTTTTGCTCGCCCTGATAACAGAAAATGTAATGGCTGTAGAAGAAGCAAAATACACCGTTTCCATGCAACAGGACAAGCTTGAAATTCGGGAGTATGCGCCTTCCATTGTTGCGGAAGTGATCGTCAATGGTGAATTTGAAAACGTCTCGGGCAGCGCTTTTCGAAAGTTATTCAAATACATTTCTGGCGATAATACCGGTCGTAACAAGATTGCCATGACCGCTCCGGTCACTCAAAAACCCGGGCCTGAGAAGATCGCAATGACTGCACCGGTCGGGCAGCGCAAGGCGGATCAAGGCTGGGCGGTCAGTTTCATGATGCCCGCTACCTATACGATGGACAGCATACCGTTACCTGACGACCCATCTGTCGTACTCAGGGAAGTTCCTGCCTACCGCGCTGCGGCCATTCGCTACTCGGGCACCTGGAGTGAAAAGGCCTATCAGAAGCAATTGGCATTATTACTGGAATGGATCGAGGCAGAAAACTTTGAGCCCACGGGTGAACCCGTTTGGGCCCGCTACAATGCGCCATTTGTACCGTGGTTTATGCGCCGGAATGAAATCCTGATACCTGTCGGATCCTGAACAACGCTTATTACAAGGACGGATATACCAACTTTCAGTCAAGCCGGCCGCTTCGACTGAACGAGCTGCGTTTCTTAACCCTTGGGAATACTGATCGCCGAAGCAACAATGGAGTACTCAAACTTTTCAGGTGCGGCTGACGGCTTTTCACCCAGGTCAGCACTAATGTGCGCAGCCTCTTCCTTGCTCACACTCTTGCGGGAATAGGTACCCAAAAGCACAACATCTTTACCACCTGAATCCGTGGGTATAAAAAAACCGTAGTCCTTGAATGTCACCCGTGCTGTTGATGGCCCTTCGGTGGCGACAAAGAAGCAGCCCTTTTTCTGGCAGACCTTGGCGATTCGTGTTTCAACCAGCACCTCCTGATCAAGGTATTTCTCGTCATCATTCATCAGGGCAGCAAGGCTGAGTGGGGTTCCGGTATCCCCAAGCGCGCTGCCAAAGACCTCGTAGGTATCAGTCACCTCGACGGGCTCTGACAGTCGTATTACCCCGGTTTCTTCCGCAAAAAGACCGCTTGTCACAACCATCATCAGGATGGACAGCGGGGCCAAAAAATACCGTTGGTTGAAGTGGATTGTTTTCACGTGACAAGTCTCCTGTTTGACGGCCTATTGTAAACCAATAGAAGCGCTGCCTGGAGCCAGGCCACCGCAATTCCAATGCCATGACCTTTTCCACTGTGCATCAACGAGGTATTGGGATAGTGTGTGCGCAATTTTCCAGGAACTGAATCAACAATGAACAGAATCAGCCAAGTTACCTTATCCATTTTACTTTACCTGGTGTTTA
>Ga0210065_1000256_pt1 | contig 14993 bp, 13 predicted proteins | sample Muzzi_PWB_D1_FD_185533 | JGI IMG/M metagenome (GOLD analysis project Ga0210065, IMG submission 185533) | Wetland microbial communities from San Francisco Bay, California, USA, that impact long-term carbon sequestration - Muzzi_PWB_D1 (SPAdes) | ecosystem: Environmental > Aquatic > Marine >... | reverse complement strand
ATTATCCAGCAGAATAACATGCGGACTATGGATCTGAGCCATATCAAGACCTTCTTCACCGCTGGCGGCTTCAGTCACAATGTAGTCACGGCCTGAAAAGACCCGCTTCAGCGAATAGCGTAGGTCGTCGTCGTCATCAATGACGAGGATTTTGGGAGTATTTTCTGCAGTAGTCATATTTTCGCAAACGGATGCTAAGGTGCTGAAACACCCAATTTAAGCAAGAAGGATACCCGAAATGCTCAATCTTTAATAAGAAATACCAACAAAATAATAAAGAATTCTTATTGGCGGAGGAAAGCTAACTGCTTAAGCATGATCTTAGCTAACTATAAACTAATGATCCTAAGCTTTTCACCACGCCAACAAGAAAACCGCAGTGGCTTCGCACTCGTTCTCGCGCTGAGCATGATGGCATTCGTGGTGATGCTATTAATGAGTATGACGCTATTCGTGCGCGTTGAAACGTTACGCAGCGACATCACGAGAACTCAAATTAAAGCCAAAGAAAATGCGCGACTGGCTCTGATGATGGCCGTCGGACAACTCCAAAAACATGTAGGTCCGGATCCGCGCGTAACCGCACGCGCTGAAATACTTGATGACAATGACTTCAATATGGAAAGACGTTTTTGGACCGGCGTATGGGACACCGGTCAGGCAGAAAAAGGACCGTACTGGTTGGTTTCCTGGCAGGATCAAGCGACCGCCGCCAACACAAACAGCATGCAAGTGGTTGGACCAGCATCGACCGGTTCAAATCCAAATCAATTCGTCAAAGTCCCGGTTATTGAGTTCAGAGACGAGGAGAATAGAGTACGCAATCTTATCGGTTGGTGGATCTCTGATGAAGGTTTGAAAGCAAGCATTGGCAGAAAGCCGCTGCACCTTCGCAAAGGTACGAACTATCAGTCGCCAGCCTTGCAGCGGATGCAGCAACCAATGCTCGCATGTACCCATGGTTTGGAAGAAATTTATCCCAACTATAATCGCTTCCTGTCGCCCGCAGCGCAGAAGCTGGATCGCATACATTCACATGCGCAACTGTATCAATTAAGTGATTTTCAAGATCCCACGACATGGAATTTTTCCGGTGAAAGCGACTTTCATGCGAGCACCACGATGAGCTTGGGTGTGCTCGCGAGCGTACTGCCCGGATCTGATGCAGGACTACTACAAGATCTCTCACTGTTCCCCCAATTAATCAGCTCAGGCTTTGATGAAGTCATCCAACAAGCCACTCGTCAGACACCTATCGATGCGGCCGACTTGATATCGATTCCGAGCTTAAAACAATCCCAAAGTCTTAACGGCCTGAGCAGTATCGAGAACTTAAGCGACGGACAAATTGCCAGACCGATCATACCAATTTTAACCAACCTAATGTTGGCTTTCACGATCCGATCAGAGTCGGCAAATGCAAGCCATCCAAACTTCTATCTGCGAATGCGTTTCTTTGGTGAGTTCTGGAATCCGTATACAACGAGTCTGAGCATGCAGAGCAAATCGGGAGAGAGCTTGAATCTGGAGCTCGAAATTACAGGCCTTCCCACAGTATTTGTGGAGAAAACTACGGGCAGCGCCGCGGTGAGCTCACCCATTAACATTCAGGAATTACTGAAAGACAGCGAAAATCCCAACGACGCGCTCGTCATACGCCTACACTACGATCAAACAGAGGACTGGCTACCAGGCCGATCCAAAAACTGGACGGGTGTTGACGCAAACTCTGCCGTTGGCGCCTCACCTTACGATTCGCGAAACACCAATACTAAAGAGTGGAATGCTAACGAAAATACAGTGGGCGGCAAGGTGGGCATAGACACAGGCGTTGCGCGGCTCTCCGGGAACATTCGCCACTTCAGCGAAGGAACTGATTTACTAGCAGTCAAAGTCTATGCCCACAATCCTTTGACTGATGAACGCGAGCTGCTCTCAGAACTGAATGGATTCAAATATGAATCGGTTTCCACACGTCCGTCAGGATATTCCAACGCCCACCGAGGTGCCACCTTCGGTTATCATCTACTGCTACGGGGACCTGAAATGAGTACTGCAGATCCAGACTATTATCGGGGCCGCTGGCTACATGATCACGATCCACGCAATCCAAAGCCATTGCTCCACAGCGATTGGCAACTCGACAACGAACCGACAAACTCCACTGGCAGCGCCTACGCACCGGTACAAGACGGAATGACCCCGCTGTTGATTCCTGATCCGGCCGCAATCAACGAAACGAGTAATACTATTAATACCGTCATCTTTCGCCGCCTTTGGGACCGCAGCAAAGGCTCCTCTGCCGGCGCCGACTATTATAACCAACTCTGGCAGGATGCTCCCCTATTCGAAATTTTGAGAGATCCGCCGCTCTCTCTCGCGTCACTGCAACATCTCTACTTTCACAATGAACGCCCTTTGAAAGTTGGTAACAGTTGGGGCAGCCTAGGAGCAATCAATACCCTCGCCTGGTTTGATCGCTACTATTTCTCGGGTTTAAGCCGCATGCATCAGCCCACAGACTATAGCTCGGACAAAGGATTCCCCAATCCCACTCTGATTAACTATGATCTGAAAAAGCCGGAAACGTTGTTGGAGAAATGGCAGGCGGCTGACTCGGACAACGCTGAGGCAGCCAAAGAACTCGCTAAGCATGTTCTCATCGCCAATCGATTTAACATCAATTCCACCTCGGTCGCAGCATGGAAAAGCGTGCTCAGCACACTCAGTCTCCAGAATTGGAACTACTTGAATTATCCTGATGATACCTCCGACCTGTCCAAAATCTCTCTGAGAGCAGAATCGAAACAGCGCTTCTTTACGCGTTACTCTCAATCGCTGGCAGAAACATATGATGCACCCCCGGCGCCCCCATTTGAAAAAGATGAGCCCATCCCTGTTTCCGCGTTTTATCGTAGAGGTGCCAGACACTTTGACTCCGCACAAATCGAAGCCTTGGCACAGGCAATCGTCACCCGACTCAAAAAGCGCGGGACGCCTTTTATGTCAATGGAGGCCTTCCTTTCTCCTCTGGAAGGCTCCAAGCAGAGCTTGCTGGAGCAAGCGATCGCACATGTGTTTGCGCCAACGGGTCGTCAGCAGTGGGACCATGATTGGGAAACCCAAAGCACCCGCAGCGAAAAAACGACCGCGATTGACCATTTTGCTCCTGCTTTTCTGACACAAGCAGATGTAATGAGCGCGATTGGCCCGATGCTGGCTCCGAGGTCAGATACTTTTAGAATCAGGGCTCGAGGCGAAACGCGATCGACAATAAGCTCTTCTTACGCAGCTGCGACTCTGGAGGCAATTGTTCAACGGACCCCTGAGCGCAGCCACCACTCGGCCGAAGAGGGTCAATCCCAGCACCGACGTTTTAAAATCATTTCTGTGCGCTGGGTAAGCGAGGGCGAGTTATGAGGCGCGTGTTACTGACCATTTTGTACTGCATTTCGCTTCCAACGGGATGGCTTTTCTCACAGGAACTCAGACAAATAAAATTCAGTGTCTACGGTCAATACCCAGTCAAGGGACTGGCTTATTCTCCGCTGAGTGTGGCTGCTCAACGCGCAAGTGCCACAAAGGTGCATCCTGTCGCGATCGAAACGCATTTTTTGGAGCGCGTGGGTCCATACGAATTCAAGGGTGGCAATAAGATTCTTTTCAAAGATACGCGTAGCGGACGGATTCAGGCAGAGGTAACTCTGCCCACGACCTCAGATGAATGGCTGCTTATTTTTATTAAAAACCCAAACTATGACAGAAACAGGACCGACGACTTCAAATTCTATATTTACGCTTTCGACGATAGTAGCCGGCATTTAGCTGGAAATAACCTGACCTTGCTCAATCTATCGGGTAAGCGACTCTACACTCTCTTGGACGAACAGCGCTTGATTTTAAATGCGGGAGAATCGAGCAATCACCCCGCCCAAAAGAGTCTTCGTATACAGCTGTGGACAGCTGAATTCGAAGGCAGGGAACTCATGCCGGCGCTGATTAAACGCTATCAGTTCAATCAGGAATCTCGCTATTTGTTGATCTTCTTTCCTGCGGTTCTCAGCGGTTCGACCGATCTGGATGTTCGCGCCTTAAGCGAAACGAAAGAATAGCCTCAGCCATTCAAATGCTCCAAATATTTCTCCCACAAGTACACAAAGGACCATGCGAAATCGCGCGGCCGCGTGTGCAGCCAGTTGTTCAGGTGCGGCACGTCAATCCACTGTCCTTCGCTAACCTCCTCAGGATCCAACTTGAAAGGACCCTCAGAGCTACACTCGTAAAGCCACACGAATTCGCATCCAGTTGGCTTGCAGGGGGCCACTTTAAAGACACGCTTCAAATCATGAGGCGCGTTAAGGCCAATTTCCTCATCCAACTCACGCCTGGCCGCAACATCGTACTCTTCACCACTGTCAACATGGCCCGAACACGAACTGACCCATCGATTCGGAGCGGTATCTTTAGTCATCGAGCGACGTTGTAGATAAAGCTGCCCTGCTGCGTTGAAAACAAATACGTGAACAGCCCGGTGCATTAATTTTTCACGGTGCACCACCGAACGTGTTTCAACCCGTAAGACTTTATCTTCATGGTCGACGACATCGAAGAGCTCGGCGGTAGTTGGCATGAGTGAAATGTTGGAGTTGTTCGGATTACTGAAAGTCGATAGCGTCATAGTTTGAAAAAACGCTGCACGCAACATGCCGCACTCATAAAATTAAAAACGTTTACAAAAATTTAAGAATAAATAACGGCTGCGTGATCAGATGACACGCAACTATCGAATAAGTCCCTTAAAATCTTCAAATTGACCAATAAAACCGCCAGGCACCCCTTTATTAATGACAGCAACCGCATCATGAGAGTGCAGAGATTCCAAGTGCGCACAGGCTACCTGAAAGTCCACAATTTTAGCTTCCGCATCCAACTGCTCGTACAGCAAACGCGCAGCGTCTTCGACAAATTTGGTAAACGCACCATTCATTTCAGCAAAGGCTTGTTCATCTTCGCGCTTTACCATCACTTGAGTCTCGGTTTGCAACGCTTCCAAGCAGATCGCCTGAATCGCTTCAATCGTCAGATGTTGCCCCTCCGCGACCTCAACACTCACGCGTGCCGTGCTGCGCTGAGAATGCGGGATACCATACACTTGGCGACTCTCGCGAGCATGCTCAGAAAGTTCTGATGAACATGGACATGCAGAAGAATAAATAAAATCGAAATGGATGAATTTACGAAAGCGGTTCAATTCATCTAATTTGCCCTCGTAGGCGCACTTATAATACTGCCAACCCTCCAAACCGCTGCGCAGGCTGGGTTTGAGTATCGGGTATTCAAAATCCAAGCGTAATTGCGCGCGATGCGCGCGTATTTCCTCCTTGTACTGGAGTAATATCTCCAAAATCAAATCAGGTGTAAATATTCGCTCCTGAAATCCGTAGAACACGCGCATGATGCGAGACATGTTGATTCCTTTTTGATTCGCCTCCAAAGAAACTGTCCCGGTGACAGAAGTCTCGAGTGTCATCGTATCTGAGGTTGGAGTAATATAACGCAGTGGAATACGGAAATTCGAGATGCCCACCTTCAAAATCGGTACATTCGCCCCAAAAATCTGCTTCGCGTCAGTATTCTGCATATCAGGCAGAGCGGCACGGTATTCGTCGGTTAATACAAAATCCTTTTCATAGATCTTCCGGGGCTTCGCCTTTTCGGGAGGCATGGCGTCTTGCGATGTGATGTTGGTTTTTTCTTTCATTTCTGAATGGATCGATTCTCAGCCGACGCCCACTATCCCATAACAGCTTGTGAATGAATGGCTAGGGCGCAAGCACTTCGATCAGATATAATGGAGCGCAGGACAAAAGCAGTTCTGGCAAGATAGGCAAGTGTGTAAAAATGCTTTGCGCAGGGCGCTGCGCCCGCTAAGTCTTCTGTAAAATGTCCGCCAAATTCAAAATCTTAGGCTCCAGCAGCAGTGGAAATTGCGCCCTGCTCAGCACCGGACACACGAAGGTCTTGGTCGATGTCGGCTTCTCTGCCAAACGTATCTGCGAGCTTTTAGCGCTGGCAGGGGAAACCTTGCACAGTATCGATGCCGTATTTCTAACCCACGAACATCAGGACCACGCACAAGGGATACGGGGACTGGCAAAACACTCCGAATTACCGGTATTCGCGAATCGCGATACAGCTGAGGCAGTACAGGCGAAACTAAGAAAGCGTCCGAATTGGCAAATTTTTGAGACCGGTACCGGTTTCAGCTTTCGAGACATTGAAGTACACTCGTTTTCACTGCCACATGATGCCTACGATCCGGTAGGCTATACTTTTCATTGGGGCGAAGAAGGCGACTTATTCTATCCGCGGCAGGGTCTTGCGTGGGTGACCGACTTAGGCTACGTGCCGGAACATGTGCGCGTCCACATGAGCAATGTGGAGATACTGGTACTTGAGGCCAACTACGATGAAGGCTTGCTTGAAAAAGATACCAAGCGTCCCTGGTCTCTGAAGCAGCGTATTCGCGGACGACACGGACACTTGTCCAATGATGCCGCGTACGATGCCATATTTAAACTCAATGGTAATTCCAAGCTGCGGGAAGTTTATATTGCACACTTGAGTAAGGACTGTAACACGATTGGTCACGTAAGAGAGAAATTCAAAGACCTGACGCAGCAAAACAAATTTACAATTAAGATTATTGACCCCGTTATCGGCATCGCCCCTGCTTTTAACCGCTAAGTCATTATAGAAACACTTTTCATGGAAACAGCATACAGAAAAACTAAAATCATCTTTACCATTGGGCCGGCTTCGATGGATGAACAAACCCTGGAGCGATTGATTTTGGCCGGGGTCGACATCTGCCGTATCAATATGGCACACGCAGACCACGCGTGGACACGTGATGTGATTGGCCGCGTACGTAAAGTTTGCGACAAAATCGGACGCCAGATAGCGATCATGATGGACGTTAAAGGTCCTGAAATCCGGACCTGTGATGTTCCGGAGACTTTTGAATTAGTAGAAGGCGAAACCTTCGATTTCACCTACGGAGAAGGCCTTGGAAGCGTCGGAGAGGACGGAATCCGGCGTGTCGACGTCAACTATCCAAGTTTTTCAAATGATATTAATGTCGGTGACACAGTATTGGTAGACAGTGGCTTGATACGATTGCAAGTGGTCGAAATCGATCAAAAACGCGTTCGCTGCGTCGTTAAAATACCGGGCCCCTTGGGCAATCGCCGTCATATCAACTTACCGGGCATTCGCGTCAATCTACCTGCGTTGACTAAAAAAGATCAGGGTGATGTCGACGTGGGAATCAGCGAGAACATTGAATTCTTCGCGCTCTCCTTCGTGCGCGAACCTGCCGACCTCGACCTTTTCCATAAATATCTCGCTGATCGCAATTCAGAGGCAAAAGTAATTGCAAAGATTGAAGATCAACAAGCGATTAGAAACCTGGAAGGTATTATCAAGGCATCTGACGGGCTGATGGTCGCTCGCGGCGATTTAGGCATCGAGTGTCCTTTTGAGGATTTGCCGATTATTCAAACCAGAGCGATCAATACCTGCATTCAAAATACAAAACCGGTGATCGTAGCGACCCACATGTTGGAATCGATGATCGATTCTCCGATGCCCACCCGCGCGGAAGTGACCGATATAGCGACCGCGATTCGAGAACAAGCCGACTGCGTAATGCTTTCCGGAGAAACAACAGTCGGTAAATACCCTGTCGAATGCGTTCAGACGATCAATCGTATCGCATACCGAATCGAACGTGAAAGTAAGGACATACTACGCAAAGACATCGTATTGCAGTATCCTAAATCAAAAATGATGCGTTCAGCCGCATTTCTTGCGAGTGACTTGGATGCAGCAATCGTCGTTTTCACGCGCCGTGGCCTGTTTGCCCAAAAGCTCTCCTCACTGCGCCCGCAATTACCAATCTATGCCTTCACGGACAATCCAGTGCTCTTCAAACAGCTGTTGATCATGCGTGGCATCGAACCGTTCCTGATGGATTTCAACCACGACCATGAAACCACAATTGAAAGCGCATTTGAACGACTCAAAGAATATGAATGGTGTAAGTCCGGAGACCCGTTGGTGGTCATTACCAAGATGTATGCTGGTGACAAGTTGATAGACAGCACGCAGATTCGAGAGCTAGTTTAAACTTCACCTTCTTTCCAGGTAAGTCTATCCTCGTACCCGTATGGATAAATTAAAGTCGCTCCTACTCCCCCTTGCCATTGTTTTTGGGGCAATCGCTGTTTTTCAAACGGGTGCCCGCTATGGAGCAACCACCATGCGCGCTTATGCCATTATTCGGGAGATGCAGTTACCAATAGCGATGTATGTTGACGAGACAGCCGATCAAAACACTGTAACGACTGAAAATTTGGCAGTCCTGATTGATCAGGCGATTACCTCGGGCGTCAAACACCGTCAAATTTGGTACTTAAATAAGCAAGCTAGATTGAGCTTGGATCAAGCTCTGGTCTACGCGCTCTCAGTACGTGGGGATGCTCTGGAAGAATGGCTCAGAGCAGCGCTAACCGACGATACTGTTACGCCGAATCGAAAGGCTGTCATTTCTGAAATATTGGCGGCACTCGAAGAGGCTAAAACCGAACTCGCAGAAGAGACGAGCAATTCCGACGACACCGATACAGCGGAATAGCGGTCTCAATTACTTGTGAAATCTAAGTTTTCGCAGACCAAACCAAGTCATTCGCATCAATAAGGCGGCTCCCGCAAAGCGTGAGATATTGGTATCCCCGTAGGCGCGGTCACGATAGCGCACAGGTATATCGCGAATCGCTAAATCCAAGAGAGCCGAACCAAAGATGAGGTTGAAATCACCATAAGGATCAAATTCACCGAATTCTTCGATCCGCTTTATTAACCTCTGGTAGTCGTCGCGCAGTAACATTTTGGTGCCGCATAGACTGTCTTTTATCGGACGATCAATCACGAAACTCAGTGCGATGGCGAAAAACTTATTGCCACAAAAATTCAATGCGCGCATGGCCTCGGATTCCATCGGATAGACCAGTCGACTGCCATTCGCAAACTCCGCCCGACCGCTGATAATTGCATCATAGAACTTTGGCAAATCCTCAGGCGGCGCGGTTAAATCACCATCTTGTATCACGATGATGTCACCACGTGCTTTCTCAAATCCAGCTTGGACTGCGTCCCACTTTCCTTTGCCGGGCTGTTTCATAAAACTAACAGTGAGTGGGCCGGAGTAAGCGGCGACCTCCCTTTGAATGACTTCCCACGTGTCATCCGTGCTATTCCCCTCTACGATAATCAACTCCGTTTCCTGCCCAAGCACCGGAATTCGATCCAACGCAGGCTTAATGTGTCCGGACTCATTGCGGGCGGGTAGAATGACGGAACAACTATATTGCCCTTGAAGCTGAGGCTTCATAACGGGCCGTGCCACGATAAAGAGCGAAACTCCAAGATGTCTGAAAAGCGGCAGGCGTGCCACGAAACGATTAAAAAATGGAGTGATTAAGGGAATCTCGAAAGGGAAAAGCTGCTCCGAACTTTTCTTAACTACTTCAAAATTGGATAACTCCAGCAGGTTCACTAAATCATCTGTCGTTAGCCAATTACTGGCGGGTTGCTTTAAAACTAGCCCCAATTTTTGCCCCAGCCAGAAAAAAGGCTTCCAGACATTATTAAGTGAAGTGATGTAAATACGAGTGCGCGGGTGGCAGGAGGTGTAAACATTAGCGAAAGCCTTTTGAATATCGGTCAAATAGCCTGATAGATAATCCAATAAGATGGCATCAAATTTCTCGTCAGGCGCTTGGCTCTGTAAATCGCCCACCCTGAATTCAAGCTTATCCGATTGATTTCGCTCTTGGGCCTGCTCAATCATCTTAGGGCTCAGATCGATGCCTAAACCCCTTTTTGGCTCGAGCGCATTTAACAAATCACCACGACCACAACCCCACTCCAGAACGCGAGCTCCGGGCCGGACATGGTGGCGCAGTAGCCGCGCTATTTGCTTGTGAAATGAATTTTGTTTTTTACGTGGGTTCGTATCGTTGTCTGCGACCCAATCGAAATGCTTCTGATAATCCATAGTGTTATGCAACTAGCGAAATGAACTAAGATGAAGATAACGCCAACGAAAAGGAAATTCAGTTTAGGAAACAGGCACCTACGCTATACATTAGAACCATAAATTAAACAGCCTCTGAATAAAAGCACTGTAAGTTAATCGGCTCGTGGGCGATGGATAACCAATGAAAACAAAAATTCTACTCGTCATGATTTTATCGCTCTTCAGCTCGCTCTCAGCAAAAGTACTCGAAATTGGTTCGCCAGCGCCCGACGTTTCGGTCTCCGATCATGAAGGAAATGTCATCAATTTGGCGTCCGCATGCAGTGAAGGCACTACCCTCGTTTTCTTTTACCCCAAAGCAATGACTCCAGGCTGCACGAAACAAGCCTGCAGCTTGAGGGACAGCTGGGATGAACTCCAGACACGAGGTGTAACAATCTATGGCGTCTCTTCGGATACCGCAGCGACCCAACAGGAATTCAGGGACAAATACCAACTACCCTTCATCCTTTTAGCAGACACCAAGCAAGTGGTGAGTCGCGCATTCAAGAAAACTCGGTGGAGCCGACACGCCTACATATTCCAAGACGGCACGCTCGTCTGGTCAGACTTGAGTGCGGCAACAACAAATCAAGCAGCCGAAGTACTCGCAGCCTTGGATAAGTTAGAAAAATAGGGCTTCCGACAATGCTTGCTCTGGAGCCAGCGTTTTGATCCGCGTGGTAATAACTTCTTCGTTTTTACCTAGATAAGCTCTTATTTCTCCCACGTTGCTCTCACTGCACTTGCGCCAACTGAAATAGCGGCTGTCTTGATAAGTAAACTCCAGAACCAGCGACGAATCGACCTTGCTCTCGTCACATGATTTTAGCTGGTAATCTACAGTATGCTCGGTGCCGGCGGCATCCAGGCAATCCTTGACCCAATTCATCAATTGCTGACCTTCGCCGCTCATTGACTCGCAGTACCAGATGGTCACCGCCTGCAGTCCCTGAATTAAGCTCTCGACACTGTAACCGCTCATAAACTGCCCAATCGCTTGGCGTACCGGCAACAACCTCGCACGTGCCAAATCACTGACACGGTTCGGATCAGGCCAGTTCAATTTCGATAAATCTCCCGCCTCGATGCTGCTGTCATAAACGCATCGGCGTACTCCGACCAATAAGTTATCAAAATACTTTTCAATGCGTGAAGCAGGCACACCACTGAACCAGTGGTAGGTGGGCAAGTCAGTTTCCAACCAAACAGAAACCTGGTTCGACAAGTGTCCGCAGTCCTCGGACTTATAACCCAGGATTAATGCCTCACAACAACACATCTCACGCTGCGACTTTCCAATATAACACTGACTAAACAACTTCGCACTCATCGAGCCATCGCCCACCTCACGCGTTGGACAAAGCACGATAATGCGGCTTGGGTAGCGCTGCGAGAAACTAAGCACTGCGTCGAATCGAGTCCGTGCGTCTTCCGGACTTACATCGAGGCCGAAATGTAGCACTACATTCATTTGCGAGGCCCGAAACTCTGTCGGTGATCCCGCTGGCCCCGATTCCCACATCGTCGCCAATCGCGAAGTTACCTCGCCAACCGGCAACTCAACCCCGGGCATTGCATCTATTAGTTCAGCCATAATTTATAGAATTTGAAATCAGAAGAGCGCTAAATTTTCAGGACTCAACCTGAACGCCGCCATTGATGGCCCTTTTCCCAAAGCAAGCGCTCGCTCGCCAATGGCCCCCAAGAGCCAGCAGCATATTCTTCCAAGCCGTGTGTACCGCACTCTTTCCAATGCTCTAAAATCGGTGTCACTAGCTTCCAAGAGGCCTCGGTTTCATCCCCCCGAATGAAGAGCGTGCTGTCGCCGATCATTGCATCAAGGATCAAACGCTCGTAAGCTTCCGGAGTGTTCGATCCAAAAGTAGTCGAATAGCGGAAATGCATCTTCACCGGCTGCGTGCGCGTCTCCAGTCCGGGAATCTTTGAATTCATGACAAGTGTCACGCCTTCATCTGGCTGAATGCTGATCACCATCGTATTGGCAGCAACGTCGAACTTTTTACTTTCTGAAAACAAAATGCCGGGCGGGCGCTTGAACTGAATCGCGATCTCACTGGCACGACGCGCCATCCGCTTACCGGAGCGGATGTAAAAAGGGACACCCTGCCAACGCCAATTGTTGATCGACAATCGAAGAGCTGCATAGGTTTCGGTAATTGAATCCTCCGGAATGCCCTGCTCGTCCATATAAGCTTTAACAGGCTTACCGCTGACCAAGCCACTGCCGTAGCGTGCACGCACCACATCGCCCCCCTCCGCTTTAAGCTCCAGGGGCTGGATTGCCTTCAACACTTTCACCTTCTCGTCGCGGATCGACTCAGGATCCAGCGATACCGGCGGTTCCATCGCAGTCAACGCCACCAGCTGCATCGTATGATTTTGGATCATGTCGCGCAGAGCACCACTCGTATCATAATACCCACCACGCGAACCGACGCCTAAACTCTCTGCCACTGTGATCTGCACGTTGTCCACGTATTCGCGATTCCACATTGGCTCGAAAATCGAATTTGCGAAGCGCTGCACCAACAAATCCTGCACAGTTTCCTTTCCCAGATAATGGTCAATTCGATATACCTGAGGCTCCTCAAAGACACTGTTTAGAGATGCATTTAACTCGCGCGCCGTTTCCAGATCACGTCCAAACGGCTTCTCGATAATAACTTTAGAAGCCAGTTTGGTATGCACGTGCGCCCGAGCCATACCACTGCTTCCAAGATTTGTAATGATCGGCTGAAAAACACCGGGAGGCGTGGAGATATAAAACAGCCGCTGCATGTCGCGTCCCAAATCACTCTCGATCTTGTCAATCTTCTTCGCCAATGAGGAAAATGCCTCGGCATCATCGTATCCGCCGGCATGATACGTCATATTGTGGCGCACTCGGTCCCAAATCTCTTTATTCAAAGGTCGACGCGAATGCTCTCCGATCGCCTCATCCATCATACTTTGAAACTCTTCGTCAGGGATCGGCTTACGTCCAAATCCGATCAGATGAAATTCACCGGGCAGAAGATTATCCAAGCCCAGATTAAAAATTGCCGGCACTAACTTACGCGCAGTCAAATCTCCCGATGCTCCGAAAATAACAACGACTGTCGGAGGCGCACCTCGGTGCTTGCTGAGGCCCTTCAAGAAAGGGTGCCTGGATTCATCAATTTGATCAGTCATAGCTTAAGGGCTTTTGTGCCGTGTAGTGTTTACTAAAAAGTGGAACGTTTGCGTAATGGTGGACGGAACCAACCCCCTCTTTGGAAATGGCTATGTCGATGATGTCAAAACGGAAGTGCTTGGAAGGTTGTTGCAATTGCTTTAAATAATTTTTGTACGCGCGCCGTAGAACTTTCTTTTTATGAGAATCGACTGAATAAAATCCAGAAACCAGCGCGTTTTCAGCGCGTGCCCGCACCTCTACAAAAACTAAAACCTCTCCATCGCTGCAAATTAAATCGACCTCATCCCGCTTATATCTCCAGTTTCTAGTGATAATTCGATATCCCAGCTTCTCTCTACAATAGTCAGCGGCACAGTCCTCTCCGAAAATACCGCGTTGGGCGCGCGTGCTGCCTTCCGGCAAGCGGTATACCTTCGCTCCCAAAATTCGCTCACGTATCCGATGAAAAATATTCACAGTGTCGATTGGCTTTTACAGATATACTTTACATTATTGGCTCTGGCACAAACGAATCAAAATTAACATCAACCCGCAACAAACAACGAATTGCCTAATCGTCGGCGCAGGACTCGCCGGCTGTCTTCTGGCGTGGCGACTGGATCAGGCCAAACAGCCGTTTACTTTGATTGGCAGCACTCAATTACCCAACGCATGGTCGGTGGCGGCCGGCTTGATGAACCCTGTCACTGGAAAATGGATGACATTGAGTTGGAATATTCGTCGCTTGCTGCCCGAAGCAATCAGAACGTATCAAGCGATTGAAAAGGAGTTCGCCATCCAAATTTATCACCCGATGCCGCTGCACCGTTACTGCCAGCGTGAGACGGATGTGAAACGTTTTGGTAAGCGCTCTCGTAACCCGCGCTACAAAAATGCTTTCGGACCCTACGCACCGCCGGGGTCAGGTCCCACTGCTATCATCGATGACTATGGCAGCTTTGAAATCCAACATACGGCTTATATCGACCTGCCGAAACTAATCACCACGCTTCATCATTACTTTAAGCAAAAAGGCTGCTTTCAGGATGAGACTTTTATTCATGATGAGCTGACCGCCCGCGAAGACCGTTGGCAGTATCGCAATATCGATACAGCGCGCGTCATTTTCTGCGAGGGGAATGGTCTCAGCCAAAATCCATGGTTCTCAGACTTGCCGCTCAAGCCAGCCAAAGGCGAAACACTCATCCTGAGTTCGGATTCACTGCAATTGCCCAAGGCAATCTATCACCATAAAAAGTGGGTTCTGCCCTATGGTGACGGAAGCTTCCGACTTGGCGCAACCTACGATGAAGTTGATCTCAGCGCCGAACCCACGCTAGCGGGCAAGAAGGAATTACTAAATGGCGCGTCTTCTTTTATAAGGCCGCAACATCAATTTAAAGTGGAACAGCATCTTGCCGGAATTCGTCCGGGCACCACTGACGCAAGACCGCTGCTTGGCCAACATCCCAATCAAGCAAATCTCTATCTTCTGAATGGCCTCGGTTCGAAAGGCGCGTCGACGGCCCCCGAAATGAGTCGCATGCTGATGGACTTCATCGATCAAAAAATTCCTCTGGATTCCGAGGTCGATATTGCCCGCTTTCTATAAAAACCATGCAACTCACGCAACTGGCTCACGAATATTTAACGCAGCATATCACTGACGGCAGT
>Ga0210065_1000254_pt1 | contig 15064 bp, 7 predicted proteins | sample Muzzi_PWB_D1_FD_185533 | JGI IMG/M metagenome (GOLD analysis project Ga0210065, IMG submission 185533) | Wetland microbial communities from San Francisco Bay, California, USA, that impact long-term carbon sequestration - Muzzi_PWB_D1 (SPAdes) | ecosystem: Environmental > Aquatic > Marine >... | reverse complement strand
GGATTTTATCATTTCGAAGGTTCGGCGGTTTCATCATATCCACTTTGGGGAGAACAAGATCGCCTCGTGAAAGAGCTGAGTCTGCACTACAAGTCATGGGTGGGGACGCATTTTCCGGGCGCTTCCTATGCGGTCCTACCGACCGAAGACTTTGATGGTGACGGCAGGGATAACTACTCTGAGTTTATCTTTAATTCAGATCCGACCCGAGAGAGTGCAGAAAACCCTCTGAGCTTGCATGTGGAAGTCGTCGATGGTGTGCCGCAGGCACGGCTAAGCTTCGATTATTTTGATGACAGCAACCGACGGCTCCGTTTTTATGTCCTAGCGACGAGTGATCTGACTGCAGGTTGGGAGCGTTCGCTTATCTCGGATTCTGATATTTTTGAAGAAACTGATTTGGGGGCGGGGATGAGGCGGATGGTTGTCCGAGACGCCGCGCTCCCAAGCTCGTCTCGTTTCTACCGTCTGGAGCTCTTCAGGAGTGCTTTTACTGACTATCATTGACAGCGGAGGGCCAAATGGGGTCAGGGGACAAAAGGGGTCAAACGCAAAATATAAAGATCGGGGGGACAAAAGGGGTCAGTCCAATTTTCGATGTTTTCTCACCCGGAGATCCCGAAAAGACAGGTACCGAAAAGGGAGGCTTCCATGTCATCTTCGAAGCCAAAAAACTCCGTGTCTCCGCGCCTGCGTGTGAGCCTCTCCCCCGTACGCTATTCTGACGTAATTGATCACACGGAGACACAAAAGCACGGAGGCTGGGACTAACGTGCATCTTGAAAGGCGGGCTCACGCGAGGGGTTCAACCCAAGGACATAGGTTAAACCTAAATGGCATGATGCCATGGAAGGAAACCGAACCTATGACCGAACGCGAACGCTTCATAATGCTCGCCCAGACCGGACGAAAAAAAAAGAGGTCGTTCAAGAATGATTGCAATCAACCCCTTGCATCGCTCTAATCGTGTAGCAGAGTAATCCACGCAGTCTACGAATCGAAACGCCCCTCTACAGCCGCAGCTACCTTGCTTTGATCAATATAAATAAGGATGCATCGGAGCCGTGTGGGATGGCACCGAGCACCCAAAAGCCCCCAACATGGATATTTTCAGTAGAACCAAAGGAGTCTTCGGTCTGGCAGCGTTTCTCCTCGCGGGAATGGGTCTCGTTCTGGAGGCCGCAGAAAAGCGACCGAACATCATTCTATTTGTTTCCGATGATCACGGAACGGAGGCCACGGGATGCTATGGTAACCCAGTGATCAAGACGCCAAATCTGGACAAGTTGGCTTCGGAGGGGGTTCGTTTTACCCGAGCCTACTGCACCACCGCCAGCTGCGCCGCGAGCCGATCGGTGATTCTAACCGGAAGGTATGGCCATGCGACCGGGTCTTATGGCCACGTTCACGACTACCACCATTTCAGCACTTACGAGACGGTGAAATCTCTTCCGGTTCTACTGAAGCCTGCCGGATATCATACCGCACGGATCGGGAAGTACCATGTTGCGCCCGAGTCGGTTTATCGCTTCGACACCGTTCTGGAAGCAGATCCACGCAGCACTCTGGAGATGGCAGAGGCCTGTAAGGAGGTCATCGACGGAGACGTACCGTTTTTTCTCTATTTCTGTCCTGACGATCCGCATCGTGGCGCTCCCTTTACTCCAGAGCCGTGGGATGCGCCGAATTCCTTCGGAAACAAGGACGGTGGGTATCCGGGAGAAATCGTCGTGCACTACGACCCGAAGGACGTGATCGTTCCATTCTTTCTGCCGGACACCAAGGAGTGTCGCGAGGAGCTCGCAGAGTACTACCAGTCGGTCTCACGAATCGACCAGGGCTTCGGGAGACTAATGTCGATGCTTCAGGCTGCGGGAAAAACGGAGAACACCGTGATTATTTACATCTCGGACAATGGTGTGGCCTTTCCAGGTGCGAAGACGACGCTTTACGAGCCCGGAATCAAGCTGCCTTGCTTGGTGAAGGATCCGCGAACCGAGTATCGCGGCCTGGTGAACGATGCGATGGTCACCTGGGCGGATCTGACTCCGACCATCCTCGACTTCGCGGGAGTGAAGTTTGAGCCCGATGATTTCCACGGCCGTTCTTTTGTGCCGGTTTTGGGTAAGGAATCTCCCGGGGGTTGGGACGCGATGTTTGCGGCGCACAATTTTCACGAGCTAACGATGTACTATCCAATGCGTTCCATTCGAGACGGGAATTACAAGCTGATCTGGAACATTGCCTGGCGCCTTGAATACCCTTTTGCCTCGGATCTGTGGGCCGCATCCACTTGGCAGTCGATCTATCGGAAGGAGGGCGAGAAGTTCGGCGGGCGGAAGGTGAAGGATTACCTCTTTCGAGCCGAGTTTGAACTCTACGACCTTGATGCTGATCCCGAGGAACTGAAGAATCTAGCGGGCATCAAAAAGCACGCCGAATTGCTCGAAGGTCTGAAGCAGAAAATGAAGGCGTTGCAGAAGAAGACTCGCGACCCGTGGCGGATCATGTGGGATCACGACGCCAGCGAGCAGGGCACCGGTGTCGGACTCTAATCATCCTTCGAAACCGGATCAAATTCGAGCAGCATATCCTAATACTTGAGAGATCCGAGGGCAACAGAGGGGGCAATCAAACGCAAAATACAAAGGCTCCAAAAAAAGGACAGATTTGAAACGCCTCCTTAATATAACCATCGTGGGTCCTAAAGGTGAAATGGGAGGAGTTGCCAGTAGTCCCGCTCACCCGAAGACCTTTCGTGGCAGAATTTCCCTCAGGGGTTAATTCTCAGATCAACCCTGATAAACAAATTGTCCGCACCCTCAGAGTCGAATGAACGGATTACATTCGAAGAGGACGCACTGGGATTGTAAATTTCCACATCGCTCCATGATTCCAAATTGGAACTCTTCTGAAGAATGTAAGTGGCGGCCGGAGTGACACTTGAGTATTCGACTTCAAACAGGCTCCCGGCTCCGAAACCCAATGGCTTAATATGAAAGTCATCGCTGCGGTTGGTTGGGTCTGTGCCCAAATAATACTCCGTCAAATCTGACGTAGTACCCGAGTCAGTATTCTGTGAGTCGTCGGGCGCCCCGCTAGCGCTGGGTAGGCCATAGAAGGCCGCCCAGGAATTATATGCGTTACGATCCGTCATATCCGTAATCGTGCCACTCGCCAAGGGGGTCTCCAGCGAGGCTCCCATCGGATTTTGAAAATTAACGAGGAATGATTCATCTTCTTCGACGTAACGATCATCACGAAGCGTGATCTGAACCGCTGTGGACTCGGAACCTGCGGGAATCGTAACGTTTCCAATTGCAGCATCGTAATCCAAGCCGGCAACCGCCTCTACGTCTGCTGTAGAGAAATCAATTGTCACATTTTCCTGTGAGCGATGCGAAAGCATCACGTTGAAATTCAAGGTGCCATCTTCTTCAGCAGATGAAGCGTTTTCGATACGCAATTGGTTTTTGACGAGAAAGAGTCCCCTATGAGACGGAACTGTGACCGTGTCGCCTATGACCGAACCATCATTCGTCAGCGGGTCATCGTATGACTGGCCTGTGATACGTGACAATTGCACTCCGGGAAACATCTCGGCGAGATTAAAGGTGTACTGATCTGGGTTGGGATTGCAGAGTACCACACCATTCTCGAATTCACGGGCGAGAATATCCTCTGCCGAGTGCACCGTTAGATTTCTGATCTGGACATCCCCACTGCCTTCGAACTGAAGGTTCAGATTAACCGTCCGGCCACCGGAGCCGCCGGCATTCCGCCAATAGAGGACATTCTCTGTCCATCCTTCGGAGTTAAAAAGGCCCTCAAGGACACCGTAGGTCCATTGACTGTCAACTCTCCCATCAAGTGTTGCTTCAAAGAAACGGGCCACATCGGGTGGAAAATGAGTGAACCCATCTCCCCTCGCTTCAAACCGAATTAAGACCGATCCGGCGGGAATTGAAAAGGCCTCCGACCGAATCGACATGAAGGCCTGTGATGAATAGCTGAAATCCGTTGCCTGAACTAGAAGGCCATCGGAATTCGAGCTAATCGTCGCCGATGTATCTGGAGAGGACCATCCACTGGCCGGCAGACCAGTCCCCGCGAGTTCATCCGGAGTATCCAATGCAGGCCGCATGATCGGGCCCGTGGGCGCACCCATCCACTGCAAATCCAAGTCCACGCCCAGTCGCATCTCGTCGGGTCCGTGTTGATCGTCAACCCGCCATGTGGCATCCGGATCAAACACACTCTGATGACTCATTGTGATACCCAATATAGTGCCCGCGGCATTGTTCATCAATTTGAAGGGACGCTTGTCCATCTCGTCAGGCAGGTCATTTACTTTTGGCACGCAGAAATTGTAAACATACTCGCTGGGGTTCCACTGGCTGGTGTATTGCCACCAGTTCAGAGCGCTCGCCCAGCGCGTATTATAGGCATCATTAAATCGAGCGAAACCTTCACTCTCCATACCATTAAATACACTGTGGAGCCGAGGCCATCCGGCACCATTGCCGTCGAAAGTAATTATTCGATCTGGGAGCGCAGCCCTGATCTTGCGCGCAAACCCTTGTACACCCAGATGAACCAGATCGAGGCCTCTTGGGTCCAATCCGTTATTAGCTATCCCGTCCAAGCTCGTGTCTGCCTGATTGCTACGCGTGCCGGTGGAAAGGACGTCGAACATGATCCCATGAAATCGGCTGAGTTCGTCCTCGCCGGCAAAGCTGCTCGCGAGCATCTCCACCGCAACATCGGCTCCGTTACGGCCTAAAGAATCACGGGGACAATCCGTTGAGTAATTCATACGGAAATGAGTCGCGTCCAGAGGGCTTTCCACTCGTAGGTCCGAGGGAGCGATGTATGCACCCGCACCGTGATTCCCTGCCGTCGTTCCGAAAAATGTACCGAAGAGATTTCGCTGAACAGTTAAAGTAGTGCCATTGACTGCTGTAATCTCGACCAGTTCACAGTCATCGAATCGACGCTCACCCGTAGCCGGATCCACCGGCACGATGATCGCGTAATAACCTGCCTCAAAGGGGCTGCCATCAATGACAGTGATCGACGTATCTGTACTATTGATTCCCGAGCTCAAATACGACCCCACCTGGTAGATAAAATGATAGGGCCGGAATTGATCATTATTCGAAGGCATCTCCGGTTGGGTCAGCTCGATTGTCCGTCCATTCCAGTGCACAAGCGCCTGAAACTGCGGAAAGTCTTCCGCATAGTTCTGCATGTGCCCAAGATTCGGCGGCGAAGCGGAACGTTCTTCAGCATAGGTCTTGGGCGCATGACCGAGTGTATCCCTGAGTGCATTCAAAAACCGGGTGTAATCCCCCTGCCCCTCGAAATCAGAACGAAATCCAGAACTCCGAGGCCAGCGGTTTTGATGTACGAGCAAGCCAGATAGCGGACTGGCATCTGCGACGGGAACTGTCGCCGGTGTATAACGAGATCCGCTCCATGAATCATAGCGCTCCAGGCTCGTTGTCCAGAGTGCTGAATCTTCCCCCGCCGCCCCCGACAATCCCGCAAAGATCGTGACTGTATCACCCGGGTTAAGAATTCCCAGGTCAGCATCCAGTTCGGCCAGATCAGGGCCGAATTCACGAACCCAACGGAGTACAGATGTCCCCTGATCTTTAACCTCCACAGAGATACTATTAGGCTTAAAAGCGAGCTCCGACCAATCCGATGTCAGGTAATAATGGCCTGCCTGCGTGATTGTTTGCTCTCCTAAGCTGACCATTACATCCGCTGTTAGACTCTCTAGCCGGATATCCTCATTTGGATTCAGCTTTATTGTGTCACCATTGCGCGCACTGATGGGGGGTAAAATGACATAATTATCGCTCCCATTCCCATAAACCGTGTGTATGGGGGTAGTGTTATCATTTTTGTATAAATAGATTTCCCGTCCAGCAGCAAAGTAATTACTGCCGTTTGATCCGTTCAAATGAGTAATTTCAACTGTCTGATTTTCTTCGAGCCCGCTGAAAGTTAGTTCGAGAATCTCTACATCATTGATTTGGCGATAATCAGTAATACCCGGATTGGTAGCAGATCTTTGAATGCCCAAGCCCGTAAATTTGCTGACATAGAGCTGAGAAGGTCCTGACACCAGAGAGGCACCAAATTCTACATCAAATGATTCCGAACCAAACGCAAATGATTGAAAGTAGGAATAGGGGTCGCCATCATTAACCGTTGGGCCAGCCGTTAAAGACACGCCATGTAATCGTGTACTTAAAAGAAGCGTAGCGAGGCAGAACCAACAAAACATAATAGACTTGGTTCGAAGAACAGCATCGTCATTTTCTTGATTTGCGCACATAGGACCTTAGGGTAGTTTTTATAAGTCAGTATGATCTATTTTGCATGCTAGCTAACTTCACCATAATTACCTAAATATTAAAATATTCAGGTAATTATGGTATGTTTTAGTTCACTTATTTCATGGCGGGCGCCACGGCAGCGCTCATGCCGAAAACGTAGATGTAATCGTGATCCTATTATCGACTGCAGAAATGAGGGCAAATGTGACGGTCGTGGTTCAATTATCTTTTGTGAAGTCACTACAGAATAGTGGAAATTGCTTCAAGGGGTAATGATTACTTATGGTGCTGCGAGCAGAATCTATATAATAAGCCTAATGTTACAATTAGCAGATGTATTTTCAAATTTGAAGCATCAAAATTATGCAAAGATAAATCACAGTCATTCCATGAGGCCGGCTCAAATATACGAGCGTGAGGATTTAAACGTGTTGGGTTTGCCAACTGGCCTTGTCTTCTTTGGTGCCTTCGGCCACTCCAAGTGGTCGAGGTGATTTAAACTGCTCCACTTGAAAAGTTGGTCTGGAGTCATGGAAAGGAACGAGGACCGGACCCCAATCTTTGGTGTAGATCCAGAAAACCTTCCGCTTTCGCGAAAGGTCATTTGGTCGGGGTGACAGGATTGCTACGCCAGCTACGCGTTTTCCGGGCGCAACGCTGTTCCTGAAAACGCTGCGTCAAACCTGCTTGTTCGCAGCTTCTCATCTCTGACACCCAGCGACAAAAAAACCTTCCGCTTTCGCGAAAGGTTATTTGGTCGGGGTGACAGGATTCGAACCTGCGACCCCCTGGTCCCAAACCAGGTGCGCTAGCCAGACTGCGCTACACCCCGCAACCAAAAGAAGGGCGTATAGGATCATAATATCTAGTTCTGTCAACGCAGATAATTCCTAATTTTCTGCGAATAAACTTGGCGCATTCGCTCAGATATAACTAACTGTTTTAAGATATGATTAATATAAAGTGGCGATTCCGAGCTCTATGGTTAACCCCATTGACTGTGATCCACCTATTCAGCGCGTTAAGCGCGCTAAAGGGTCAGGCTGCGACACTCCAACAACAACTTGAAACTGCGGTTCAGGAATTCACTCAAGGGCACTTTGCGGCGGCCTACTGGCAATTCGAGGGCATGGAATTGGATTACGGTCAGGAACCTGAATTTTTGAATCGCAGCTTCCAAAATAAACTGCTGCCTGTGCGTGCCTATGCCGCATTACAAGCAGATCGCCCAACGGATGCTCTCATCTATTTTGATGAACTTCTCAGGCGTTATAACCCCCGCCCCGGCGTACGCGCCTTCGCGCTCTATAATTCGGCAATCGCACAATCACAAACCGCTGCACTCTCAGCGGCAGCCAAAACCTTTCAAACCTTCCAAGAAACCTTCCCGGGCTCCAATGAAGCCTCACTGGCGCGGCTGCAGCAAGCCGACCTGCTGGCGGAAATCGGCGATATCGACGACGCCTTCGAATTATTGGACTCCTTTTATCGATCAGAGGCATCCCAAACACTCAGAATGCAAGCACGTCTGCGGGCCTTACAATTGGCAGGGACGGCCGAAGATTCCGAACGCGCCCGAAAAATTCTGTTCGAGACCCAATGGGATGTGGCTGCGATGCCGGATATTGCGGTGCTGAGTTTCGCCGCCCTGAGTGTCGGGGACCTGTTACTCAGTAAAAACCTCTACTCGGAAGCCATCCGCGCCTATCGGTTAACACTGCCGCGCCAGTTGCTGATCGAAAAACAGCGCGAGCGTCTGGTCGCAACCGAACAGCGTCTGGCGCAGGAGTCTACTTTCAGCTCCAGTATTTGGAAAAGCCACTCACAACAACTGATTGCTCGCCTCAAGCGCCAACTCGCTCGACTGGAAAGTATGGAAGACTACACACCGGGTCTCTATTTACGTTCCGGTCAAGCCTACCTGCTGGCCAACCGCCACCGCGAAGCAACCATTCTCTTCCGCAGTGTCGCGACTGACCTGACCTTTGAAAAAGATATTCGCGCACAGGCCCACTATCGCTGGATATTGGCGCTGTCTGAGGGCGAAAAATGGGAAACTGCCCGCCAGACAGCACAAAGTTTTTTATCGGAGCATCCAGCACACCCACTTGCCAATGATGCGCTCTTTCTCATCGCTCGAGCCTATCAAAGTGAGGGGCAATACAGCCTGGCGATCGAGGTACTGGACGAGCTAATCCAAAACTTTCCAAATGCCAAGCAGGCACCCCGCTGGTATTTCACCCGTGGCTACAACTATTGCGTTCTGGAACAACACGCTCAGGCACGCGGAAATTTTGAATTCGCACTCCAGCACTTCTCTAAAAGTACACTTCTGCCGCAAATAGAATTGTGGCAGGCCCTAACGTATTTTTTCGAGAAAAACTATACCGAAAGCCTGGCTCGGTTACTGGCACTTGAGAAAAAATCAAAAAAGCACCCACTCGATGCTGAAATCAATTATAGGATAGCCAACGTGCAATACGCACAGCGCGACTATACCGCAGCGCTTGAAACGGCGAATTCACTCATCAAACAATACCCCGACCATCATCGCTGCGCAGAAGCACAAGCTTTGCGCGGTGATATTTACATGGGGATCGGCGAACTGAGCGCGGCAGCCTATGCCTTTAAACAAGTGCCTGCCGATGATGCTCGCATCTACGACTACGCCATCCTTCAAGCCGCTAAAATTTATAAAGCACTCGAACGCTACGATCTACTACGGGCACACTTACAAGCCTACGTGGAGCGTGACGATGCGGCCGAACGTCCGCGCGTCAGCGAAGCGATCTACCACATCGGATGGTCGCTACAGCAGGAGGAGCGTTTAGAGGAGGCGTTCGAAACTTATGAAAGAGCGCTCGAGCGTTTTGGGAATGATCCGGCAATGTATTCAGTAGGCTCCATATTAGCAGCCTATGCAGATCTGTATCGCAGAAATCGGAGCACCGAGCGTGGCAGTTTCGAATCCTGGCTACAGACGGCATCCACACAGAGTTTAAACAATAACGAACTCACCTGGTACGCGCGCATGACACTTTTTTCAGCGAGGCAGTTAGCAAAAAACCACAGTGAAAATTTGGCCGAAGCCACACTCCTATCGATTTCGCGCTTTGTTCCCATCCAGCAACAGGATCCGGAAACGCTGGCTGCCGTCGGTCTCGTTCTGGCCAAACGCGGGTATTCGATTTCGGACGATTACTTTGAACACTTACTGACCGAATATCCGGCACGTGCGGAACGTGCCACAGCTTTTTACGGTAAAGCCTTGCTCGCCGCATCCGAACAAAAGTTGGAAGCAGCACGCCGCTGGCTGATCCGTTTTTTAGAAGAGACCCCCACCCATTCACTGGCACCTGAAGCGCGCCTGCTGGCAGCTGATGTCTTAACCCGGCAAGGTCTTTACGATCAGGCAGCTGCCACCCTGAACGAAATACTAAGCATCAAACAAATGCGGGGCCGCCCGCATGCACAAGCGCTCGCTGGTCTGGCAAAAATTGAAACACTGCTGGAAAATCCGAAACGAGCCATACCCTACTGGCAGCGCATCTATACACTCTATCGCGCCTATCCGGAGCTCATTGCTCCCGCCTACTGGGAAAGTGCGCAACTCTTTGAACAAATCGGCGATGCAGTTGCGGCTCGCAATACCATCGAAGAGATGCTGCGAGACGAACGTTTGCAAGAAAACCCGCTCTATCGATTGGCGACCGAAAAACTACCCGTATTACAAGCCCGCTCCGAAGAGCTAAGTGCTTTTGCCGCTACAGATGAAACAAAGCTGGAGGTGGTACCGTGAGCGGAATCTTCATAAAAAACAACGCAGTGAAAGTCCACACGAACAAGCACAGGCAGGCCTGCTATCCAGCAGTCCTGATATCAATCTGCGCAGCGGTCACGGGAAATGCCACCGGCCTCAATCTCGAAGAACACAACGCTATCTATCAGGAGCTACAAACGCCCATTCTACTGACACTCGAAAATAGCCAAGTAATAACGGGACACTCCATTCGTGTATTCGGAGAACAATTACAAGTAGGCACCTCACAAGGAGCCGGTGAGGCCATCTACACCTTCCACATCGATGAAATCGATCACTTCGAGATTCCGGGAGAAAGCTACAAAGCACTTGCTGTCGAATGGATGCAGGATAACGAAATTGAGAAGGCCACTCAGCTGATGTACATGCTTTACGAACAAAGAGTGCATCTCATTCCATTTCTGCCGCCGAGTGAATCCCACTTCTTCATCTACTACGTCGACTTATTATTGCAGTCAGCAAAACCGGCACGCGCGATTGCCATCAGCAATCTATTGAAGCCTCAGATACAAAATACAGCCGCCATTCACAAACTGGAAGACGCGCTACTGGAAAGTTACCACAAGTTGGAATTACATCGGCAGGCACGCCCGCTGGCAGAGGCATGGGTCGCCGAACGCAATCCATACGGCAGCTCTGCGCTGGGTTATTACGTGCTCAGCTCAGCTAAATTAGCGGACAAGCACTATGATGAGGCACTGGAACTGGCCTTACTGCCAATTGTATTTTCGTCAAGTATGTCCACCGACAAATTGGCTGGCTGTTACGCCGTCGCTATCAGCGCGGCCCTCAAACTACGCAAAAAAGAATACGCGCTCCTGCTCTACCAGGAAATGCAACAGCGCGACCTAATGTGGCCAAGACAGAATCAAGCGCTCGCACCCTTTCACCAAAAAATACTGAAGGTCATCCATGATACATAAATCCAAATCCTGCATGAAAAAGACAGTAGGCAGTTACACACAAAAATCTCAGTTGGCTATCGTTCTCTGTCTACTGGCACCCTGGCTATTACAGGCGCAACCAGAGGCCGAAAGCATGAGTCAAGAATCCACGCTCAGCTTATGGGGCCTCATCCAACAAGGCGGTTGGGCGATGTATCCGCTTGGCGCCTGTTCATTGATTATGTTCTTTCTTATTTTCTACTCATGGAAGGAAACCGAACGTAAGAAATTCTACACGCCCGAGCTAACCAAAGCAGCCACACAGGCTATGATCGCACGTGACTTTGGAGCCGTTACCCAAGCGCTGGAAAGCATCAACAGCCTACTCGGTCGCGCACTCACACCAGCAATTGCCAAGCTGGCCAAGAGTCAGGAAAAAGCGGAAACGCTTTTTATTGAAAATCTCGAGGCGGAGGAAAACTCCGTCAGCCAATGGGTGACTTATTTAAACGTAGTCGCCTCGGTCGCCCCGATGATCGGCCTGCTGGGAACAGTGAGCGGAATGATCAGTGCGTTTCAAACGATTGGTCGCGGCGGCATGGGTCGCCCCGAACTGTTAGCCGGCGATATTGGCGAGGCCTTAATCACCACCGCCACCGGACTCACGATCGGCATCCCTGCCATGATCGCCTACTTCATACTGCGCAACCGCTTGAACACCGCCATGATCGCCACCGCCCAAGCTGGCAGCGAAATTATCGAAGCGGGCAACCCGCATTCCGAATGACTTTTCCGACCTGGTCCGGCTATGCTGAATGAATCGATCAAAAAAGCGCCTCCGGTCGGGAGGCGCTTGCGCTCATAAAACCAGGCAGCCATTTAGCCTTCCGCACGTTGGCGTGCATCGGCATCGATTGCTTTCAGCATGCTTTGCATCACTTCTCCCGCATCGGCTTTAACCTTTTCAATCTCCTCCGGATCGATCAAATCGGAACGACCAAAAACGTAGAACTTAATCTTCGGCTCGGTACCTGACCCACGCACCGCGAAACTATAGCCATTGCTCAGTTCGAGGAAGTAAAAATCCTGCGGCACGATCTTTTTCCCATCAGCATCGACGATTTCATCCTTACCAAAATCAGTAAAGCCGGTAACAGTCACATCGCCAAATGCCTTGGGTGGATTTGAGCGATAGGACTCCAGAATATTCTTAATTTTCTGACTACCCGCTGCGCCTTCGTAGTAAATATTAATTGTCTTCTCCTCGTAGTATCCGTGCTGTAAATACAAACTGTCCAGATATTCAGGGAACGTCATCTCTTGGGATTTCAGATAGGCCGCTAATTCGCAAAACATTACAACCGCCGCATTGGCGTCTTTATCCCTCAACTTGTCCGTCGCCAAGTAGCCATAGCTTTCCTCCCCTCCGAAAACAAAGAAAGTAGAATACTCTAACAGTAACTCAGCTTTCGTCCAAACATCACAAGCGTCATAATCGAGGGCCATGCCTTCTTTTTCAAATAACTTCGCTTTCATCTCGGCTTCGTAATCGGCCAATTTCTCGCCAATCCATTTAAATCCGGTCAAGGTATTGATCGTTTTCAAACCATGCCAAGAGGCGACCGCTTCCTGCATCGGACTCGTCACGAAAGTTTTAATGAGAACAGCACTCTCACTGCCATCCTCCGGCAAGATCTCAGCATCCTTCAGAGTGGAAATGCGGTATTCAGCCAGCAGTGTGCCGATCTGGTTACCGGTCAATAAGACCATTTTGCCTTCACGGTTACGAACCGCCACTCCCATTCTGTCGGCATCGGGATCTGTCGCCAGCACAACGTCCGCCCCCACCTCATCCGCCTTGGCAATCGCCATCGATAAAGCTTCCGCATTTTCCGGATTGGGTGACTTCACTGTCGGAAAACGCGCATCCATTACCATCTGCTCGGGCACTTCGACCACCTCGACCCCCAGGTCCTTCAGCACTGGCATCGAACTGATGGCTCCGGTTCCGTGAATAGGGGAAAAGACAACTTTAGGTGCTTGCGCGGCCATCACCTCGTGGTCCAGCACCATCTCACGCAAGAGTTCCAGATAAGGAGCGTCCGCTTCTGCACCGAGCGTAATCACCGGTGACAAATCAACCTCCAGGAAGGCAGGCAGCTCTTCCAATTGAACTTGATTCACGATATTGACGATACCTTCGGCATGCGGTGAGACGACTTGCGCTCCATCTTCAAAGTAAGCCTTAAAGCCATTGTCATGCGGGGGATTGTGGCTGGCCGTAATGACCGCTCCGCAAGTGGCCTTGTAATGTCGTACCGCAAAGCTGAGCTGTGGCGTCGAGCGAGGACCCTCGAAAATCAATGCCTGCCCACCCAACTTACACCAAGTCGACGCAGCCAGTTCACAAAAATGACGTGAAAAATGACGAACATCGTGCGCGATGACAAAGCGTGGTAGATCATGCCTGCCGCTCTCGGCCAAGTACTGTTTAGTATAGCGAAACAATCCAATCGTCGCCCGCACCAGATTGAAGTCATTCAATACGTTGGTACCTACAGCAGCATGCTCGGGTGAGTCCTGGCCCGAGAGTGTTCCCGTTTCCGCAGCAGTCGTCACTCGGCCGATCGTGCGCCCTCGTATACCTCCGGTGCCAAACGCCATATTCTGGTAAAACCGATCATTCAGCTCGTCCCACTCTTCTTTTTCCACCAGCTCCGCGATGCTCGCGCCCGCCCATTCGGGCAGAAAGTCGGCACTCGCCCAAACTTTTAAATTGTCAACGGTACTCGCTAGTAAGGACCCGGCTGAGCCGGCGGCTTCGATTTTTTCTATTAAGCTCATATGTAACTTGGCATTATAAAAAGTTGAACTACTGGATAGTAATTATTCGACGATTGTACCGTCTTTAATTTCCGGCTTTGGCTTCAGCGCCGACCACTGGGTAATGAAATCGGCCTCATCCACGGCGAAACGCGGACTGATTTCGAAAACAATATTGGGTAGTCCGGTCGCATCGGTCTCAATCGTCTCGCCCGCCGCTCTCAGCCAGCGCGCAAACATGCGCAACTGATCTTCTTTACAAGTTTTGGGTGAGTCCAAGCCTTCGGCATTTTTCACCGGACTGAAATCATCGGCACGTGACGCCTCGATGATAACCGGATTGTTTGCCAATGGCAGCGCATCGAAAACAAACATTTCGAACTTCACTCCATTCGGTGCCTCCGGCTTCACAATCGTACCGCTGTCATCCACGTATGGAATTTTTTTGTCTGCACGATGGAAAGGCAGCTTCATACCATCACCGGTGCCGCCCGCACGCTCAATGAATTCACGCGCAAACATGTGAATCGCAACACTCCCTCCGTTGAAACGGATACCACCATCTTCCGTGGTCTCCTCCTGCATAGCATTTGGCATATCACTGTATTCAACGACCTGAAGCGCGTCATCCAGCAGGCAAAAATGCCCCACCTTTTCCAAGGCATAGGCCTTGGGCACCATCTTACTGGAGAGTTCTGACTGCCCCAGTACATGGAAACCGACGAAGGCAGGATCGATGCACTGGACAATTGGATTATCCACCTGAAAATAACTGACGATATCAATGCCTTGCTGTTGCATCTGATTAACTGCGCCGCTGCGAACCAAAGCGCGCAAGGAGCCACCATGACCATCCGGCGTCATGGCGATCGTGTCTTTATCGGCTAACAAAATTTTGCCGTCATAATCAACCGCCGGAACCAGACCTTGAACGATAAAATGCACCGATTTCTTATCCAAACCGAAGTAATCAGCGGCTTCGAAAGCTGCGACAGTTGCCTCGTTATTGATCTCACTCGTCAAAATAAACCAAGGGATCGTGACATCGAAACGTTCGCCGGAACGCGCGATTTTCTCAGCAAAGACTTGAAAAAGTGTTTTTTCAGAGACCGGGCTAACCGGATAAGTTCCCTTGGGACCATCATAACCGAGTCGCGTGCCTTGGCCTCCGGCGACTGTAAAAGCGC
>Ga0210065_1000253_pt1 | contig 15080 bp, 14 predicted proteins | sample Muzzi_PWB_D1_FD_185533 | JGI IMG/M metagenome (GOLD analysis project Ga0210065, IMG submission 185533) | Wetland microbial communities from San Francisco Bay, California, USA, that impact long-term carbon sequestration - Muzzi_PWB_D1 (SPAdes) | ecosystem: Environmental > Aquatic > Marine >... | reverse complement strand
ACTATCCGGCCCGCGGCTCAGCCATTCGATGAGTTTTTCAGGTGAGTACACCAGCCCCAGGTAACTCATAAAGCGTGTGCCATACAGGTATGCATTCACACCCACCTGGAAATCCACCGCTGTTCCCTCCGAAACGAGACCCAGCGCGCTAAAAAAATGTGCGTCATCCCGAACCATGGAACGAAATACCATCTCGTCGTAGGCCCCCTGTGCCCTGCCCAGACCCGCTGCCATCCACGTTTCCATAAATACCGCGCTGCCTTCAAGGTACCAACGGGGTACATTGACACGCGGGGTTGCGAGGTAGTTATACAGCATGGATTCAGGATGCTTGCTGAGGGCCATCGGTTTGCCCATGAAAAAGCGGCGCCAGCCTGCGTCCTGATCGTTCCAGACATCCATGGTGGCCACATGTACCAGTTCATGGTTCATCAGCGTAAATATTCTTTCGCTCGCGGTGAAAGTCTCGAAGGTTCGACTCAGCGGCGCAATATCAATGAGTAGCGCGTTATTGGGTGAGGCACGGGCCGCAGCATTACCATAATCTGAAAAATCCTTGAGCAGAACAGTGGTCTTGTCCCAGGGTGTCCAGTCAAAAATATGACGCTGGAACGCCATTGAATTGTGGAAGGCCTTTCCCACATAGGGTGCCAGGTAAGTCTCTGTGGGATCGAAATAAAGCAGGCGGAGGTCATCCGTTTCCTGCATATCCATCTCGAATGGCTGAGCCAGAGCTGTGCTAAAGCAGGCAAGCAACATTGACGTCAACACACCCCGGATAAACGGAAGCATTACTATTCTCCCTCTGAACAGACCAACACCCTTAGCATACTATAAGTCCAGTCGTTTTTTTCCAATTGGCAGTTTTTCCCCCGCAATAAAAAATGCCGCCTGCTTTTAGCAGGCGGACCCATTTCCAAATAACTTGTAACTTGGTTATTGCTGACTCATCGCCTTCGCAAATCCCGGGTTACTCAACATGGCCGAAAACGATGCATTCGTTGCCAGCGCCATGAAAGCAGGCTGATTGGCCAACGCCGTGAAAGCCTGTGGGTTATTTGCCATCGCCGCAAAAGCCTGCGGGTTATTTGCCATTGCTGCAAAAGCCTGCGGGTTATTCGCCATCGCTGCAAAAGCCTGTGGGTTACTCGCCATGGCACTGAATGCCTTGGCGTCGTTGGCAAAAGCCGCAAAAGCCTGCGCATTGGACGCCATTGCTGCAAAAGCTTGCGCATTCAATGCAAGGGCTGAAAAAGCCTGTGGGTTGTGGGCCATCGCTGCGAATGCCTGGGGATTGTTTGCCATCGCTGCAAACGCTTGTGGATTGTTGGCCATCGCTGCAAACGCTTGCGGGCTGTTAGCCATCGCTGCAAAGGCATTGGCATCCGAAGCCATGGCTGAGAACGCGTCGGCATTGCTGGCCATCGCGGCAAATGCCTGGGGATTTGCAGCAAGTGCGTTAAATGCGTTTGCATCATGTGCCAGCGCCTGGAAAGCCTGCGGTGCAGAGGCCATGGCGGCAAACGACTGCGGATCCGAAGCCGCGGCTGAGAAAGCCTGAACGTCATTGGCGAAGGCGGCAAAAGCTTGCGGGTTCGACGCCATCGCGGCAAATGCCTGAGGATATCTTGCCATCGCCGCAAAGGCCTGAGGATACCTGGCCATCGCCGCAAAGGCTTGCGGATTATTGGCCATCGCGGCAAATGCCTGTGGATTAGAAGCCATCGCGGCGAAAGCATCTGCGCTAAAAGCCTGTGCGGCAAACCCTTGCGCCGAAAATGCCTTGGCGTTCAATGCCATGGCCGCAAAAGCCTGTGGATTGCTGGCCATTGCGGCAAAAGCCTGTGGATTATTGGCCATCGCTGCAAAGGCTTGCGGATTATTGGCCATCGCTGCAAAAGCTTTGGCATCTGATGCAAGTGCTGAAAACGCCTGGGCATTGTTTGCCATCGCGGCAAAAGCCTGCGGGCTGGCAGCAAGTGCGTTAAATGCGTTCGCATCCTTGGCCATCGCCTGGAAAGCCTGTGGTGCAGAGGCCATCGCTGCAAATGACTGCGGATCCGATGCTGCAGCTGAAAATGCCTGAACGTCTTTGGCAAAAGCTGCAAAAGCCTGCGGGTTGGACGCCATGGCTGCAAACGCTTGTGGATATCGTGCCATCGCGGCAAACGCCTGTGGATACCTGGCCATCGCGGCAAAGGCCTGTGGCTGACTGGCCATCGCGGCAAACGCCTGTGGATTTGCTGCCATCGCTGCAAATGCATCTGCATTGAAAACCTGGGCTGCAAAGCCTTCAGCACTCATACCATCGGCACTGAACGCCTGGGCGTTTGTTGCCAGTGCTGCAAAAGCCTGCGGGTCGCTGGCCATCGCGGCAAAGGCCTGCGGATGGTTAGCCATTGCTGCAAAAGCCTGCGGATGATTAGCCATTGCTGCAAAAGCCTGCGGCGCTTGTGCCATGGCTGCGAGAGCCTGCGGGTGTTGTGCCAATACCATGAAGGCCGGGTCACTTACCAGTTGCCTGAACTCCGGATCCTTTATCATCAATTCGAATACATCGGTTTGCATCAATAATGCAACGCCTTCGTCTCCCAATTGGACATCGTCTCCGGAAATCTGGGCACCGCGATAACGTTCAGCAGGTACAATCGTGCCTGAAGCCTGATCGCTACCTGGTGGGAAATCGTTGCTCAAAAAAGCGACGCCGGCAACGACTACCGCCAGGCCGGCAACTACTATCCAGGTTTTCTGATTGTTCATGCTCATTATCTTTGTCCTCTTTTATTTAAACGCCACGACCGTTGCAGGCCTATGAACTCATTACCGCCACGAATCAAAAAAGTTGGCGATTGTGCTAAAAAAAATACCCTTCTATTTTGAAACAATCAATTCTGATCGTTGGATCAGCTCGCTGTTCGCATAAAAATCCACACCCAGTGGCGCAACTTGAAGCGCCTCTGATGTGCGTTTTAACCTCACGGTATAATGCTGCTCGCCACGGCTCGCAAGATTAATAGAACCATCCTTGACAGAAACGGCTTCCGTAGGGTCCTGCATGCTGGTGACACCATCAAATTCCAGTCCGCGTCCTGCAAAATTGACAACCACCTGGGAGAGCCCGTCGGAACTCAAGTGCACATCCAGGGTAAATAAGTCACCTTTATCGCGTAATTCAACAAGACCGCTCAGGTTGGCGGTATTGAGATTAATGCTATCGAGCAACACACCCTGCTGATCTGCGGGTCCGCTCTTGACCATCGTGCCAGCCAGACTTGAGGCGTCCCTTGCTGTTATCGGCTCCGAGCCCATTTCATACACACCAACAGTCAATATTACGCCTGCCGCCAGGGCAACACCTGTACGCAACCAGATCGCACTAAACCAGCGGCCTGGAAACCCGGGCTTTGTCGCACCAACATTGTCCGGCAGCGGTAATCTGACCTGTCTTTCAATACTGCTCTGCAGATGCTCAGGTGGTTCGACCTGGGGCAGATCATTCAGGATCTCGGTAACTGCCCTCAATTCTGCATCCAGATCACGCACGCTGTCTGAACTGACGAGAAGTCGGTCGAGTTCATCCTGTTCAGTCGCAGTGATCTCACCATCAATACTGGCGTTGACCAATTCCTGTGCGCGCTTATCGGCAGGGGCCGTTTCGTTTTGATTTTGATTTTTCATGTTTGTCAGTTGCCCCCGTTCGAGGTTGCATCACTCAATAATGTCTTCTTCATTAGCTGGCGAGCGGAATACAGCCTCGATTTCACCGTCTTTTCAGGTAACTGGAGTATTTCGCTGATTTGCTGATAACTACAGCCTGAAATATGCTTTAAAACCACCACGGTTCTATATTCGTCATTCAATAACATCAGCGCATCCTGAACCTGCTTGCAAATCCGTTTAGTGTCCAGCGCCTCCGCAGGACCCTGCCACGGTGAAGCTTGGCCATCATCCAAAGGCTCCTGCTTATGACGCTTCTTGACCTGGTTGAGCGATTCATTGACAGCTATCCTGTAAACCCAGCTGAAAAATTTGAAATTCTGATCATAGTCAGCGATGTGCTCAAATACCTTGAGAAAAACTGTTTGTGTTGCATCCGCTGCGTCATCCATATTCCCCAGTATTCGGTAGGCTGCATTAAAAACCGGACGTTGGTATTGCCTGACCAACCGGGACATTGCCCGCCGGTCGCCATTTTTAACGTCATTTACAAGAGCAGCATCCTTGTCCTTATGCATAACTACTTCCGGGGACGGAAAAAGTTGGCGGGAATATGTAAATAGTTTCCATGTGGCCTTGAAATCGTTCTTTAGCTGCCTGCCGGTACAATTTCGAACAGTTTATCAAAACCGGAATAACGGAAAATATCATGAATATGATGACTGACATTGACCAGCTTGATGCCACTGCCCGCCCCCATCAGGCGTTTGTGGGTTTTCAACAGGACACCCAGACCCGCGCTGGAAATGTATTCCAGCTTCGCCAGGTCCAATACACACTGGCCTTCTACCTTGTCCAGAAAAGTCTGGGCCTTGACCGCCTGGGCAGCATCAAGCCGTCCTTCCACGGCTACGATGCCTTCGTCATTGGTTACAATTTCAAACATCGGCTTACTTCCTGTCCACAATAAATGTGATCTTGCTTTGCCGGTTACGGTACTCATAATGAATGGAATCGACCATCTTCATCACCAGGTATAACCCCAGCCCCCCCGGTGTGCGCTCGTCCAAAGGTGCATTGATATCAACCTTCGCCGCGCTTGTAGGATCAAATCTCTCCACGTCAAAATCCGTCAGCCTCACTTCAAGTCCAAGCGCGTGGGGAACCATTTCGATCAGGATATCCTCGTTGGATTCGGTGTTATAGGTCACCATATTCACGAACAATTCCTCGGTTGCAAGGTCGACGACGTTACGCATGCCAGGTTGCAGGCCCATTTCCTGAAAAACTGATTCTGTCATTTTGACGATATTTTTGAGTTCGCTGAAGTCCCGCTTGAATTTTCGTTGCATATTTTTTTCTTCCAGTAAGTTATTCCGGTAATCGGCGAACCAGCACCAGGGTTATATCGTCCTCCTGTGGTGCATCACCGCCAAAATCCATCACTGCTTTTATCAGCCTTGCACTCAGATCAGCCATGGGAAGCTGATGATTGGCTGTCAAAACAGCGGCCACCCGATCTTCACCAAAATCTTCTTCCTGAAGATTGGAATATTCGTAGACACCATCAGAGATCAACGCCAGTATGTCGCCCGGTTCCAATAGCAGGTTGGCGGACTCCTGCTTGTCGTCAATTTCCATGATACCCACGGGAAAGTTCGTTGGTTTATACCAGTCGCAGATCCCGCCTTCGGCACGAAAATGCAGGATGGGTCCCTGACCACCGGAATGGTATTTAACCCGGTGCGTGACGGGATCCAGAAAGCCCATAAAAGCAGTGATAAACCTGTCATCGGGAAGGTCTTCTGCCAATTGATTGTTGACATGCATATAGGCCTGATCCAGGTCTGCGCCAAGCCTGAATGAAACCCGTAACATGGCCTGCATCTGGGTCGCCGACAAAGCGGGTCCAAACCCGTGCCCCGTGGCATCGCCCAGCAGCATGAATAATTGCTTGTTTAGAACGACCAGGTCATAAAGGTCGCCACCGGTATGATCCGTCGGCTGAAAGTGGCCATGCAGATCATAGCCGGGAACCTCGGGCATGCTGGCCGGCAAGGTGCTCATTTGTATATCACGCGCGACGGCGACTTCCTGGCTGAGAATGGCATTGGCAAGTAACTCATCGGTCATGTAGGAGTGCTGAATTGCCACGGCGGCCTGCGCCGCTAATGCCGGCCCTACCCATTCATCGTGTTCATCAAACTGTCCGGTCTCAGCACCCAGCCATTGCATCACACCCAACAGGGAGTCATCCAGACCAAGGATTGGTACATTGAGTAGTGAACGGGTCTCACTTCCCGGGATTTGTATCGGATACTCCAGGAACAACGGGTCTTCCCGGCATTCATGGATATTGCTTATGAGCAGGGTACTCGCGCACTCCCCTGCCCAGCCTACGCCAACGTCCAGCCTCTTGGGACTCTCACTTGACGGAACAACCATGACGAGTTGTCCGGAACTCTTTTCCAGCAGCCACAAAACCCCGGTCTCGGCAACGATAGCCACCTTACCGACCTCGATGATTTCGCGTAATAGTTCCGGCATCGCCTCAGGTGCTGCGAGGCGATGCATGATATCCAGGATGCGAACCAGCGACTCACGGGTAATCTCGTTAGGATGATCAAGGTGGTTCATGTTCAGCAGCTTTTTCTTATCACCTGATAAATATAGCAAAAATACGCAGCGCCCGTGTGTTTGTTATTCTATTGAAAGCGGATAAGCCCGGCCTCGCTACTCATATGACCCGGATTGAGGAATTGCTGCTAATTAAGCCCCGTCGTCTGGTCTTTCATCATTTTCAAAACATAATCGACCTGCAATAGATGGGTTCGAAAATGCAATACAGCCAGGCGCAAGTAGAATTTGCCGTTAATCAGCGTTGAACTGATAAACACCTTCCCATCCGCCTGAACTGCCTCTACCAGCTGTTGGTTAAACCTGTCAGCGTTGCCACTGTCCGGGACAAAGCGAAAGGTGACCACCGATAAATCCGGATAGCAACCCGTTTCCCATCCCTGCATTTTTTCTATTTGTTCATGAAAATACCGCGCCAACCAGATCTTCTCAGCAAGGGCTGCCCGAAACGGTGCCAGGCCGAATAATTTCAATGGCAGCCAGAAACGTAGCCCCCTGAATGGCCGGGTCAGTTCCAGTGATAAATCTGCCGGTGAATAAAAATCGCCAGCGATCCTTGCGTCCTGCATATAATCGGCCTGATAGGCCTGTGACCGCGCCAGCCACTCCTCATTCCTGACCAGCACCGCACCCGATCCATAAGGAAGAAACAAACCCTTGTGTGGATCCAGAACGATGGAATGTGCTTTGTCCAGACCCCGCAAAACCTGCCTGCCCTCATCGCATAACAGGAAAAAGCCACCGTAAGCGGCATCGACATGCAACCACAAGTCATGTTGTCTTGCCACCTCCGCAATCACCCCAATCGGGTCAACCGCCCCGGTGTCGGTGGTACCCGCCGAAGCGATAATCAGCCATGGCCGTAAACCCGCAGCTTTATCTTCAAGAATCAATTGTCGCAAAGCGGACACATCCATCCTGAAGCGCTCATCCATTGGCACCAGGCGCTTTTGACAATCAGACAAGCCGGCGGCACGTATGGCTTTATCTACGCAATGATGGGAATCTGAGGTGCTGTAAATGCAGCTGCGTTCAACCTGTCTGGCACGGATATCCATTGTTTCCCGCGCAGCGATTATCGCCGTCAGGTTGGCGATACTCCCGCCTGAAGTCAGGTCACCACCCGCAGTTGCCGGGAACCCGACCAAACCGGCCATCCACTGAACCAGCTGCCTCTCCATTCTTGCTCCGCCGGGAGACGCGAAGTACACGCCGGAATAACAATTGGTTATATCGGCAAGAAAATCACCCCATGCGGCTGGGTAAATTCCACCACCCGGTATATATCCCATGTGACCACCGGAAGCCGGGTTAATACCTTCATGTGATACGGCTGTTTCCAGCGTTTCCAGCAGGTCCTTGAAATCTCCGGCGGCTTCGATAAATGGTTGCTCAAGGAGTTTGCTGCCTCCCTTGTCAGGCTCGAAAGTCTTCATAGCGGGTAAACGGTTCAGAAATGTCTCGGCGTAATCAACCGCTTGTGTTGTCATTTCGACCCGATGGTTTACAGACGGCTCCAGTCCGGCACATTCCCGTTCGAGTTTTCTTATTTTGTTAAGCATTTTGCAACCTGTTGATAGTGTAGTGCATCGTAATTAGTGGTACTTTCAGCACATTATTTCAGATTTGAATCTTCAGGGGGTTACAAAATGAGCCAGCAGGAGAATGGACAAGCTGGAACGTGCGGAACGACTGACCCGCATGAAAAGATTGGGTCGGGCCACTGTCAGGATATCGACCAGGTGCCAATTGGCGAGCAGTTTCGCGGCGAAATTGAAAACCTGATTACTCAACTGCAATCGGCCCTGGCCGGTACCATTAGAGGCATGGATGAACGCCCTGCACTGCCCCATGGTGCAGAGGCCGCACTGGAATCGCTGAAAGAACCTTTGCCGGATATCGGCTGCGGGGCCCGGCAAAGCATCGAAAAATTATTGGATCTGAACGCCAGGGCAGCAGCCAATACCGGAGGTCCCAGGTGTTTCCATTTCATCATAGGTGGCAACACACCGGCAGCCATGGCTGCCGATCTGCTTGCAACCGCATTTGAGACCGTCACCTATACATGGGTGGTCTCGCCTGTCGGTGTACAGATGGAACTGCAGGCATTGGATTGGCTCAAGGAGCTCTTTGGCCTGCCGGCCACCATGGCAGGCATCATGGTGACCGGTGCGACCATGGCCAATTTCGTCGGAATGGCCTCTGCCCGCCAGTGGTGGGGTGAGCAGCATGGTTTCGACGTTTCTGAAGAAGGCATGTCCGGTAAGCCTCAAATGCCCGTTCTCACTTCCGGTTTCATACATGCCAGCTCGCTTAAAGTCCTGGGACTGCTGGGGGTTGGCAGAGCCAACGTTCAACAATTTCGTCTTGATGATTTCGGCCGTCTTGATATTGTTGCCATGGCGCGTGCTATCGAAGACCTTGATGGTAAACCTGCGTTGATGATCATCAATGCCGGAGAGGTTAACAGCGGGGAGTTTGATCCGGTGAATGACATGATCAAGCTGGCGAGGAAGCACAATTGCTGGGTTCATGTAGACGGTGCGTTTGGCCTGTTTGCAAGAGTTTCACCCAGGGTGGCTCACTTTGCCGATGGTGTAGAAAAAGCTGATTCCGTTACCGTTGACGGTCACAAGTGGCTAAATGTGCCATTTGATTCCGGTTATGCATTTGTCAGGGATCATGGTCTGCTATCACGTGCTTTCCGTTATTCCGCAGATTATTTACCGGCGGCGGACAGTCCCCGGCCAACGTTGGGTGCTATCGGACCGGAAAGCTCGCGTCGCGCGAGGAGTTTCGCAGTTTGGGCAACGCTGAAGGCTTATGGTCGACAGGGACACCGAAAGATCGTTGAGCATTGCCTGGACATCGCTCAACATTTTGCCCAACAGGTCCGCCAGCATGACAGCCTGGAACTGATGGCCGATGTACGTTTGAACATCGTGGCGTTTCGATTCAATCCGGGTGGACTCGACGAGGACCAGTTGAACGAACTGAACCAGCGACTGGGGGAAGTCATTATTGCCGATGGCCGTTTCATGGCAGGCACTTCACGGATAGGGAAAAGTACGATATTCAGACCGGCGTTTTCAAACTGGCGGACACGTAAACAGGATGTGGAGGAATTCACGTCGGTCGTTGTTGAACTGGGTCAGGCCCTGCCATGAACCAAAAGACAACAACGGTCCCGTCATCCGGAAAGACCATCGCAATCGCCGGTAACATCGGTTCGGGCAAATCATCACTGGTGGAATTCCTGACCCGAACCTACGGCATAGAACCTTTTTACGAACCCAACGATGAAAATCCTTACCTGCCGGATTTTTATCAGGATATGAAGCGTTGGGCCTTCCATTCTCAACTTTACTTCCTGAGCAATAAATTCCGTATGCACCAGCAACTGGAACGGGTTTCAGGTGTTGTTGTTCTCGATCGAACAATTTATGAAGACGCGGAAATCTTTGCCACGGCCTTGCATGGAATGCGTAAATTCACTGGCCGTGACTGGGACACTTATTGGAATTTCTACCAGACCATACTCGAAGCGATCAGACCGCCCGACCTGATGATTTACCTGCGTTGTTCAATGCGAACATTACGCAAGCGTATTCGTCTTCGCGGTCGGACCATGGAAAAGGACATACCTCTTCCTTACCTGAAAAGGCTGGAAAAATTATATGACCAGTGGCTGACTACCTATCAATTCAGTGAAGTACTTATCCTGGAAACCGACAAACTGGACTACATCAACGACATGGTGGACTGCCTCGAGGTAATGGAACGCGTCGAGGCGCTACTGCCCGCTACACTCGTGCGCCCCTGAACAACTCAGGAATCAGGCGCCTGCATAAAAAACACATTCAGCTTATTGCCATCCAGATCGCGGAAATATGCTGCGTAAAAACCGTCCATACGTGGTCCCGGCGGTCCTTCATCTGTGCCGCCCAGTTCTATGGCCTTCGCGTATACCGAATCAACCTTTTCGGTTGAATCAACTGCCAGCGCAATCATGGTGCCATTTCCCACGGTCGCGGCTTTACCGTCATATGGCATGCAGACCGAAAACCCGGGTTGATCCGGCGCCACAGCCCAGGCAACGAACCGTTCGCTGTGCATAAACTGGCCTGCGCCCAATACCTCGAACAAGCTGTCATAAAAATCTACGGCTTTTGGGAGGTCGTTAGTACCAACAGTGATATATCCAATCATTATTTTCTCCGTGATCCATAAATATGAATATTTGATTATGGGACCAATTAACTCTAGGTTTTAATCCATCAACTTTAAAAAAACAGCAATTAAAATTTTATATCTATCTGTTTCTATTTGATTTTTATCATACATTTATGGCTATAGACAATCTGCCAATATGGCTATAGACACTCTGCCATTCTGGCTATAGACAATTTGCCATTCTGGCTATAGACAATTTGCCATTCTGGCTATAGACAATTTGCCAATGTGGCTATAGACAATTTGCCACCCTGGCTATAGACAATCTGCCAATATGGCTAAATGAAATAACATATGGTTGAAAAACACTTATCGAATAAAACAAAAGTCAAAAAAAAGCGCAACTCCAATCGGACTATAAAGTCCGAATGGAATAACGCGCGATCCTATTCTGGCAAGATTTAAATAAAACTAATACAGATTTACCAACCCCAAGGAACCTTGATACCACCAGCGGTGTTACGCAGTCTTATCTTTTTTGCTTTCTCTTTGGGTGCGGAGAATAACGATATGAAGCCTTGCTGCAAACCAATCTTCTTCCCGCCCCTCGATCCAGCGTGAACAACCGCTGTCCCTGAGAACCCCTTCCAGTCGGTTATCCTGCGCCAAAACCAGACGGCCGTTGCCGACGCTATGAGCGTGATCAAAAATATTGTAACGAGTTCTAGCATTTCCATCTCCTCAAAACCAGTCCGATTTACAGACCCGCCAAATGATTCAGAATGGCCTTTTCAGGCGATCGTGAAATCACTCAAGGGAGACTTTAGTGGTTACGGGAAAACCGTAGGCCACATATCCATGTCAAAAAATTTCCGGTGGTTAGCCGTAAAACCTCACCAATCGTTGGTGATAAGTTAATCAGACCCCCTGTCTGTTAACTATGTCTTATCTATCATTTTCTGAAGGACGTCGTTCTCGTATGGTTGTCCGGTGACCGGATCAATCCATACCTAACTTGTAAAACTTTACCCCTTCAAACGGAACTGATAAGCATAAAAACTTTACCCTTCCTAAAAGTAGTATAGACCATGCATTTATAAAATGCATCATGAAAAAAGTCGTGCTGTGCAAAATTGATAAAGCTGAATACAGATAGTGTAAAAATAGATTTGCCGGATATTAAAACATCACTGAATAGGCAAGGAGCAGGCTGTCGTTATCTGATCCTGTTAATTTTTGCGTCCTTGCCCTGATCCACACGATCTTGATTCCCTGGCTACGATTGATTGGAAAGCCAAAACTCAAAGCCGTAAGCCAGTTTCCTGATGGGTTATTTTTGGAATCACCATTTACCGTGGCTGCACCGCCCCATCCATAAGCCGTACTTAAAGATGTCCAGAGCCCGGGCCGGAATGTGTAAATCAGGTGTGCCTGTGCGGCAAAAAGCGGTTCAGTCTCCAGCTGAGTCTCCCTGAAGAAATGGCTGTTGTCAGTATAAAGAAACACCGATCCTGTCAATTCACCGGTCCAGTTCCCACGACTATGCGTCATACCCATTTGCGGCCGGATCACCCAACGGTTATCGCCCAGATTGATGAGTCGCTCGCTATTGTATTGACCGGTGGGTATTAGAACCGCGATTGCTGCGCCAACGACCGTGTTACTTTTTTCACTTCGCATAAACTCCTGCGGCGTTTGTGCGGGCGCACCGTATAGCAACACTGAGAAACGTGCGCGCGCATCACCTGATCCACGTCTACGCACATGAACAAGCTCGTTATTAATCAAGCCTTCCCAGCGTCCTGCTACATAGGGGATGGATAGATCAAGGCGTGCACTTTTCCCCATAAAGGCCATCGTACGCATATAGGAAAAACTGGCTCTATGCATTTCAAATGTGGCATCTTCGATCCGCAAAAGCGGGTCGAAGGTGATATCGCCATTGGTATAACTGTAGCCTGTACCAACAATATTCATACCGGTTGGCAGAGGTGTCCAACGACGTGGTTCCGTGTCCTGTGAAAAGCAGGTACTTACCCGGAAAAATGTGAGCAACGCGACCACAATGAGAAGCGTTTTGTTTCCAATCAGGTTTACAGCCGGCATATTCTTATGAATCCAGGGCCACTTCGTTGGGAAATGCTTGGCGGAATGATATATCTACATACCACACCACACCACACCAGCTAGCACCTCCAGATATTCACCTTTTTTGGGATTGGTGCCCTGCGGTCCTGTTTCTAAAGTTGAGCATTGCCGGATTCCAGGTTTGTAAATGAGGGTAAATCGGAATTGCGTACATGCTCAAAAATCAGCTCGGTTTCAATGTGAGACACTTCCTCACGTGCGGTGAATGCCGTCATTGCAAGGTCACGTAAATGGTCGGAGTTACGGGCCCAGACGTGAATCAGAAAATCAATAGGACCGGCAACGTGATATAGCTGAACAACTTCCGGCAAGCTGAGTGCGTGTTGCCGGAAAGCATCAACATCCGGCTTGAAATGACGTATCAACCGAACCGCAATCATGGCCTGAATACCTACACCAAGGCTCGCCGGCGTGATCTCAGCGTGAAACCCGCGGATAACGCCGGTGCTTTGCAGAACGCGAATCCGAACGAGGCAGGTCGAAGCTGCCAGGCCAACCTTCCGCGCAATCTCCTTGTTCGAAATTCGAGCATTATTTTGTAACAGGGCCAAAATTTCGTAGTCGATTCGATCAAGTGCTCTTTTCATCCCTAGTTACCGTATATTATTCGTAGATGCAATATGAATAGAAATATTATTCTATAATAACAACATATACCAGAATATATAACACTAAATTGATCAATGTAGCTGAAAGGCTGTGTTGCTTGTTCAAAACCGAAATCAGGAGGCACCGCTGGTGGTAACCGTATGAAAAACCGTAACCCCGTAGAGACACTCGCCAATACCCGTCATGAATTTGGCGAACATGGTGGCGTCAACATGTCGGTGGAAGCCAGCACGACATTCACCGTGATGCATTCGAACACCATGCCGGAGATTTTTGGTGGCAAAAAGGGTCCGGATCATGGCGGTTGTTACCTTTATGGGCGGCACTTCAATCCAACGGTTTATAACCTGGGTAAACAACTGGCGGCATTGGAGGGGACCGAAGCAGCCTATTGCACCGCCAGCGGCATGTCCGCGATATCGGCAACCTTGTTGCAGCTATGTGACGCGGGTGATCATATCGTTTCGTCAAATGCTGTTTATGGTGGCACATATGCATTGATGCATGACCTGCTGCCACCCAAAACCGGAATTACAACTTCACTGGTTGATATCACCGATCTTGATGCTGTCGAGGCCGCGATAACCCCCCGTACGCGTGTTATCTACACCGAGAGCATGGCCAACCCTACCCTGCGGATCGCAGATATACCCCGCCTGAGTAAAATTGCAAAACGTTATGGCATAAAACTGGTCGTTGATAATACCTTCAGTCCGCTGATTCTGAGTCCTATTAAACTGGGTGCTGACATCGTTGTACACAGCATGACCAAGTTCATCAGTGGCGCATCGGATTATATCGCCGGCGCTATTTGCGCAGATGCCGAATTTATCCAGCAGTTGATGGATCTGCATACCGGCATGCTGATGATTCTTGGCCCGACCATGGATCCGCAGGTCGCTTTCAATATCAGCCTGCGCATACCGCACCTGCCCTTGCGTATGACCGAACATGGTCAGCGCACGCAGATATTTGCCGAGCGGCTGCATGACATGGGTCTGAAGGTGTGCTACCCGGGACTTCCCCATCATCCGGATCACGCCCTGATGAGTGAGTTGTATTGTCCTGATTATGGTTACGGCGGCATCCTGACCATGGATATGGGTACGGTTGAAAATGCCAATGAACTCCTGGATCTGCTGCAGAATGAGTACCACTTTGGATACGTCGCCGTCAGCCTGGGTTACTTTGATACATTGATGTCCTGCTCCGGCAGCAGTACGTCCAGCGAATTGACCGACGAGGATAAAACTGCCGCGCATATTTCACCCGGGCTGGTTCGTTTATCAATCGGATATACCGGCACCACCGAACAACGGTGGAAGCAGCTTTCAGAGGCGCTGCAACGGGTCGGTGTCGATATGCATCAGCAAATCGCCTGAGGTCACTTGATAGAATAAACGGCTCTTCAACCGGCAGGGTTTGAGGAAAGCTACCAGGGCAGCGATTCGCCTTCAGCGTGCCAAAAACTGCCGCTTTGGGTCATCGTCAAAGCATCCATGCGCTGAATGAGCCCGCTGGCCGCGTGTTCAGGCGCCACACCCTGTTTGCCGGTCATATCCGTGGCAACCATGCCGGGGTGCAGTAAAACGACAGCAATACCCCGCTGCCGAAGATCACATGCCAGGCTCTTACCCGCCATGTTCACGGCCGCCTTGGACATGCGGTATCCATAATATCCGCCCGAAGTATTGTCTTCGAGCGAGCCCATGCGACTTGTAATGATACCAACTTTGGAACCGGAACGAAGGTATGGCAACAGGGCCGCCGTGACGCGTAATGGGCCAAGTGCATTCACCCGGAATTGTCGCTCCATGGCTTCGAAATCAGGACGCTCCAGGTTTTCAACGGAAAGA
>Ga0210065_1000251_pt1 | contig 15146 bp, 11 predicted proteins | sample Muzzi_PWB_D1_FD_185533 | JGI IMG/M metagenome (GOLD analysis project Ga0210065, IMG submission 185533) | Wetland microbial communities from San Francisco Bay, California, USA, that impact long-term carbon sequestration - Muzzi_PWB_D1 (SPAdes) | ecosystem: Environmental > Aquatic > Marine >... | reverse complement strand
TCGTCACAACAGCGGCAAGCCGCATCATAATAAAAAAAATAAGAACCGGAATAATAACCGGAACAACAATCGTCGCGACGAGCCCCCTCCGAACACGGAGAACCTTCCACCTCTTTCTCTGCATGAAATGCAGGTTACAGCGATCAATGATATCAAAGTGCTGGCCGAACAGTACGGTCTTCAGGATTATGCCGGGTACAGCAAGCATCAGCTGATTTTTGAATTATTAAAGAATCATGGCCGCCGCGGCGGACCGCTGGAAGGACGCGGTGTGCTCGAGATCCTGCCTGACGGCTTCGGTTTTCTTCGTTCCCCGCTCAACAGCTATCAGCCTGCGCCGGATGACATCTATGTCTCGCCTTCACAAATCCGCCGCTTCGGTATCCGTACCGGCGACTTTGTCGAAGGCTCGATCCGTGCGCCAAAAGAAAAAGAACGTTTCTTTGCCTTGTATCGTATTGATCGGATCAACAAAGAAGACCCCGAGATGGCGCGCAAGCGGGTGCCCTTTGAAAACCTCACACCGCTCTTTCCCGAAGAGCGGCTGGTTATGGAGACCGATAATCCGAAGGAAATTTCCATGCGCGTCATGGATCTGGTCACGCCGATCGGCAAGGGGCAACGCGGACTGATTGTCGCGCCTCCTCGTACCGGTAAAACGGTGCTGATGCAGAAAATGGCCAACAGTATTTCCAAGAACAATCCGGACTCCAAACTGATCATTCTTTTGATTGATGAGCGTCCGGAGGAAGTAACCGATATGCGCCGGAATACAAAAGCTGAAGTGTTGGCGTCCACCTTTGATGAACCGCCGGAGCGACATACCCAGGTTGCGGAGATCGTCATCGAGATGTCGAAGCGGTTGGTGGAAAAGGGCGAGGATGTCATTATTCTGCTCGACTCCATCACCCGGCTTGCCCGCGCCTATAACACAACATCACCGCACAGCGGAAAAATTCTTTCCGGCGGTGTCGATTCAAACGCCCTGCATAAACCGAAACGATTTTTCGGTGCGGCCCGTAATATCGAGGGCGGCGGCAGTTTGAGTATTATTGCCACTGCACTGGTGGATACCGGAAGCCGTATGGACGAAGTTATCTTTGAGGAATTCAAAGGCACCGGGAATATGGAACTCGGGCTGGACCGGGAACTGGTCAACAAGCGGATCTACCCGGCCATTAATATCGAGCGTTCAGGTACCCGTAAGGAAGAGCTTCTGTTGCATCCGGATGAACTGCAACGCATCTGGACCCTGCGCAAAGCTCTCAAGGATGTGCCGCAGGTTGAGGCCATGGAACTGCTGATCAACCGCCTCAAGAAGACCAACAACAACCTTGAATTTCTGATGACGCTCCAAGGCAATCAGTAAACCGTATTGATATACCGCATGATGAAAAGGCGCGGGTTTCCGCGCCTTTTCTGTTTCTTTACAGGTAGGCATCCTTGCGATAGGCTGATCCCCAATGAAAGGATGGATATGCAGCGTGCCAATAAAATAAATGCCGTTTTACTTGCCGGTGACCGACGGGCGAGTAAGGCCCTGCACAACGATAACAAAGCCTTTCTGGAGCTCAATGGTGAGCCTCTTTTTGTGCTGGTAACCAAGTCGTTGCTCGCATCGGATGGGGTGGGCGAAGTGGTTATTGTCGGCCCTTCTGATCGGATTCGCGAAGCATTGGGAAAACATGGCATTACACAGCGTGTTCAACTGGTGGAACAACGTGAAAGCATGATCGAAAATTTCAAGGTCGGTTATGTGGTTTCCCTCGGGCTGAATGAATCCATACCGTTTTGGGATCTAAAGGGTTCCGAACATGCACATACCCCGGTACTGGTTGCTCCCTGCGATATTCCTATGCTGCTTCCGGAAGAAGTGGATGAGTTTCTGGCCTGCAGCAACCTGTATGAATATGACTACGCCATTGGGGTGACTTCGAGCGAAGTGCTTTCCCGTTTCCACCCAACGGCCGACCAACCCGGAATAAAAATGATCTACTTTCATGTTAAAGAAGATTTAATGCGTCATAATAATCTGCACCTGGCGAAGCCGCTTCTGTTTGAACACCTTGACTACATAGAAAAAATGTATGAGTGGCGCTATCAGACCCATTTCGCGAACATTCTTCATGTCGTATTCTCCGCGATGGCTCACGGGTGGAGGCTGATCAAAAGCCTACGCATTTTTTTTCTGATGCAGGTTTCGTTGTACTACGACCGGCATGGTCACCCTAAACTGTCCGACCGTCTTCGTTCACTTGTCGGCTTCAATCGTCTGTCCGAGGGGATCGGAAATGCGATCGGAGCTCGGGTTCAGCTGGTGTATACCCATTTCGGCGGAGCAGCACTGGATGCCGATAATGAAAAGGACCTGGCGGTTATTGAGGCGTGTTATGAAGAATGGATCGCTCTTCAGCGTCAGATATTAAAATGACCTCAGGAAACACGTTCGACGATGATCCGGTTGCCATGAATCTCCACGATACGAACAAGTGAATCCCGGGGAATAAAGTCGCCGCGTGTAACCACATCGATTCTCCGATCATTAAAATAGGCAGATCCGCTGGGCCGCAGGTCAGACCGCGCGGTTCCTTCCAACCCGAGTAGCGTTTCATCTTTCTCGGTTTTTGATAAAACAGCTTCCAGCGTGAGATTGCGAAAGACTTGGGTTTGCGGAAGAAACCGCCCGGCAACCGCTGCCAATGCTAACGACCCGGCAAAAGAGAGCATGACTTTCAGAAAAGGCATCGAAAGGGTTTCCGGCGAAAAATCAACCGGTTGCCAGCTCCCCGGCATACGTTCACTCATTGCACTGACAAACGATGCAAAAATCAGGAGCAGACCGCTGAACCCCAATACCCCGAAGCCCGGAGTAACGAATACCTCAAGCGCCAGCAGAACAACGCCGAGAATAAAGATCAAAACATCCTCCATTCCGGCGAGCCCCGCGATATGGTGGCCGAAGAAAAAGAGCAGCAGGCAGGATGCTCCGGCAATACCGAAAATTCCGAAGCCGGGCGTTTTGAACTCAAGCCATAACCCGCCGAGCCCGAGCATCATTAGAATCGGGGCAACAGCAGCAATCATGCGGGCCAGTTTTTCCGCCGCGGTGATCTCCAGAATACGTTTTTCGGCATTGCCGAGTCCGATGATATTCAGCAGTTCATCAACATTCTTGACGGTTCCTTTTGAGAGCAGATGCTTCGCTTCGTCGTCGACGAGTTGTTCGGCTTCCGTGTTGGTCAGGGTGAGCAACCGTCCTTCTTCGCTGATCACTTTTCCGTTGACGCTGTATTCCATATCGGCCCGAACCATGGCCTCCGCAAGAAGGGGGTCGTAACCGCCCTGTTCAGCGGCCGCCCGAACCATGGCTGCTACAGCGGATGTCATTTTTTCCTGCACTTCATCGGGCATGTCCTGCACGCCTCCCATCGGCGACATCATCATGGGCGTGGCCGCTCCGATCACGCTACCCGGAGCCATGTAGATGTTGGGCGTGGACAGGGCAATGATGGCGCCGGCAGAGTAAGCATCCTTCTCGACAAAGGTGTATGTTGGAATATCCGTCTGGGTAATAGTGCCGATAATGCCTTTGGCTGCATTGACTGCTCCTCCGGGCGTATCCATATCAAAAATGATGGCATCGGCATTATTGCGAACGGCCTCGTCAACGCCGCGGCGAACAACGTAGAGCAGAGCGGGTTCGATCATTTCTTTGATGGGAATGATGTATACCAACGAGGCGCGATTGGTTTCCTGTGCCTGGGCAGTGGTGAGCAGGGTTCCGGCAAACAAAACGAGTAGCATTTTACGAATCATGAATGGCGCTCCTTTTTATAGCAGTTCCATTTTTTTCCACCTTGCTTAAAAAGGAAAGGCTAAACTTCCAATGGATGGGTAACGATTCTATATTGTCGGTGTAAGTTCGTACAGGTATACACGAACCTTACACTCGGATAACTAAGGTGTGCTGCATGGTATTGGAAGGAAAAAAGGCTTTGGTAACCGGCGGAGCGGTGCGGATCGGACGTGCGATCACAAAGGCTCTTCAGGCGGCCGGGGCGGACGTGGTCGTCCATTATCAAAACTCCGGCGAACAGGCGAAAACCTTGTCCCCATTTACGGTTCAGGCCGATCTTGCGAAGCCGGGTGAGGTCGCATCGCTGATAGAGCGGGCCGGACCGCTGGATATACTGGTCAATAACGCATCGGTTTTTACAAAGGATTCGTTGGCTGCGGCAACGCCCGGTCGTGTGCTCGATGAGTTCAATATAAACCTGTTTGCACCGATGGAGTTAATCCGCTGCTTTGCGGCACAGACCCGGAGCGGTGCTGTGATTAATCTGCTGGATCGCAGGATTCGTGCAAACGATTCGAACTGCCTTCCGTATTCAATTTCCAAGAAAGGATTGGAAGAGCTCACGAAACTATCTGCTCTGGAGCTTGCTCCGGGCATCCGGGTCAATGCTGTGGCGCCGGGCCCCATCCTTCCGCCGCCGGGGAGCAGTGCTGAAGGGTTTCGTGAACGGGCAGGGAATATTCCGCTTGATCTGCTCCCGAGCCCGGAACATGTTGCGGAAGCCGTGCTTTATCTGCTGAAAGCAGATTACTGTACGGGACAGATCATTTATGTCGACGGAGGACAGCATCTGCTGGGAAACGGAGTTTAAATATGGACAGAATTTTTATTCGGGATCTGGCGCTTCGATGCATCATCGGAATTTTTCCGGAGGAGCGGCGTGAAAAGCAGGATATTATTATCAATGTGGAAATGCATGCTGATCTTCATGCTGCCGGCCGGTCGGACGACCTGAACGATACAGTGGATTATAAAGCGATCAAGAAGGCGATCCTGCAGCTGGTTGAAGGAAGCCGTTTCAAGCTGATTGAATCGTTGGCTGAACGTATCGCCGCTATCGCACTGGAAAATGAGAAAGTTCAGACGGTGATTGTAACCATCGACAAACCCGGTGCGCTTCGTTTTGCAAAGGCCTCGGCAGTAGAAATCACACGAAAGCGTTCTCAGGTGAGCGATCTTTAGTTAGTCGATCGTTCCTGAAAACTCACCCATGGACCGGAACTTGTTGTATCGGTCCTGCAGGACTTCGTCGGCCGTTTTGCCGGAAAGCTCTTCGAGGTTCTTCAGCAACGCGGCCTTGAGATTGGCCGCTGCTTCCTCGTGATTGGTATGCGCACCGCCTTTGGGTTCAGGAATTATCTCATCCGCCAGCTTGAGCTGGAGCAGATCCTTTCCGGTGATTTTAAGCGCTTCGGCGGCTTTGTCGGAATAGGCGCGGTCTTTCCAGAGAATGGCTGCGCATCCTTCCGGAGATATGACCGAGTAGTAGGCGTGTTCGAGAATCAGAATGCGGTTGCCGATACCGATGCCCAGAGCGCCGCCGCTTCCGCCTTCGCCGATGATAACACAGATAATCGGAACCTTGATATTAAAGGATTCGCGCAGATTGACAGCGATCGCTTCGGCGATATGGCGCTCTTCCGATTCAAGTCCGGCGTAGGCCCCCTTGGTATCGATGAGCGAAATGATCGGCACATTGAATTTATCTGCCAGTTTCATGAGGCGAAGAGCTTTGCGATAGCCTTCGGGGTGGGCGCATCCGAAGTTGCACTCGACGTTGCTCTTGGTGTCCCGGCCTTTTTGTGAGCCGAGAATCATTATTTTCTGTCCGTCAAGCTTGGCAAATCCACCAACGATGGCGCGGTCATCACGGTGGATACGATCACCATGGATTTCGACGAAGTCGGTGCACATGGCGTTGATGTAGTCCAGCGTGTAGGGGCGGTCCGGATGGCGGGCAACCTGTACTTTCTGCCATGCTGTCAGGTTGGCATAAATGGTGGAACGCGTCTGATCAATCTTGTCCTTCATGTTTTTAATTTCATGGGACACATCGATATCCTGTTCCTGACTGAAGGCCTCAAGTTCCTGAAGTTTGGTTTCCAGCTCCTGAACAGGACTTTCAAACGGTAGGGCGAATTGCGCGCTCATGGGATGCTCCTCGTCGTAAAAATTATTCGGTGATAATAACGGATGTTTTGCGCGGAACCAGATCAAACAGCTCTTCGACTTCTTCGTTGAGCATGCGGATGCAACCGGCACTGGACTGTTTGCCAATGCTGTCGCGCTCCCAGGTTCCGTGAATGCCGAATCCGGTGATTTCCGGATGATCTTCCGAAACGATTTTCATCCAGCGGGTGCCCAGCACATTCTCCGGGTCTCCATATTCGATCTGCTTATTATCGGAGGGACGGGTCCACGGCGGCTCGGTGATTTTATCGACTATTTCAAATTGTACTGCCGGAGTTTTTCCAAATTTACCGGTTCCGACGGAGTAGCGCTTGAACAGTTTATCGCCGGCCATGAGGTCCAGGGTGTTCTGGCCCTTCGACACACGAATACTGAAATTTCCGTTGTAAACCATCAGGCGGGCACCGGCGCGAATGGTGTCGGTTTCCATACCGTTCATGGCTTTGATGAGGGGAACGGTGGTCTGGTATTTTCGGGCAATTTTCTGGAGGTAGTCGCCTGATTCAATTGCGTAATATTCCTTGCCGGGCATCATGATCGGAGATTTGAGCATCTTCATGTTTACTTCGCCGAGTAATTTAATGGCTTCCGGATTCGGAGAGGTGGCGACTATGTCATCCAGTTTGGCTTTGGCATCGGCCAGTTGGCCGGCCAGCAATGCGGACCGGGCATCGGAAATGGCGGCCTGCACTTCGGGGTCAGCTTCTTTGGCAATGATTGGGGACGGTCCCGGTGTCAGCGGCGTAGGGGCTGCGATATCGGGCACAGAGGGAGCTGATATCTCCGCTGTTTCCGGCTCGTTTTTTTTGCCTTTTGAGTAGAGCAGGTATGCACCTACCAGAATCACCTGTATGATTATTATGATCGCAAAGACGGTTTTCCAGCGTCCGCCGCGGCGGTTGTTGTACGATCCTGCATAAATTGGTTTTGCCATAGTCGATTTACCTTTAATTGCTGAAGAATTCTCATTTATGCACATTGTCTTTTGGGGTGCAATCATAATGCTGATATTGCTCCGGCAGGAACTGCAGAAAGGGGGTCTACAGAGATTTAATCGGGGCCCGGACGGACTGTTCTTCAGAAAATACGGATTATATTGAGCTCTTTTAAGGTTCTAATATGATGGCATTTTGTTACGTTGGCTCATCGACAAAGGCGAGGCGCAAAAGCGTACTTGAGCAAAACGGTTACAGAATGAAAAAAGCAGGATATTTAATCATATTTACGCTCTTGTTTGCAGCGCTTCATGCGGTCTGTGCGCAGGAGGAACTGAGTGTCCTTACCGTTGCCTCCGAGGAAGTTGAAGAACCTGAGACCGCTAAGCCCGCAGTCACTGCGGTGTATGGCGTGACGGCGGATGATTATCTTCCGCAGAATAAGTATGAAGAAGCCCGCCGCCACCTCCGCCCGAACCTGCGCAGAGCTTCCAGTCGCCCTGCGTTCGATCTTCCTGATGGATTCTTTTTTATCGGTGGGCCGATTTTTCTTCTGATTCTTCTGCGCGTACTGGTTATCTTCATCAACGGTTTTGAAGAAAAGCGGAAAGAAGAAGAAAATCAGGTGGCCAGCGAACACTTCAATCCCGAATAAACCGGCTTGCTCAATCTGCACCTTCCTAGAATACTCCGGGCATCATGTTAAGAACGTTGAAAATTAAAAACCTGGCGCTGGTCGACGATGTGCAGGTCGGCTTCAACGAAGGGCTGAATGTAATCACGGGAGAGACGGGGGCCGGGAAATCACTCATGATCGGTGCGCTTCGCCTGCTGCTGGGTGAACGGGCCGATAAATCGATGATTCGCACCGGCGAAACATCCTGTTCCGTACATGCCGAATTCGGTCTCGACGATACTTCTCAGGTTGATGCCATTCTTGCGGATGTCGGTCTTGAATCCTGCGACGGCGGCCTGCTGATTATTCGCCGGCTTATTACAGAAACCTCAAATAAGACCCTGGTGAATGATGAACCCGTTACGTTGCAGGTGCTCAAACGGCTGGGGGAGGTGCTGGTTGATATGCACGGCCCGTATGATCATCAGTCCTTGCTGGACCAAGGCGTACAGCTTGAAATTCTTGATGCCTTCGGCCAGCTGGATGCAGCCAAAGCGGCTTATGGGGTCGAGTACGAAAAATATCGCGATCTGAAAAAACAGATCGAAGCGCTCGATTCCGGTGATGAAGAGGATGTGGAAAGGCAGATTGAGTTTCTCGATTATCGTGTAAATGAAATCGAAAGCGCTCGGCTTACCCCGGAAGAAGAGGCTGAAGTTGAAGAAGAGCATGGGTTGATTGCGAATGCTCAGCAGGTAATCGAACTGGCAAACGGTGTGGTAAATGCGTTGACCGAAGCCGAAGGGTGCGCATTCGACGGATTGGTGGCGGCCCAGCAGGCACTGAATCGGTTGCTTAAACTGATGCCGGAAGCGCAGGAGTGGCACGAAGAAATTGAACGTGCAGTACGCTCCGTGCAGGAGGTCGTACGCTCCATCGAACAGTCTGCGGCCGGAATCGAAGGCAGTCCCGAACGCATGCAGTGGCTGGATGACCGCTTAACAACCTACCAGACGCTGAAACGTAAATATGGCGCAACGGTCGAGGAGGTTCTGGAAAACGGTGAAAAGTGGAAGCAGCAGCTTAAAGAACTGCGGAGCCGTGATAAACGCCGTGATGAATTACAGCAGGAGCTGGATGCAGCCCTGGTGCTGGTTGAACAGGCTGGGCTGAAACTGCGGTCGCTGCGCGAAAATATTGCCGACCATCTATCGGAATGCATTACCCGGGAGCTGGTGGATATCGGCTTTGAACACGGATTCTTTGATGTACAGCTGACACCCTGCGACCCCGGCCCTTCAGGAATGGATGAGATTGATTTCGGCTTCGCGCCCAACGCCGGGGAAACCATGCGCCCATTGCGTATGATCGCCTCCAGCGGTGAGATCTCGCGTGTTATGTTGGCCACAAAGGCTGTGCTTGCAAAACAGGACCGGATTCCAGTGCTGGTCTTTGATGAAATCGATGCGAATATCGGGGGTGAGATCGGCGGCGCAGTCGGTCGCAAACTTGCGCAGGTTGCCCGGTGCCACCAGCTCATCTGCATTACACATCTTCCGCAGGTTGCCGCCTGCGGGACCACGCACCTGGCCGTTTCGAAAAAAGTCGAAGACGGGCGAACCTTTACCGAAGTTGAACTGCTGGATGCCGAAACCCGACCCGATGAAATCGCCCGCATGCTCGGCGGCAAGGACAGCACGAATGTTACCTTGCAGCATGCCAGGGAGATGCTGGAGCAGACCACACTGGATTTTTAACACACATTCAGGGATCGGGAACCCGAAGCCTAGGATCAAAGCGAGGAATACGATGACGGAAAATGCGACGCGGGACCAGCGAACGCTAAACGGCATCGGTGAAATATGGCGTTGGCTGATGCATCGCGGCCCAAAGGGCACATTGAAGCACATCTCCAAGAAGGGGCCGCGTGAATTGTTGCGGCTTGTTAAATTGTATCTCCGCACAATCCGTGCTCACCGGGTGAATCGAAATTTCGACAAACGGTATAGGATCAATACATGGGGCGGGCTGAGGGCGGACCAGATGGATATTGTCGGAGGGAACCAGGATTGTTCGGAAATCTATGCGCCGATGCCGGAAAAAACCTTCCACCATGTGATGCGTAGTATCGATGTGGATTTCCAGAATTTTACCTTTGTGGATTACGGCTCAGGCAAGGGCAAGATTCTTCTGATGGCATCGGAGTATCCATTCAAGAAGATCATTGGTGTGGAGTTCGCGCGCGACTTGCATGTGGTTGCCGAAAAAAACGTCTTGCGGTATGAGAATAAGAAGCAGTGCTGTTTTGATATCGAACCCCAACTCGCAGACGCGTGTGAGTTCATTTTGCCTGAAGGGAATTGCGTGCTGTTCTTCTTCGCGCCGTTCTTTGGCCCCGTGTTGCATCGTGTGCTGGAGAATATCAAGCGATCACTTGAAGACAATCCAAGGCAGGTGGCTATCGTGTACATGGATGATGACGTGCCTCACTCCAAGATTGTCGAAGTGGAGAGCGCCGTAGTATCATGGGGATTCTTCTTCAGTCATCCATTGAGGAATCTACCGTTCGATCCGGGGGCGCTGATGCCGGTTCAGGGAAAAGTATGGCTGAGCCGTTAAGCTCAACCTGCCATGGCTTGCCGTCTTTACGCATTCAGCGGGAATCGTTGGAAACGATCGAGATCACTTCCTTGAGCAAGGGGGTGGTTTTGTCTTCATCAAGCAGGGGATGTTGCCCGTGGGTTGTGCGATAGTCTTTTCCGGTGGAGAGCATCACTTTGCGGTTGCGGACGATGACGGATTTAATGCCTTGTCCGGCGGCGGCAATGCGGAGCTCTGCAATAAGCATCAGGCGCCGGACCTCCGGGGGGAGTTTGCCGAAGCGGTCCTTTATCTCCCGTTTCATCAAAGCGATTTCCTGCTTTGTGGCGAGGGCTGAGATACGTTGGTAGAGTCGCAAACGCAGGTTTTCATCCTCGATATAATCATAGGGAATAAATGCGCCGTTTTTCCGGTTGCCGGATTTGGGAGACAGATCGAGAAAGTCGAGTTTAACCGTTACATCCATCAGCGGGGGAGGCGTTCTGCCCTGCATGATGGCAATGGTGCGTTTGAGAAGCTGGCAATAGAGGTCGAATCCGACGGCAGAGATATGACCGCTCTGTTTTGCGCCGAGCAGACTTCCGGCACCACGCAGTTCAAGGTCGCGCAGCGCAAGTCGGAAGCCGGAGCCGAGGCCGGTATAGCGCTGAATCGCATTCATGCGGTCGCGCGCGGCATCAATCATGTTGCCGCCCGGCGAAAGCATCAGGTAGGCAAACGCTTTATGATGAGAGCGGCCGACGCGACCGCGCAACTGATAGAGGTCGGACAGCCCGAAACGTTCTGCATTTTCAACGAGCAGGGTATTGCAGTTTGGTATATCGACACCGCTTTCAATGATCGTCGTACACAGGAGGACATCAAAACGTCCATCGACAAAGGCGTGCATAATTTCTGAAAGTTCCTTTTCGCCCATTTGTCCATGGGCCACCGCAATACGGGCTTCCGGAACAAGCGCCCGCAGTTTGTTGTCGACGAGATGGATGGTTTTAACCCGGTTATGCAGATAGAAAACCTGCCCCCCGCGATGAAGTTCGGTACGAATGGCTTCGGCAATAATGGCTTCGTCGTAAGGAATGACATGGGTGTCGACCGGCTGACGTTCCTGTGGGGCGGTTTTGATGGTGCTAAGATCGCGGACGCCGGTAAGGCTCATGTAGAGTGTACGAGGAATCGGTGTGGCCGACATGGTGATGATATCGACCTGTTTGCGGAGTTCTTTAAGATGTTCCTTGGCCGTTACACCAAACCGCTGCTCTTCGTCGATGATGACCAGCCCCAGATTTTTGAAATTCACATCGCCGGATAGCAGGCGGTGCGTGCCGATGAGGATATCAACGTCCCCCTCCAGCGTGCGAGCGAGCGCTTTATTCTGCTGCGCCCGCGTCCGGAAACGGCTGACGAGGTCGATCCGAACGGGAAAAGGTGCCATGCGTTCAGTAAACGTATCGTAGTGTTGCTGGGCAAGGACCGTGGTCGGAACCATTACGGCAACCTGCATGCCGTCCATGACCGCTTTGAAGGCCGCGCGCATGGCGACTTCGGTTTTACCAAATCCGACATCGCCGCAAAGTAACCGATCCATGGGCCGCATTTTTTCCATGTCGCGTTTCAGTTCATCGGCCGCAGATCGCTGATCAGCGGTTTCGGTATAGGGAAAAGCCGCTTCGAACTCGGCCTGCATGGCCGTATCTTTCGAGAATCGATAGCCGCGTTTGGCCTGCCGTTCCGCCTGCGTTTGCAGAAGCCGGGCGGCAAGATCCTCTACGGCCTCTTCCGCCGTGGCTTTATCGTTGCGCCATTTCCGACCCCCGAGGGTGTGTGGTTTGGGTGCGGTCTTGCCCATTCCTTTGTAGCGTGTGAGCAGGTGAGCCTGTGTGACGGGGAGGTAGACCTTTTCACCTTTTGCATATTCGATGGCCAGCACTTCCATGCTTCGATTGCTGAAGGTGGTTTCGACCAATCCCAGATATTTGCCGACTCCGTGTTCGACATGTACCACAAAATCGCCCGGCTGAATATCGGCTGCTTCGTTAACGCGTTCCTGTTTCCGGAAACGTTTGGCCGTGCGGGCATGCGCACTGCGGTTGGAGTGATAGGCATAGAAATCAGCTTCGGTGATGATCAGGATTTTGCGGGAATAATCGACAGCACTTTCGTGCAGAACACCTTGGCGGAGGTTAAGCAGATCGAACCCTTCAAGTTCAGCATAGAGTTCACGGAAGCGGTCACGTGTTCCCTGCGTTTCAAAGAAGAAATATACAGTCCAATCGCTGGAAGCTTCTGCACAACGTTGGTCGACAAAGCGTCGACGGGCCTGTTCGGCTTCTTTCGGGTGGGTATCGTAAGAGACCGCCACCAGCCCGGTATCGTAAAAAGAATAGCCGGTATCGAGCGTGCCGATGGCTGAGCCTTGGCTGTCAGGTGGATTTACAATCAACGTATTTTCAGGCAGGAGATCGAGCAGGTTGCGGGTTTCCCCGCCGGCAAATCCGGAATCCAGTTGGGGCAGTTGAATGGATTCAATTTTTTCGATCGAGCATTGCGTCTGATCATCGAAGTAACGGATGGATTCGATTTGATCGCCAAAGAATTCAATGCGTACGGGGCGGGGTGCGCCGGGCGGCCAGCAGTCGAGAATGCCGCCGCGCAGCGCGGCTTCGCCCTGCGCATACACTTCAACGCCGAAGGTATAGCCGGCCGAGGCCATCCATGCCGTCAGCTCGCTCAAAGGGTGTTCTTCATCTGTTCGAAGGGTCTGGACCGCCAGCTCGGATGCGTCGGCAACAGGAACTTCCTGTTCCATGGCATGCGGGCAGGAGATAATGATAAACCGCTCGTTGTTTGAAAGCATCTCCACGAGCTTTAAATGTGTGCCGAATACCGCCGGATCTTTTTCCATTGGTTCAAACATGCAGATGTTGCATCGGTCTGGCTCAAGCGTGCGGAGCGATTCGTAGATACGTTCCATTTCGCGGGAATCGGTTGCGATCCATAAAACGTTTTGTGCCGCATCCTGGAACAGACCGAGACCGAGCATGGCCTGTGCGCTGATCGGCGCGTCTGCAACCCGCAGTCGCATTTGGGTAACGGCTTCAAGCACCGCTCCGCTGACCCGGGGGGTGCTGTCATTTTTATTGGTTTGCTGCATGTGATCGGAACCTAAACAAAGTCTGTTGGAATGGCAACTGTCTGATATATGTCCGATTCAGTTCGCATTGGTGATGCAACGACAAGGGTATTGCAAGGTATCAAAAAAATTATATGATACATTCATGTTTTAGAATGGGGGATGACCCTTCTTAGTAAAAGCCGAAGGTTTCTGACGTTTTTCCTTTCGGTTGTGTTGGCGACGTTCAGAGGGAAAGGCATTTACGGATTATGGTGTACACTGGACTTTGTGTTCGGGATCGCTATTATTCGGAACACATTTTGAAGGGTAAAGCAGTATGACGGATCAAAAAAAACTGAGTGACTTAACATGGCGTGAATTCAAGAAGCTGTCGTTGGTTGAAAAAGGGGGGTATTTCCAGGGCGATCCCCCGCATACGCTGATTGCTCAACAATTTACACGGGCCAAGCTGGAAGAGCTCTGTACGTTGGCGACAAAGATCAAGCGGATCAATAAACGTCGGGATGGAGCAAATTTTCTGAAGACGTTGCTGTCGGACAAACGGGCCATGCTTTATTTTGCGCAGCCCTCTTCCCGCACCTATCTTTCACACAACGCCGCCTGCCAAATCCTTGGTCTCGACACGATGGATGTGCGCGATACCAAGACGTCGAGCGAAGTGAAGGGCGAATCGCCGGAGGATACCATCCGAACCTTCAGCTCCTATGTCGACATGATCATCATGCGTCATCCGACGGGCGGGTTCGCCGAGCGCGTAGCCTGGATGCTGGCCCATACAAACCGGGAAATTCCGGTGCTTAACGCCGGTTCCGGGTCCGATCAGCATCCGACGCAAGCCCTGCTGGATATCTACACGTTGGAGCGCAGCTTCGAGAAGACCGGTGGTATTGATGGCAAGCATGTGATGTTCGTCGGCGATCTATTGCGCGGTCGCACGGTGCGTTCGCTGGCCTGGATGTTATCCCTCTACACTGACATGACACTGTATTTTGTCGCGCCGGAGCCGTTGCAGATCGGACAGGATATTCTTGATCTGCTGGATCAGGCGGGCACGAAGTATGTGGTAACCGATGATTTTTCCTCCGTTATGCCGTTGGCCGATGCGATCTATATGACCCGTATTCAGGATGAATGGGATGCAGACGGAGAAAGCAGTACCATTGACACATCAGCATTCGGTATCGGTGCCGAGCATATGGATGTCATCAAAGATACGACGGTGATCATGCATCCGCTGCCGCGCCGCAAGGAAATCAGCACGGACATTGATAATGATCCGCGGGCGGTTTACTGGCGGCAGATGCGCAATGGCATGTGGATCCGGGCCGCGCTTATTCTAACCACCTTCGGGCGGCAGGACGAGGTGAACCGGTATTATGACGATTATAAACCCGAGGCGTGAGCCGGGAAACGTGAAGCACGATATATCTTCACGTTCCAGCCGTTGCTCAGCACGCTTCCACACCACGAGGAAACAACATGAACCATTTGATTTCACTTAAGATATGGAGTCCCGAAAAGATTCGGGCGGTATTGGATCTGGCGAAAGATGTCAAGGTCAGTCCGGCAACCTATCGGGATGCAATGGCGCGTAAAACGCTTTTGATGATTTTCGAAAAACCGAGCCTGCGGACGCGTTTGTCGTTTGAGGCGGGCATGACCCAGATGGGCGGTCATGCCATCTATTACCATACCGGAAATTCACCGATGGGAAGCGGTAAGGAAACCCTTTCCGATTCAGTGAAGACGGCATCACGGTTCGTCGATGTCATTATGGCCCGGCTGTTCAAGCATGAGGATCTGCTGGAAATGGCG
>Ga0210065_1000250_pt1 | contig 15220 bp, 7 predicted proteins | sample Muzzi_PWB_D1_FD_185533 | JGI IMG/M metagenome (GOLD analysis project Ga0210065, IMG submission 185533) | Wetland microbial communities from San Francisco Bay, California, USA, that impact long-term carbon sequestration - Muzzi_PWB_D1 (SPAdes) | ecosystem: Environmental > Aquatic > Marine >... | reverse complement strand
TCATTACAAACTCGACCAGGAAGGTTCACGTGAAGCCATCCATACCGCACTGAAGCTGAACCCCGGTAATGTGGAAGTGCAAATTGAGTACGCGCGCAGCAAGTCCATGTTCCTGGCGCATGATGAAGCCGTCGTTGCGGCCAGGGCGGCGCAGGAGCTTGATCCGGTTTCCATGTTTGCCAATCATTTCCTCGCCCATGTACTCTATTTTGCCCGTCGATATGATGAGGCGATTACCGTCTACCGTAAGGTGCTGAAACTGGACCCGCACTATCCAAGACCGCGTTACGAAATCGCCATGTGTCTTTTAATGAAAGGCGATCCGGATTCCGCTTTGCCTGAAGTCGAACAGGAGCCACTGACATGGATGAAATTTTCCGGTATGGCGATCGTGCTGCAAAGACTGGGACGCAATGAAGAAGCCGAGGTCTCTTTGGCAGCGCTGATCAGAGACTACCGTGAGAACGGTCTTTACCAACAGGCGCAGGTCTATGCGCAATGGGGTGATCTCGGTAAAGCACTTCAAACCCTCAACGAAGCACACGAATATGGGGATCCGGGTACCAGCCAGTTGCTCGTCGATCCTCTGCTGGATCCAATTCGGCAAGAGCCGCAATTTGCCGAGCTGTTGAAGAAGACAGGTTTTCAACAATCCTGACCCTGATAGCAGGGTATTTCAATGGCCGTGATTTCCCGCTACGTTGTATACATTTTGATGGCTTCGGTTCAGGCCGTGCGCTCAACAGCCCGGGTGGTATTTACTGCCCAGGCTTATCCGGCCCTGCGGGCTTCCCTCAGCCAGGATCCCGCCTGATCGGGACCGGTTCGAAGGTACATCCTGTACCTTCGGCCCTCGATTTTCATCCCTGAAAATCATCCCGGGCGAAATCCTGTCTTCGGCGGATAAATGGGCAGTAAATACCACCCGGGCTATTGAGCTCTTCAGTCTGACGGCCTGCACTCTGGTTCAGACCCGGTAGACGGTTGTTGCCTGGGCGAACCTTGAAGCGCCGTGTAGCCGGGCGGATCAGGGACGATCGGGCGGGATGCCCGATCGAGGCCGACCAGAACACGATGTTCTGTGAGGCCGGTCCCGTTAAGATCCGCCTGGCTGCGAGGGAAGTCCCGGATCCCGATCCGGGACCGCTGGGCGGAGAGCTCAGGCAACAACCGTCTGCCGGGTCCTCCCGGGTTCGTCAGAATGATTTGATTTTCAAAGTCTGCCTGGTTTTGGTGTATACAACGTAGCGGGAATTCAAGATCAACCGGGCCAGCCCAGAGCATGCCCTTTTAGAATGTTGGATGGCTCCCCTTGTTTTATCGGGTCATAACTGATCCAGATCACGTTCTGGTGCTGCTTCAGGTGCCGGCAAAGTGCCTTTCAGGTTAAAATAGCGGGTGCGGTGAGCGCGCCGTTCAGGTCTCTTCCAACACCGAATTGACTGCTGGTTTGAGACCTGGCCGGGTGGTTATCGCGAGACTGTTTAGTGTCCATCCGGACACTAAAAAAGGATAGGGACCGCCGCGATGATGGAAATCACAATTTGCGGACGTGGAGGGCAGGGCGGCGTTACGCTGGCCAAGATCATAGCCTCTGCTTACTTTCTCAAAGGCAAGTATGTACAGGCTTTTGGCGTATATGCCGCGGAACGCTCCGGCGCACCGATACAGGCTTTCGTCCGTGTAGACGACGAAGAAATCACCAACCACAACCAGGTTCAAAACCCGGATCATATCGTGGTGCTGGATCGCACCCTTATCGCGTCCGGTATGGATGCGATGCTGAAACCCGGTGGATCCATCATCATCAATATTCCCCCGGACAAGAGCGGTTACGAGGAGCATTTTTCCGGCCGCAAAGTGGCTTTGGTCGATGCGACCAGTATCGCGGTGTCCCATGGCCTGGGTACCCGCACGGTTCCGATCGTCAATACCACCATGGCAGGTTCAATTGCCAGGGTGCTCGGGTTGACACTGAGTGAAATACTGGCAGCCCTGGAACACCTGAATTTTACCGGGGCAAATAAGACCTGCGCCCGCGAGGCTTTCAAACAGGTAACGACCCGCACCCTTCCGGGTGAAATCCATCGACCACCGAAGGCTGCCGGAGCGGTCCGGGTTGCCGACCTGTTTGATGAAGACGTGGGCGGTATGCCAAAGATCAAGACCGGTAGCTGGGCAACAGAAAAACCGGAACGGCGTCATCTGACACCCCCTTGTAACCACGTGTGCCCCGCCGGCAACGACGTACGGGGTTTTGTCGACGCGGTGGGTAAACAGGATTATGACCGGGCCCTGTCTGTGCTGCTTGAAACCTCGCCATTGCCCGGGGTTTGCGGCCGGGTCTGCCCCGCACCGTGCATGGATACCTGTAACCGAGCGGAATACGACCAGTCGGTCAACGTCCGGGAAATCGAACGCGCTGCGGCCGAATTGGGGAGCCGCCCGAAGCCGGAACACCCATGGCGTAAAGAAGCAGTTGCCGTGGTTGGTTCCGGACCAGCCGGACTCAGTACCGCCTACCAATTGGCCCGCCTGGGTTACCCGGTCACGCTGTATGAGGCAGGTGATGAACTGGGTGGTGTTTTACGCACTGGTATCCCGGCTTACCGCTTGCCGCGCAAGGTACTGGATGAGGAGATTGATTACGTCATAAGCCATGACATTACCGTGCATACCGGCTGCCAGTTGCAGCGCGAGGACATGTTGCGCCTGAGCCGCGAGTACCAGGCTGTTTTTGTGGCGACCGGTCTGCAGAATGTAAGCGACCTGGATATCGGTGAGACGTCCCAAGTCGCACCGGTCCAGGGTCTGCACTTCCTGGAAAAGGTACGCCGGGGTAATGAACGCCTGGATGGTCAGCGTGTTGTTGTAATCGGTGGCGGCAATACCGCCATGGACGCTGCGCGCTCGGCCCTGCGTATCGGTGCCAGCGAGGTGCGCGTTGTATATCGCCGCACCCGTAGTGAGATGCCGGCGATCTTCGAGGAGATCGAACAGGCGATCGAGGAAGGCATCATCCTCGACGAACTGGTGTCACCGGTGCGTTTGGTTGATTCAGAAAACGGCCCCGTTTTGACCTGCCAGGGTATGAAACTGGGGCCGCCCGATGACAGCGGCCGGCCCCGGCCGATAGCAGATACCAGCCCCGAGGCCCGGTTCGATTTGTCCTGTGACCTGGTGATCCTGGCGCTGGGGCAATCACACGATATCTCCATACTGCCGGAAGGCTCGGCGATCAGGGAAGGCGAGGCCCTGCTCGGTCTAAGTGGTGCACCGTTCTTCGTGGGTGGCGATTTTGCGACCAACGCAGGTACGGTTTCGGCCGCTATCGGGTGTGGTGTCAGGGCGGCAAGGCATATCCACCGAACACTCACCGGTGAAGACTTGTTCCCGCCGGAAGAGGACCCCGTCGCAACCTCTGAACATATCAAGTTTCAGCGTTTTGCGCACCAGTCCCGCGCAGCGGTAAAGACACTCAGCCCGGCCGAGCGACGCCGTTGTTTCGACGAAGTGCACCTTGGCTTCCAGGCCGGACCGAACGGCTCAGGGGCAGTCAGCGAAGCGCAGCGTTGTTTGAGTTGCGGCGTTTGTAACCAGTGTGATCGCTGCCTGGAGTACTGTCCCGAAGGCATTCTGCAGCGCAGTGATGAAAAGGATGGTTATGTTTTTGACCTGGAGTATTGCAAGGGTTGTGGTGTCTGTATGACCGCCTGCCCACGTGGTGCCATTTACATGACGGAATTGTAGTCAGAGAGGAAATTATGATGGGTAGAACGCTCGCAACCGGTAACCTCGTGGCAGGTCATGCGCTGGCGCTCGCCGGTGAAGCCAATCGTAATGAGCGTGGTTGCTGCGCAGGTGCCTATCCGATTACACCGCAAACCGAAATCATCGAGTACCTTTCCGGCTTCAAATTCAACAAGGGGCGTGTCGTGCTGGTCGAATCGGAGCACAGCGCCATGGGGGTATGCATCGGTGGAGCCCTCGCCGGTGGGCGGACATTTACTGCCAGTTCTTCCAATGGGTTGGCATATATGACCGAGAACATTTTTGCAGCCGGCTACTATCGCCTGCCCATTGTCATGATCGCCGTCAACCGGACGCTGGGACCGCCCTGGAACATCTGGGTGGACCAGGGTGACAGCCTGATGATGCGCGATGCCGCCTGGCTGCAATTTTACTGTGATTCTCACCAGGACCTGTCAGATACGATCCTGCTGGCGTTCAGGGTGGCGGAGGATCACCGTGTCATGTTGCCGGTGATCGTGGCCATGGATGGATTTGTCACTTCACATACGCAAATGGTGGTTGATCTGCCCACGCAGCAACAGGTCGATGCATTGCTGCCGCCATGTGACATACCACACAGGTTAAAGCATGATCATCCGGCGACGTTTGGTGGTATGACTTTTTCTAACGAAACGGAACACCACCGCTACGCGATACAGCACTCCATGGAACAGGTTTTTCCCGTCCTGGAAGAAGCCCGTGATGAGTTTGAAGAGATCTTCGGCCGGCGCCCGGCCGGTGCGCTCGAAGCATTTGATACCAGCGATGCGGAAACCATCCTGATTGCCTGCAACACCATGGCGCGAACCCTGCACAACGTGGTGAAAGAGAGACGTGCAAAGGGTGAAAAAATCGGCATGATACGTTTGAAGCTGTTTCGTCCGTTCCCACGCGAGCAACTACTGGCAGCGATTGGTCCGGCCACCCGCATTGCCGTGCTCGACCGGAACCATTCACCGGGTTCAGGCGGAATCTTCTGGCAGGAGATTGCCACCACGCTGAGGGAGCGCCCCGATGTGCTGTTGCAGGATTACCTGGTCGGACTCGGCGGCGGTGACGTCACGCCGGAAAATATCAATGCCATTATCGACGATCTGAATGAGCGCACGTCTGCATCGGCGCCGGAATGGAAGGACACTTCAATATGAGCGCGGTCACCCCGTCCAAACCTTACGAATCCCACCTGTTGCGGCCGGGCAATACCAATTGCGCCGGCTGCGGTATGTCGATCGGTCTGCAATGGCTGGATGAGGCCCTGGGTGACGAAAAACCGGTGATGGTTATTCCGTCATGCTGCGGTATTGTCACTGCGGGTGCCTTTCCTACCAGTGGTTATGGTGTACCCACCGCAGCCACCACCTTTGCCAGTTCACCGGCGGTTGCCACCGGTATTTCTGCCGTTTCCAAGATGAACGGCATCGATAACCCGGTCATCTGCTGGGCCGGTGACGGGGGTACCTATGATATCGGTATTGCGACGCTGTCGGCGGCGGCCGAGCGTAATGAAGACATCATCTATATCTGTTACGACAACGAAATCTACGGTAACACCGGCGGTCAGCGTAGTGGCGCGACACCGGTCGGTGCCGTTACCAGCACCACGCCAGCTGGCAAGGGTGAACGCAAAAAAGACATCATGGCCATCATGGCAGCGCACCGGATACCCTACGCCGCGAGCCTGTCGATCGCACACCGTGAGGACTTTTTACGCAAGGTCAGGTATGCCCGCTCGGTGAAGGGATTCCGTTTCCTTTTAATGTTGTCACCATGCCCGACCGGCTGGAAGTCTGAACCCGACCAGAGCTCCGAGTTAATCGAGCTGGCCGTTCGTAGCGGGCTGTTCCCGCTCTACGAAGTGTTTGACGGCCGCCGTTACCGCATCAACCAGCGGCCCGACAGCACCGCCATAGAACCCTACATCAAGCAGCAGCGCCGCTTCAGCCAGGTCTGGAATAACACGGATGAACTGCAGGCCTTTATTGATGCGCAGTGGCAATACCTGGACGGAATGGCGACCGTTTTCCCTGCAAAAAAGGACTGACACGGGTCTTCAAAAATTGTTTCATGCAATAGGCAGGTGCCTTCAGCCGCGCCACTTAATCTGAATCCCCCATCCTCAAGTTTAAGTCCCTGTTGGATTGCTGCGTGCTGGGCTATGTTTGGACTTTGATCTACGCTCTGAGTTGGCGCCAAGGGGGTGTGGTGTCTTGATTCAGGAGATATCGTAAACCCATCCATGGGGATTCGGGCTCGACGTCCAGTCTCGCACGCTCCTGAATCAAGACACCACACCCCCTCGGCTTTGCGGGTAGTTCAAAGAGCAATGGCTTCAGTCAGATTTGCACGGCGGTCGGCTGGTGCTGGGGCGGGTAGTTACTATCAGGACCGTGAGCAACAGGGATGTTGCGCCCGAGCCCCCCATGGATGGGTTCACGGGCGTGTCCTGGTAGTAACTACCCGCCCCAGCACCACCCCTGACCCGGTGAAAAAACTTGCCTGAGCTGGGGTTCAAAGGGGACAGCAGTGACAGGCGCCTGTTTTCGATTTCTTTATGCTTGATCGTGAATGGGTTATGGTTGGAAAGTTTTGTATACACTCGTTGGCGTATGGAGATGAATTTATGAGAGCACTTGGTATTTGCATGTTACTGATCGGCATGGCCGCCTGCGGACCGGCTGATTCAACACCCGCGGAACCGGCTAAGACCACCGAAGCCGGGTCCGGGCAGATTTCCGAGGTGGTTGCGGAGACCGTTGATCAGGTGTTGCAAGGTGACTTCGGGGCTGGTGAGGTGAGCGAAGAGTCCTGTGCCACGTTTGAGAGTGGTGTGATTCCGGAATTGTTTGGTGTCGATGCTGCGCTCATTAGCTACCGTCGGTCCATCCCCGTGAAGCGGGTCGGCCACGTCGTCTGTTCCGCCACCTGGGACAAACCCGACAAGGCTGAACTGGAATCGGCTTTCAACGAGAAAATCCAGGAATGGGGCCGCGGCATGGCAAGCGGTAAAAAGGAACCCATGCCGAAGCCGCCACGCATGGATAACCGTGTATCGCTTACGCTGGTGGCCACCCGGTTTGATTCGGCCGACGCAGCCGTCGCCAGCCTTGAGGACTCGGTGGCCACGCTGCAAAAAGGGGTGACTACAACTGTCGGTGGCAAGGAATACACCGTACAGTCTGATTTTGGCGACTGGATCGATAACGTCGGTGACAAGGCGATCTTCACTGACAAGGGCGAGTTGATGGTGGCTTACAACGGCAAGAGGATTTCCGTGACGGTCGGGGTCTCAGATGACCCTGCCGAAGACCGGAGCCAGGCCATTGAGCTCGCCAGGCGGGTAATGGCATCGAACTAGCCCGAACATTTCACCAGAATCCAGGTCGGGGTGGATTTCCCGGTTTACCGGTCCGGTTGCCGGGACAAAACCCGGCCTTTACCCGCCGAAATATTGGCGCGCCTTAAATCGTATAATTCAACCAGATCCGGTTTGTCTAATGCCTGTTGCACCAGTGATAACCCGGGCCAGTCCTCCGGCAGGAAAAAATACAAGGGCGAAATCAGGATGGGGTCATCTTCCAAATAAGCCTTTTCGAGTAAAACAGATGCTTTGACGTCTTCGTTCAACAAAGCATATAACATGGCAACACTTACCTGGGATCGACCTTGTTCTTCGTTCAGGCGCACTAACCGCCCTGTTTCAATGATTGCTGCCTCGCGGTCGCCGGCGATCATCTGCTGGCGGGCCCGTATCCACATTTCGGAGTTTTCGCCCATCGATATTCCACTCGTTTCCAGCCATGTATTGAGCTCATCATCACTTCCATTTTCAAGCAGCATCCTGGCCAGGGTTGAACGGGCATTCTGAAAATCCGGGTTCAGCTGGAGTGCTATTTTTTCCAGTGCGATTGCTTCCTGCCAGCGGCCCAGCAGACCGTAAACCAGTGCCAACTCGTGCTGGTTGGCAGCCGATAATGGATCCAGTTCAGCCGCCCGTTTTTCGTAAATTTCTGCCTGTTGATAGTCTCCGATGGTATACAGAAAGTCGCCATAGAAATTGGCGTTGAGCGCATCATTGGGGTGAAGCTCAACAGCACGAGCGAGGGAATCTGCCGCAGTACTCCAATCACGCTCGAAGATCAGCGAGATAAAACCGAGCGCGGCAAATGCTTCGCCATTCTGTTCATTTAATTCGATGGCCCTTTGCGCCAGGTCTTTGGCCTCCGCGGCCAGTGCAGTTGATGACTCTACACCACGGTAGTACGGCGAGATCGCCAGCGTGATGGCCAGGGCAGAGTAGGCGGGTGAATAGTTCGGGTCACTGGCGATAGCTGCCCTGAAAGCCTTGTCAGCCTGTAACATACTTTCCGGAGTGCGGCGTGCCAGGTGATAGCGCCCCAACAGGTATTCATCATAAGCCTGCATGTTGCCGGTCGTTGCCAGGCGGGGTGGCTGAGGGGCACCGCCTACGCCAATATGCATTTTCAGACCGGCGACCACCTGCCTTGAGATCTCATCCTGTACAACGAAGATGTCGGACAGATCCCCATCGAACTCCTGCGACCATACCTGGAAACCATCCTCGGCATTGATCAGCTTGGCGGTCACCCGCAGGTTCTGACCGGAGGTTCGCACACTGCCCTCCAGGATATGAGTTACACCCAGTTGTGCCGCGATGCTGCGCAAATCCACATCGCGGTTTTTAAACGCAAATGATGAGGTGCGGCCGGTGACCTTGAGCCCCGGTATGCGCGACAGGGCCCCCAATAGCTCCTCCGCCATACCATCGGCAAAATACTCCTGGTCATGCGCGGGGCTCATGTCGGTGAACGGCAGCACCGCGATGGAGTCGAGGGCTTCTTGCGTGGCGGATGGGGTAGAAAACCGGCTTTCCCAGATAAAATAGGACAAGGCCAGCGTCAGTGCGCCTATGACAATATAGTTCAGCTGACGATTGTATTTGGAATGCAGGCTGGCGTCCCGGTCGACTTCTTCGGTGCGTTTCAGCCCCTTGTCGGTCAGTTCGTAAATCCATGCCAGTATCACGGTGATCAGAAAACCGACAGCCAAGAGACCGAGAATCAGTTTTGCAAGCCAGCCGGGAAAGTCCAGGATGGGTCCAATCTCACCCACCAGCTGAATGACAAGCCAGGCTATCGCCAGGTAGGCCAGTGCCACCCTGACGACATTCCTTCTTCTCAGTTCTTTTATAAACGGGTGCAAATGGTTGATCTTCCTACAGGAATTAGGTCTGAACCAGTGTTGATCTTGCCATGGAAGATGAAAATCAGCAAATATTGCAGCTAAGGGAATTAGGAGACCGGACAGGTTACATCGATAAACGTGTCAGGCCTGCAGCTGTTCCACTTATTCGGGATCTTCCATGCAGAAAGCTTACCGCTGGCTGAGTTCCATCAATTCTGAATGCCCGAATCCTCGATGTCAGCTGGTTCTTCCGTGGTGATCTGCCAGGTATAAAAAAAGCCCCGCCAACAGGCGGGGCTTTTTATTACCGCATCAAAGTCAGGGCAGGTTGACCCACTCTACCCATTCTTCCATTTCACCCAGGCTGCAACCAAACTTCAGGTGGCCTTTGCCCAGTTCCTGTTCAACCACGATCTGCTCACAGGAGCAACCGGCGGTGTCGAAGATATCAAAGGATGCCATTGGACCGGTGCCTTTTGGATTGTTCGTATCGAATATCCGGTCATCATCGGTCAGGGCAAAACGATTCGTCCCCAAATCCGCGGTCGGAGCGCCTTCCGGAATAACTGTACCCGGACAATAATCTGCATCGTCGGTCACACCATCACCATCACTGTCCTTGGCCAGGAACAGCACCAGGCCGTCATGGTCTGATGAACGCAGCGGTGTACTGTCGTCATCGATCAGGATGACGGCGGCATCGCTATTGCCGCGGCCAAACTGGAAGTCACGTACCAGTTCGTCCAGACCGGTGCTGGTCAGGGCGTGATCCAGTGCCTGGGCGTTACCCCGGAAGATAAACGAATAGCGTTCACCGGAATCGAGCATCAGCACCTGGTCGAGAAGGTTGGGGTTGACGTTGTCAGTGCACGGGTTGGTCTCGCAAACCAGGTCCTCAGCCGGCGTAAAATCACCTTTCATAACACCGGTCACATTCACGTAACTGTCGGAGAACTCGTAGGCATTGAAATCGCCGGCGACCACCAGGTTGATGTCAGGGTTGGCGTCCTGCAGGGCCTGGACCTGTTGAGCCACGTACTGTGATTGTTCGAGACGTTTCTGCCTGACCCGATCAGAGCTTTCTATACTGCTCAGGGAGCGGCCATGGATGGCCATGACAGAGACCGGGAAATCACTGCCATCCGCTACCTGCCGTCCTTCCAGTAGCAGCGGCGGACGGTCATTCAACAGGGAACCATCCACGCTCAGGATTTCAAAACGTCCCAGTTGTGTGACCGAATCAACCGCTACATTATCACGTACCAGGAAGCCAACATCGATACCACCGATATCATTGCCCTCGAAGAGATAGGGTGTGTAGTTCACCGTAGCATCGTCCGAGGTGATTTTATCAGCCAGGTCCTGCAGTACTTTAAGACTCTCCACCTCGCTGACTGCAAGCACGTCGGGCGCATTCAGCACGGTGCGGATATACATCGAGAACTTGGTCAGACGGCGGGCATATTCATCCGTGTCGAGAACCGCATCATCGGTGGTCGTGAGCAGGGCATCGGTGTCCGGATCACGTACTTCGATGGCCGGGTCGTCGATATCGTCGAACAGGCGGTACAGGTTCAGGGCACCGACCGTCATTTCTGCGCTTTGACGGGTTCTTACCGGTACCGGCAAGGGTACGGGTGTCACGTTCAGCGAAGATGGCCATAACTCGTAACCGCCAAACTCGTAACCTATCGCACCGGTGGCATCAAAAGATGACCCTGCCGGTATGATCTGGTTGGGCAGGCCAAGCTTGTCCGGATCCAGTTCAAATACTTCCGGATTGCCGTCCCATTCGGGATAACCGGTCAGCCCGGGGAATTCGATACCCGGTTCGCGGAAGGTACGTGCACCTGCAGCGGTGATATAGACCTCCGCGATCGGATCACTGCCAAAACCCTGGTTGGAAGCCGTCACGGTTCCACCGGTAATTTGCACCAGCATGCCTTCGTAGCACTCGAATTCGATTGAGCAACTTGGCGCCATCGGATCGGGAGACGGAACGGTTTCGTCAAATACCGTGGCAGCCGGCAATGGATTACCGCTGCTGGTCACCGTGACCGATGATCCGGATGCAAACTCGGTAAAGTCAAAGAATTCCGTGACGCTGCCGGCTACATCCACCTGGTCACCCACGGCAACCGTTGGCGCGCCGCCGGTAAAGACAAAGATGCCGTTGGATGTGTCATGATCCGCGTCGGCACTCGCATCCGGGGTTTGCATGAAGAACCCGTCCGTACCAACAGCAGTCACGGTGTTGCCCGTTGTTGCGATGCCCTGACCGGCATAGGGAGAGGTACTGCCACTGCCCTGGATCTCGAAGATTTCCAGGACCGGGCCAGTGAACGAGCAGCCGCTATCCAGAGAGGTATTACCCAGCCCGGGGGTGATGCAGGCGAACACGAAGTCCTGGTTATTCTGATCAGTATCCATGCCGTTCGGGAAACGCGAGATGCCCTTGTTGTCGTCACCCGAGCCACTTGAATCTTCGAGACCCGCACCCGAACCTTCGGTGTAAGGTGCAGCGACATCGCCTTCGTAACTGACGGTGTCGAGAACCAGGCCGGCGCGTGTCAGGGCAACCGCATCGGGTGCGCCGTTTTGAATGGAATTAATAATTTCGAGATCGCAATTTGCCACGGTGGCGGCGTTGGCGCAGACCACGAAGTAGTCGCCTGAGCCAAGCGCAATAGCCGGCAAGGCAATCGTCTGGTAGATTGCTGCGCCATTGCCGTTCACCAGCACCAGGCTGACACCATCCAGATCGGCGGGTGAGTTACCGGCATTGATGATTTCCACAAACTCCGCGGTATCGCTACCCGGCTGGTCATAGTCGATCTCGTTGATACGCAATGGGGGTGGTGTCGGGTCAACGCAATCGGTATTCTCCGCAGTATTGGCGAACCCTGGTGTAATACAGCGTTGACTGAAGTCCACGTTGTTGACATTGCTGTCGGCGCCATCCGGTGTGCGACTGATTCCTATGTACGGTGCAGCCGAATCTTCCAGACCGGAGCCGTCTGTTTCTGTATAGGGTGCATCAAGATTGCCCTCGTAACTGACGGTATCCAGCAGGGTCGTGCCGGCATACAGGGCAACACCGTCCGGTGAACCATTCTGAATAAGGTTGCTGTCGGGGCTTACATCCAGATCGCAATTGTAGACATTAGAGGCATTCCCGCAAACCACGTAATAGCCCCCTGCCGGGAGCACGAAAGAGGGCAGGTTGATGGTCTTGTAGGGTACGCTTCCGTTGCCGTTGACCAGCACTATTGAGTGGCCCGCCAGGTCCACGGGTGTCGCGCCCTTGTTCAGGATTTCGACAAATTCAGCCGTGTCGGTACCCGACTGGTCATAATCAATTTCGTTGATCACCAGTTCCGCTGCGGCCACCGGGTTGGTATCAAAACTGAACTGGAAGTTGCCGGTCATGTTATCCGCGGTTCCATCCTGGTCGGCGACCTGCGCTGCCATGACCACCACATCACAATTCTCACTCAGGGAGAAATCGGCATCCGGGTCCAGGGTAAACGTTTGCGGGCCACCTGATACTGACGCGGTGTGTGTTCCGCTGTTGCTACAGCTAATGTCAAACCAGGGATCAGTAGCCGTGACATCTTCACTGAATGTGATTTCAATATTCGTATTGACCGCCACGCCGGTGCTGCCATCGATGGGCGATGTACCGGTGACCGTGGGTGGATCATCCACTACGGTACAGTTGTTTGCTGCACCGGGTGTAATGGCGCAGAAATCAAAGTCAACATTGTTCTGGTTGGTATCCGTGCCATCAGGGGAGCGCGACAGACCGTAGGCGTCAACACTCGGATCATCTACGAGACCCGTTCCCGAGCCTTCCGTGTAGGGCGCAGCGGTATCACCTTCGTAGCTAACGGCATCAATAAGGGCCGCCGCCGCGTTGCGCAGACCGACCGCATCCGGTGCACCGTTCTGAATAAAATTCGTATCCGGGCCATCATCCAGGTCACAATTGGCCACGGTTGCTGCGTTCGCACAGACCACGAAGTAGTCACCTGCTGCCAGGCTGACAGACGGTAGGGCAATGGTGTCGTATATGGTCCCATTAGAGCCGTTGACCAGTTCCAGGCTGAAGCCTGTGAGGTCGACCGGAGCGCCCGAGACGTTTTTGATTTCAACGAACTCCGCAGCATCTGTGCCGTCCTGGTCATAATCAACCTCGTTGATGACCAACTGGGCGGCAACAGGGCCGGCAAAGAACAGGGTCAGAATACTCAACATGACAACGTGGGTTTTGGGTATAACAAGATTCAGAAAATAGCGGGTCAGGTAGCGGTGTGAAACGTGCTGCATTTTATATCCTCAAATTGTGATGGTCTAAAGTCTGCCGAGTCTGAATAACGAAATGCTTGAGCGAGCGCCAAACACAAATTCTCCATGTCTTCCAGAGGATATCGGCTTGGATCAGTATAGGAGTTTAACGTGGCTTTGTGTACAACTTATTACAATTGACTCGAGGAGACGATGAAAATCTCGCGGTTCCCGGCGAGCTTGGTTACACTGCCCGCTTTGCGGGATCGAAGGGAGAGAAGTGGTGAGGTTTTTGACGTTGTTCAATGGAAAGTACCTGGGTGCCGGTTTGTTGTTATTCGGTATTTTGTCTATCGCCAATAGCCAGGCTGCCGTACCGGAGACTGCCTATGCTGATATGCACTGGCGCCAGGTGGGTCCGTTTCGGGGCGGATGGGCCACTGCGGTTGCCGGGCACCCGGATAAATCAACCACTTTTTACTTTGGCTCGGCCGATGGCGGGGTCTGGAAAACGGACAATGCCGGTGTGACCTGGAAACCGCTGTTTGAGCAACAGGGCAGCGCATCTATCGGCGCCCTCGCTATTGCCCCCAACAATCCGCAAGTGATCTGGGTGGGTACCGGCCAGATCCAGCAGCGTTGGGATATCGCCGATGGCGATGGTGTATACCGCTCCATCGATGGTGGAGCGAGTTGGCAGCACGTGGGCTTAAGCGATACCCGTCACATCGGTGATTTATGGGTCGACCCGAATGATGACAAAACCGCGGTGGTCGCGGCCCTGGGTCACGTATTTGGTCCGAACCGGCAACGTGGTCTGTTTCGCACCGAAGATGGTGGTCAAAGCTGGGACCAGGTGCTCTACCTGGACGATACCACCGGTGCTGCGGACCTGGCATTCAGTGCGGATGCTCCCGATATCCTTTACGCCTCCCTGTGGCAGGTGCAGCGTCATCCCTGGCTGGATTATTTTCAACCTACCGTGGGTGGCAACAGCAGTATCTGGCGCTCCACCGATGCCGGGCGTAACTGGCAGAGTGTGGGCGGGGCGGGCCTTCCAGCCGAACCGTTGAGCCGCATCGAGATCGCAGTTGCCCCCGGCCACAAAGCGCAACGGGTGTGGGCTTCTGTCGGAACCGCGGAGGGTGGCGGTTTATACCGCTCTGAAGATGGCGGGGCAAACTGGGTGCTGGTTAACAGTGATAGCAGCCTGGCTTCCGATTACATGAGCTGGCTGACCGCAGACCCGCAGGATGACAATACGGTATGGGCTGGAGGGCAGCCATTGCGCCGTTCAACTGACGGTGGTACCACTTTTACAATTGTGAAAAGTTCGCCGGGTGGTGATGATTACCACGCGCTATGGATCGACCCGAAGGACAGCAGCCGGATGATAACCGGTGCCGATCAGGGTGCCGTGGTGACGTTCAACGGTGGTGAAAGCTGGAGCAGCTGGTTCAACCAGCCTACCGGCCAGTTTTATCGGGTGGCCGTGGATAATGGTTTCCCCTACCGCATTTACAGCGGTCAGCAGGACAGTGGTACCGTATCCATCGCCAGTCGCAGTGATTATGGCCGTATCAGTTTTCGCGACTGGAACCCGGTGGGCGGTGATGAACGGGACGGCGATGTACCGGACCCCCTGGATGCCAATATCGTTTATGGTGCCGGTCTGGGCGGTCGCATATCCAAGTGGAATGCAACGACTGCGCAGGCACAAAATGTTTCACCGTGGCCGGTTTCAAGCTATGCGGAAAATCCCCGGGAAGTCGAATACCGTTACGACTGGATAACCCCGCTGGCAATATCGGCTGCGCCACCGCATGCGATTTACACCGCCGCGCAGGTGCTGTTTCGTTCAACCGATGGAGGTCAAAGCTGGCAGACCATCAGCCCGGATCTGAGTGGTGCAGATCCGTCAGCCAGCGGATGCACGGAT
>Ga0210065_1000248_pt1 | contig 15279 bp, 10 predicted proteins | sample Muzzi_PWB_D1_FD_185533 | JGI IMG/M metagenome (GOLD analysis project Ga0210065, IMG submission 185533) | Wetland microbial communities from San Francisco Bay, California, USA, that impact long-term carbon sequestration - Muzzi_PWB_D1 (SPAdes) | ecosystem: Environmental > Aquatic > Marine >... | reverse complement strand
ACCCGCCAGCAATGCAACCAGTACGCCCATCAGGGCTTCGCCGGTGATCAGGCCGGAAGCGACCAGCAGCCCCAGGCTCTCGCGCCGCAGCCATTGCGGGCGCTCGAGGTTGGCCGACTTGCGCCGTACCTGCCACGCGATGAGTCCGCCGATGAAAATCGGCACGGACAGGCCGAGCGGGAGATAGATGCCGACAGCCACGGCCAGCACCGGGAAACGGAACGAGGAGCCGCGCGCCTCCTGGATCTTGTCGAGAACGATCAGCACGACGGCGAGCGCAAAACCCATCATGATGAAGTTCCACTGGATGCCGGCACCGAAGATGCCGCCGGCCAGCGCCTGCATCAGGCCCGCCTGCGGCGCCGCGAGCACGCTGTTCGGGATCGCGTTGGGGTTGGGGCTGGGTCGACCGATGCCGTACTGGTTGTCCAGCAGTTGCAGGATCAGCGGAATGACGATTGCCGCCGCAATCACGCCGACGACCTGGAACAATTGTTGCCGCCATGGTGTGGCGCCGACGAGGTGCCCGCACTTGAGGTCCTGCATGTTGTCGCCGGCGATGGCCGCGGCGGAACAGATCAGCCCGGCGAGATACATGACGGCAATTGGCCCCAGCGTTGCCGCCATGCCCTCGTTGCCCATGAGCTGTAGAAGGATCAACGCCGAGACGATCACCGTCGCAATCGTGACGCCGGAGATCGGGTTGTTGGAGCTGCCGACGAGACCCGCCATGTAACCGGCGACCGACGAAAACACGAAACCGAACACCAGCATCAACACGGTCATGACGCCCGAAATCAGCAGGCGCTGCGGATAGTCGGCCAGCGCGAAATTGAAGACCAGGAACAGTGGCACGATGGATGCCAGCACGACTAGCAACACATAGTTCATCGGCGTATCGAACTCGGTGCGCACTGCCGCCGGCCCGCCCGCGCGCGTTGCGCGGTACGCCCGCATGCTGGAGCGCACACCGTCGACCAGCGGCCTGGCGAGACTGATCAGCGACCACAGGCCGCCGACCATCATCGCGCCGACACCAACGCGGCGGCAGTCCTGCCAGGACTGCCCCGCCAGTGCGCCCCACTGGCCCGCATCGAGTTGCGACCAGGCTGTTGCCGGATCGATGCCGGCGGCTGCCATGATGGTCTCGGAATTGAACGCCCAGTTGAGCGGCACGCCGACCAGCGTGCCGATGGCGCCACCGATGAATACCAGCGAAGCGATATTCAGGCCGACGATATAACCGACACCGATCAGCGCGGGGCTGATGTTGATGTTGCCGAGAAACAGGTACTTGCCGCCAAGCCAGGCCTGCGTGGTGGCGACGTTGCCGGCCAGGAAGCCGACGGCGGATTCGACGAACTTGAACACGGCGCCGATGCTGGCGGCTTGCAACAAGCGGCGAAAACCGGTGTCTGCATGATGGTCTGCCGGGGTCGTGTGATCACGTTCGATGCCACCCGTCTTCAGGACCTCTGCTGTTGCCAGTCCCTCGGGGAACGCCAGGCGCGCTTCGACAATCAGTGCGCGGCGCAACGGCACGGTGAACGCGACGCCGAGGATACCGCCGAGAATCGCGATCGCCACCATCGGGCCATACTCGTAACCGCTCCAGGCCTTCATCATGACCAGCGCCGGGATCGTGAAGATGATGCCGGCGACCAGTGACTCGCCGGCTGACGCGGCGGTCTGCACCATGTTGTTCTCGAGGATCGTCGAGCGCCGGAACAGGCGCAGGATGCCCATCGAGGCGGCCGCGGCCGGAATCGAGGCCGACACGGTCAGTCCGACCAGCAGGCCGATGTAGGCGTTGGCGGCGGCAAGGACCATCGACAACAGGGCGCCCAGGATCAGCGCCTTGACCGTCAGTTCTGCGATGTTGCGATCTGCGGCCACCACCGGCGGCGGCAGAAGTGCGTCAGGACTTGCCATGCGGTTCCCCCTGCGGCTTATTCTTTTGCCTGTTATCGACTGAGGCCGTAAAGCATGGACTAGCTCGGTGGATATGTATAGCTCGCGGCGATCCCCAGCGGCAGGCCGATGGCAAAGTAAATCAACAGGAAGATCGTCCAGGCGAGCAGGAACCACATCGAGTACGGCAGCATCATCGCGGTCAACGTGCCGATGCCGGTCGACTTCACGTAGCGCTGGCAATAGACGACGACCAGCGGGAAGTACGGCATCAGCGGCGTGATGATATTGGTGCTCGAGTCGCCGACGCGGTAGGCCGCCTGCGTCAGGTCCGGCGAGATGCCGAGCGACATCAGCATGGGCACGAAGATCGGCGCGAGCAGGCCCCACTTGCCGCTGGCCGAGCCAACGAAAATATTGACGAATCCGGTCAGCAGCACGATGCCGACGATCGTGACCGACCCCGATGCGTTCATTTCCTTGAGAAAGCCGGCGCCTTCGAGCGCGAGCAGCACACCGAGGTTCGACTGGCCGAATGCGTACACGAACTGCGCGATGAAGAACATGATGACCAGGTAATACGCCATGCCGTTCATCGCATGTGTCATACCGGCGATCATGTCCTTCGAGCTTTTCATCGTTCCCGCGACGATGCCGTAGACGATACCCGGCACCAGGAACAGGAGGAAGATCAGGGAAACGATGGAGCGCATCATCGGCGCGCTGAACGCCGTCAGGTCACCGCTCTCGGCTCGCCACGCGGAGCCCGCGGGCAACGCCGTGACGATAAGAAGCACGATGCCCAGCACCATCGACCACAGCGCCCAACGCAGGCCCTTGCGCTCATGGTCGTCGAGGTCGTGCATCTCCGGCAGGTCTTCGGCATCGCCGTCGATCTCGGTGGCCTTGATGCGTGGCTCGACGATCCTGTCGGTGATGTACCAGCCGAGCCCGACGATCAGCACGGACGAGGCCGTCGTGAAGAAGTAGTTGTTCAGCGGGTTGAGGACGATGTCCGGGTCGAGAATCTGGGCGCCGGCCTGCGACAGGCCCTGCAGCAACGGGTCCAGCGAGCTCGGCACGAAGTTGGCCGAGAAGCCGCCCGAGACGCCGGCGAACGCGGCCGCGATACCGGCCAGCGGGTGGCGGCCGGCCGCGTAGAAGATGACACCACCTAGCGGGATGACGAGCACGTAGCCGGCGTCGACCGCGGAGTGCGACACGATGCCGACCAGAATGACCATCGGCGTCAGCAGCTTTGCCGGCGTGATGTTCAGTAGCGAGCGGATCGCAGAGTTGATGAACCCGGTGTGCTCCGCGACGCCGATACCGAGCATCGCGACGAGCACGACGCCAACCGGCGGGAAGTGCGAGAAGTTCGTGACCATCACGGACAAAAACTCCGTGATAGCGGACCCCGACAGCAGGTTGTTGATCACGAGGGCCTCGCCCGAGCGTGGGTCGACCACGTCGAACGACACGTACGAGAGCAGCCACGACAACACCCAGACGATAAACAGCAATGCAATAAACAGTACCGCGGGATCGGGTAGCTTGTTACCGATGCGCTCTACGGCGCCGAGAAAACCGCCCGGTGCGGCAGCCTGGTTCTGTTCCGACATTGGTATCCCCTCTTATTCTTTGCCGACCTGCTACCAGCCGCAGCTGCGGCCCGCATTCTGTTCTTCGAGATAGGCCATCAGCGGCGCGAAGTAGTCGATGATCGCCGTTGCGTCCATCTCCCGGGTGCCGGTGAGTTTCTCCAGGGCGTCCTGCCAGGGCTCGCTCTGGCCGGACTCCATCATCGCGTAGAAACGATCGCCGGCCTCTTCGCTGCCGTATACCGAGCAGGAGGCGAGATCGCCATCGAAACCCGCGATCTCACACAGCGACCGGTGGAACTGGAACTGCAGGATGCGGGCGAGGAAATAACGCGTGTACGAAACGTTTGCCGGGATGTGGTACTTCGCGCCCGGATCAAAATCGGCTTCGCTGCGCGCGACTGGCGGCGCAATGCCCTGGTATTGCTCGCGCAGGTCCCACCATGCCTGGTTGTAATTCTCGGGCGTGATCGCGCCGGAAAAGACGCCCCAGCGCCATTCGTCGATGAGCTTGCCGAAAGGCAGAAACGCGATCTTGTCGAGCGCCATCTGCATCTGCCGGTTGATTATGGACTCTTGCGACTCCTCGGCCGCATCGATCAGGCCGACTTCCGCGAGGTATCCCGGCGTCATCGAGAGCTCGACCGTGTCGCCGATGGCCTCGTGGAATCCGGAATGCGCGGCGCCCTGGAAAAGCGGTGGCTGGTCCTTGTAGGCGCCCTGGTAATAGTTGTGGCCGAGCTCGTGATAGATCACGCGCAGTTCGTCATAGGTCTGGTTGATGCACATCTTGATGCGCAGGTCGTTGCCGCCGTCGAGGCCCCAGGCGCTGGCGTGACAGACGACGTCACGATCGCGCGGCTTGGTGAACATCGAGCGCTCCCAGAACGTCTCCGGCAGGTACGGCATGCCCATCGAGACGTAGAAGCCCTCGGCCGAGCGCACCATGTCCTGCGGTGAGTAGTCTTCCTCTTCGAGCGTGGCATCGACATCAAGATCCGAAATGCCCGGGTATGGTTCCAGCAGGTCGTAAATCGTGCCCCACTCCTGCGCCCACATGTTGCCGAGAAGATGCGCCGGAATCGGACCGTCCTGCGGCACCTTGTCCTCGCCGTAGACCTCGCCGAGTTTCGCGCGCACATGGCAATGCAGTTCGTCGTAGAGGGGCTTCACCTGCTCCCAGAGTCGCGCCGTTTCCTGCTGAAACTCGGCCGGGCTCATGTCATAGCCGGCGCGCCACATTTCCCCGAGATCGCTGTAACCCAGTTCGCCCGCGCCTTCGTTCGCCAGCTCGACATAGCGCGTGTACTGGTCGCGCATCGGTACCGCTATCTCGCGCCAGCCGGTCCAGTAATCGAGGAGTTCATCATAGTCCCGGGCCTGCTGCATCAGCAGTTCGAGCTCGGAGCCGGAGAGGCATTCGCCATCATCCGGGCAGTATTCGCCGGCGCCGTATACGCCTTCGAGGTCCGTCGCGATCTGCGTCAGCTCCTTGCGTTTCGCCGGATCCGACGGTGCCGGCAATGACGTGCCGAGCTTCAACAGATCGATCGCGCGCCGCGTGACCGGGTCCAGTTCCTGGTCCTCGTATTGCAGCGCCTGCTGCACCATGTCGCTATGCCACGCGGCGTAACGCTCGCTTGCGGCGGCCGCGAGGATGGCGGTGTCACTCGTGATATAGGTGGCACGCACCCATTCGGCGGCGCCACCTTCGCGGCCCAGGTCCACGAGTTCGGCATTGGCGCGGGCAACGAACTCTTCGGCCGTTTCCGCAGGTGCGGCGGCAACAGGTTCCTCGGGGGCCTGCTGCGAGCACGCGGCGATGAACGATACGAGTGCGAGGCTCGGAAGGAGCTTGACGATTTGTTTCATGAGACTGTCCCAGTACTAGTGAATTCCACCCATCCAGCGGCGCAGGATAGGCGAGATAAGAATGACGAATACGCCGGTGCCGAGACCGAACCACATCAGGAACTCGAAAAGTTGCGTATAAGTTGCCAGCGCCGTGGCGGCGTCGGCGGCCTCGCCCGCGGTAGTGTCGATGGCGGCGAGCTTGCCGAGGCGGGTTGCGACCGTTTCGGACAGGGCCGTGGCCAGGAACCAGGTGCCCATGCTGACGCCGACGACGCTCGGGATCGACAGCTTGGTAACGGCCGACAGTCCGACCGGCGACAGGCAGAGCTCGCCGGTCGTGTGCAGCAGGTACGCCAGCACCAGCCAGATCATCGCGACCTGGCCGGCCGCGTTCGGGTGCTCGGCGCCGTACACCAGCGCGCCGAAACCGAGCCCGGCCTGGATGATACCGAGGCCGAACTTTACGGGCGTATTGGGCTCGAGGTTCTTTTTCGCCAGCCAGGTCCAGAGCGCGGCGAACGGTATCGCGAGCAACATGATGAAGCCGGCGTTCAGCGAGCCGAACTGGGCCGCCGTGAACGTCGTGTCGCCGAGCGTGCGGTCCACGACGCGATCGGCGTACAGCGTCATCGAACCGGCCGACTGCTCGAATAAAGCCCAGAAGACAATCGTCGACAGGATCAGGATCATCAGCACGACCGTGCGGCCGAACTCTTCGGAATAGTGTGTCAGGAATCCGTAAATGATGAAGCCGATGATCAGGAATATCGACGCGTACAGTGCCTGGTCGGCGATCGCCTCGAGGCCCCCGATCGGATGCAGGTTGGCAATCACCGCGAGGATGCCCGAGATGATGGCAACAGCAGCGATAACGTAGGCCACCGTGTTGTTGTGGTCTTTCTTGGTGTGGATCATCGAGTACAGGATCAGGCTGACGATGGACACGATCAGGAAGACGTTCTGCGTGATCAGCACGATCGGTTCATGCTGGACCAGCAGCCACAGCACGCCGAGCACCGGCACGCTCAGCAGGTAGATCGACCACTCGGTATTGATCGGACCAAGGAGCGGCTTTTTCAGTTTCTCGGGTTCCGACGGTTCGGCATGGCCGTGCAGGAATTTCTGCCCGTACATGAAGGTGAACAGGCCGAAGATCATGCCGATACCGGCGGCGCCGAAGCCGTATTTCCAGCCGAAAGTCTCGCCGAGCCAGCCGCACAGTAGCGTGGCCGTGAATGAGCCGATGTTGATGCCCATGTAGAAGATCGTGAAACCGGAGTCGCGGCGCGGGTCGTCCTGGGTGTACAGCTTGCCGACAATGGTCGAGATATTCGGCTTCAGGTAACCGACACCCATGACGATCAGCGCGAGGGCCAGGTAAAACACGTTCAGTGCGGCCGTATCGCGCATCGTGATGTCTTCGACGAGGATCGTGCCGGCGGCGATGACCTCACCCGACTTCAGCGTCAGGTTCTCGACCAGTGTCGTGCCCGCGGCGTAGAACTTCGCCTGGTGTCCTTCGACAGCCATTAGTATGTGGCCGAGCGACAGGCTGATGCCGCCGAACAGTACCGATTTGCGCATCCCGAGGAAGCGGTCGGCGATCATGCCGCCGATCAGCGGCAGCGCATAGACAAGGCCGGCGTACGAGCCGAGCACATCGAAGCCCATCTCATCCGTGAACAGGTGGTACTTCGTGAGATACAGAAGCAGCAGGTACTTCATTCCGTAGAATGAAAATCGTTCCCAGAGCTCGGTCGTGAAACAGACGTACAGTCCCTTCGGGTGCCCCCAGAGGTTGTCCTGGTGTGCGTAGTCTTCCGCGGTCGCGGTTACTGCATCGGTCATCTTTCCCCCCGGCAGGCGTCGAGCGCCTTTATATTTCTGGATGTGGCGGCTAAGGGCTAAGCATTAAACACTATTAGCGGCACGATTTGCCACTTGACCGCCCACCGGCCATACGTTAGTCCGACTGCCGTAATTATGTTTGGTTTCAGCCTATTGGCCGTCTTCGGCCACTGTCTCGTCAGCCGCGTCGCGCTTGCCGGCCGTGAACATGCGCGCCATGATGATGCCGAGCTCGTAGAGCAGGTACACCGGCACCGCGAGCAGGGTCTGGCTGATGACGTCGGGCGGCGTCAGCAGCATACCGACGACGAATGCGCCGAGGAAGACGTACGGCCGGGCCTTCCCCAGCTTCTGTGTCGTGGTCAGCCCGGTCCAGACGATCAGCACGGCCGCAACCGGCACCTCGAACGCGATGCCGAAAGCCAGCACCAGCATCATGATGAAGTCGAGATAGCTGGTAACGTCGGTCATCACCTCGACACCGGCGGGCGCGATCGCCGTCATGAAGCCGAATATGAGCGGAAACACGACGAAGTAGGCAAACGCCACGCCGGCGTAAAACAGTGTGATGCTGGAGGCCAGAAGCGGCAGCGCGAAACGCTTTTCCTTCATATACAAACCCGGCGCAACAAACGCCCAGATCTGGTACAGCACAACCGGCATGGCGATGAACAGGGCAACGTAGAACGTCAGTTTGAACGGTGCCAGCAGCGGCGATGCGACGGCCGTCGCAATCATCTGGCCGCCGGGCAGGACCGCGCGCAGCGGTTCGGAAACGAACTCGAAAATATGTCGTGCGAATGGCAGCAGGCCGACGAACACCAGGACGATGGCAGCGGCCATCTTCAACAGACGGGACCGCAGCTCGATCAGGTGGGACATCAGGGTGCCTTCGCCGAGGCTGCCCTCTTCTGTTTCCTTGTCGCGATTCATCAGGCGGATTTCTTGTCGGTATCTGGCTTGGCCGGGGCCGGGTCCTTCTTCTCGTTGTCCTTGTCTTTGTCGTCGTCGACATGCAGCGGCGAATACGTATCATCGTCGTGCGGCGCCAGCAGGCTGTTGGGGTTCAGCGTGTCGGGGTCGATACCGAAGTTTTTTTCGACATCCAGCTCTTCCTCCAGCTGGCGCTTCAGGGCGCGCGTCATGCGCCGCGCCTGGCCGAGCCAGGTGCCGAGCTGATTGGCGACGCGCGGCAATCTCTCGGGCCCCAGAACGAGGAGCCCGATCAGGCAAAGAAGCAGGAATTCCGAACCGCCGATACCCGACATGAAACTGGGGGCTTAGCCCTGTTTTTCTTTGTGCGGCTCTTCCGCGGGGGTGTTGTCGAAGTCGGCGTCTTCCTCTGACTTCGCAATCTGCTCCTTCGACTCCGCTTCCTTGTCAGCGTCGCTGACGGCCGAGCGGAAGCCCTTGACTGCGCTGCCGAGATCAGAGCCGAGCGTCCGCAAACGCTTGGTGCCGAAGATGGCCAGCACAATGACCAGGACGATCAGTAACTGTACGGGACCGATGTTAGACAACATCTTGTGAACTCCCGGGGACATGCCCCATAACGATTTCCGTGAGTTTGCACCGGCCGGGGCCGGGCGCGAATTATGTTCATGATACCCCTGCGCGTGCAACAAAACCGTGACGAATTACCTTATGAGCGGGTGTCGAGCCAGAAGGTGACCGGGCCGTCATTGACGAGGCTGACCTGCATGTCCGCGCCAAAGCGTCCGGTGGCAACGTCATCGAGCGCGGCGCTGCACTGCGCCACCAGCCGGTCAAAGTACGCTTGAGCCTTGTCCGGCGGCGCCCCTTTGGTGAAGCTCGCCCGCGTGCCCTTCTTGGTGTCGGCGGTCAGCGTGAACTGCGGGACCAGCAGCAGGCCGCCGTCGATGTCCCTGAGGCTCCGGTTCATGCGCCCGTCGGCGTCCGGAAAGACCCGGTATCCGAGGATTCGTTCCGCCAGGCGGCTGACGTCGGACTCGCCGTCGTCCCGGTGCACGGCGACCAGCACCAGCAGCCCGCGCCCGATTTCCCCGACGATGTCGGCGCCCACCTGCACGCGCGCCTCGCCGACCCGTTGCAGCAAGCCGATCATTTCTCCGTCGCTTTCCCCGATTTGTGTGAACGCCCGCCTTTATTAACGCATTGTGCAGAATAATAAACCACCTGCCGGGCACGCCGATGGGAGACTGGAGGCACCGGCTGGTGGGAGGGTCGCCCGGAAAACGGCCCGCCCGGCGCGCCAGGGACGGCCTCCGGGCACTATCCTGCCGGCCGGACCAGGGAAGGTGGGGCCCTGATCCCAGTGATCAGGGCCCTTTCTCGGGCCGGTGGGCCTAACAACATCCCACTTTGATCAAATTATGACTATGGTGGGATAAAAATGCGTTATCTAAATCCCACCACGTGCCGAACGCGTAACTCTGGCATTCCGCCGGGTGATCAATACACTTGAAGCCTCACCCAGACAGAGCGGGCAAAACAATGAAAAGAAGACAGTTTGTCGGTGGACTGGCCGCTGCGGCGAGCCTTGCCGCTTGCGCACCAGAGGATTCGGATTGCAGCCCGGACGGCGGCCCTGCCGCAGAGACCTTCGAATGGTCCTGCGTCACATCGTGGCCGCCAAAGTTTCCGGGCCTCGGGATGGCGCCGGAGAACCTGGCGCGGCGCATCGAGGCCGCATCGGGCGGCAGGCTCAGGATCAAGGTCTACGGTGCCGGAGAGCTGGTGCCGGCATTCGAGGTCTTCGATGCGGTCAGTCGCGGCACCGTGGAGATGGGTCACGGCGCAGCCTACTACCACAAGGGCAAGGTCGACGCCGCGCAGTTCTTTACGGCCATCCCGTTCGGTATGACGAGCCTCGAACTCAACGGCTGGTTGTATTACGGCGGCGGTCTCGAGCTGTATCGCGAATTGTACGAGCCGTTCAACCTGGTGCCTTTCCCGACCGGCAATACGAATGTGCAGATGGGCGGCTGGTTCAATCGCGAGATCAATTCGATTGACGACCTGAAGGGCCTGAAAATGCGCATCCCCGGCCTCGGCGGCGAGGTGCTGCGGCGGGCCGGCGGTACCCCGGTGACGCTACCCGGTTCCGAGATTTTCACGGCGCTGCAGACTGGCTCGATTGATGCGACCGAGTGGGTCGGCCCCTACAACGACGTTTCGTTCGGCCTGCACAAGGCGGCCAAGTACTACTACTATCCCGGCTGGCAGGAACCCGGACCCGGTCTCGAAACCATCATCAACAAGGACAAGTGGGCGTCTCTGCCACCCGATCTGCAGGAGATCGTCAGCCTCGCCTGCCAGGCAATTACAACGGACATGGCGGCCGAATATACCTATGGTAATGCGATGTCCCTGCAACAGTTGCAGGAGGATCCGTCAATCGAGATCCGGGAATTCCCCGAGCAGGTCATGGTGTTGCTGAAGGCAATCAGCGAAGAGGTCGTCGCGGAAATGATGGCGAACGACCCGCAGGCTGCCCGGATCGGCGAGGCCTACTTCGCGTTCCTCGACAAGGCCGCCGCCAACTCCCACATCTCAGAGTACGCGTACCTGAAGAATCGCTAGCCTGCAAAAGAAAAAGGCCGCGCACGCCTGGCTGGCGTGCGCGGCCTCCTGTTTTCAGAAGCCCGCGGCTTCTAGAAGTTGACGGTCACTCCTGCTGACCAGTAGGCACCGTTGAAGCCGAATGGTGCCGAGCGACGCGAATACCTGAACACGGTCGGGCTGGCCATGTTCTCGAGGCCGGGTGCCGACTCGAACAGGCCGCCGCGCGACGTCGAGTTCGTGACCTCGTCCGGCGTGACATCGAAGATGTTGTTGCCGCCGGCAAATATCGTGATGCCGTTGTCGAACATGTACGAGACGCGAATGTCCGTCAGCAGCTCGGCGCCATAGGTCTGGCTGCCCGAGTCCACCGTCGTGTACTCACCGTACTGGTTTAACGTCAGGATCGCGGTCCAGGCCTCGCGCAACCATTCGCCGCTCAGGAAGATCCGATCCTCCGGCTGCCAGGTCTCGATGACCGATGGCTGGAAGCCACCGAAAATCACGTCAGGCGGCAGTGCGCCCAGGGTCGGCGATTCGCTGAAGATGTTCGTGATGTCGGTCTCGGTGAAGTTGGCCGCCAGCGTGACCTCCATGAAACCACCGAACAGCTCGATGTCCGAGTAGGTCGAGACAATGTCGAAACCCTGGGTCTCGGTGTCGATCGCGTTCAGGAAGAACTGGCCGCCACCCGATCCGGATGCGGTCAGGGCCGCGTCCAGGGCCGGTGACAGGCCGAAGCCGAGGTTGTCGCTGATCACGATGCGGTCGTCGATATCGATCGAGTAGTAGTCGATCGTGAAGTTCCAGCGTTCGGTGATATCGAAGATCGCGCCAATCGCGAGGTTCAACGATTCCTCTTCCTTCAGCGGCGGAATACCAATGGCCTGGGCGACCGGGCTGTCGTTACGGAAGGTCCCGGTTTCGATCGGCACACCATTGATGAACTGCGTGCTGATATTGCTGAAGTAGATCTGCTGCATCGACGGTGCACGGAAGCCGGTGCTGGCGCTGCCGCGCAGGCGGAAGGTATCGGTGATGCGCCAGTTGGCCGCGAGCTTGAAGTTGGTCGTGTCGCCGAAACCGTCGTAGTTGTCATACCTGAGGGCGCCGCTGACCAGCAGGTCGGGATGCGCCTGGTACTCGGCGTCGACGTAGAACGACGTCACGTTGCGCTCTTCGTCGGCGGCGCTGGACGGCCCGATACCCGGGAAGCCCTGGATGCCGCCCGATGCGTTCTGCGGATACAGCGCTACCCCGTCAACGGAGTCGAAGTCCTGGTAGGCATACTCATCGCCCGGTGTGACGATGTACTCGTCGTGGCGCAGCTGCGAGCCGAGTGCGACGAACCAGTCGCCATAGTTCTGCGTGTACTGGACGTCGATGGTCTGCAGGCCGAGCTCGAGACCGTAGGCATAGGCCGAACGCGGGATCTGCGCACGAATATCCGAGTCGTCGAGGCCGCGGCCATAATTCAGCTCGTTGACGAACGAGTAGTTGGCGGAGTTGCTGGTCGTGTAGTCGATCGTATTGCGACCGGCCGTGTAGGAAATATCGATCGCCGAGCCATCGAGAAACTCCGCACGATAGCCGACATCGAACGACACGTCATCGATGACGCTGTTGATCAGCGGCAGGAAGCCGTCCGGAATGACGTTCTCGCCATCGTCGAGGTTCGCGCCGGAACCGGCCGGGTTACGATAGAAGGCACCCGACTGGTTGTCGCGTGTCGAGTACGTGATGAAGCCGTACAGCTCACCGCCGGCCAGGTCGAAGCCGCCGTTGACCACCGCGGCAAACTGGGTCGAGTCGGCATCGCCAATGCGGAAGCCATCGCGCCCGGGACCATTGACCTCGCGGTCCTCGTTGCCCGGTGCCGGCTCCAGGTAGCCGTTACCATCCGTGTCCACGCAGCCGCCATAGAGGCAGACCCCCTGCGGGAACGCGCGGTTCGTGCGTCCCCGATCGCGGTAATTCAGCGTGACCGCCAGGAAGCCGTCACTGCCGAGGCTAAAGCCCTTGTGGAAATCGATGTTGGTTACCTCGCCGTCACCCTCGGTGTACTGGCCGTACGAGGCGGACACGAGACCACCTTCGGGATCATCCTTAAGCTGCAGGTTGATGACACCGGCGATAGCGTCCGAACCGTACTGCGCGGCGGACCCGTCACGCAGGATCTCGACGCGCTTCAGGGCGGCCGCCGGGATCGCGTTCATGTCGGTGCCTGCCGTGCCGCGGCCAACCGAGTTGTTGATATGAATCAGCGCGGTGTGATGGCGGCGTTTGCCGTTGATCAGCACCAGCGTCTGGTCTGGGCCGAGACCACGCAGGGTTGCCGGTCGCAAGGCGTCGGTGCCGTCCGAGATCGACGAACTGGAGAAGTTGAAGGATGGTGCCAGGGCCTGCAGCATGCGGCCGAGCTCGGTCTGCCCGGTCGCTTCCATTTCCTCGTTGGTCAGCGTGTCGACCGGTACCGGCATGTCTTCCGATATCCGACTGGCCGAACGCGAACCCAGCGTGACGATTTCTTCGATAACGCCTTCGTCCTGCTGGGCAAAAGCACCACCGCTGAACGTGGCGGCGCCACAGGCAAATACGGCCAATATGCCGTACCGGGCCGCACTGGAGCCCTTACTCGTGAATCTGGTCATGAATACCCCCCCTGGGTGTTAAGTTCTGATTTTCGCTGTTTGCCGGAATAAAACTACGCTGAGTCGTCAGACAAAGCAAAGATGGGTTGGGAATAGCGCCTCAATTGCCGTAGATCTTGAGCGGTAGCCAGGTGACGAGATCGGGAAACACGGCCAGCAACAGCAAAGCAAACAGCTGGATGGCGACAAACGGCATCGCGCCGCGGTATATCTGCCCGGTAGACACGGTGGCGGGTGCGACCCCGCGGAGATAGAAGAGCGCAAAGCCGAAAGGGGGAGTCAGGAAAGAGGTTTGCAGGTTGATCGCGATCATGATGCCCAGCCAGACCGGGTCGAGGCCCATGGCCAGCAAGACCGGGCCGACGATCGGCACCACCACGAACGTAATCTCGATGAAGTCGAGCACGAAACCGAGCAGGAACATCACCAGCATGACGACGATGACTGCGCCGACCATGCCGCCCGGCAATGCCTCGAGTATCTCGCGCACGCCATCGTCGCCGCCGTAACCGCGAAACACGAGCGAGAAAATCGACGCACCGATCAGGATCATGAACACCATGCTGCTGATGCGCAGCGTGGCGCGCATGATCTCGCCGAGGCGCCCGAGATCGAGCTCACGGCGGGCGAGCGCGAGCAGCAGCGCGCCCATGCCACCGACACCCGCCGCTTCGGTCGGCGTCGCAAGGCCCATCAGGATCGAACCCAGTACCGCGAATATCAGCGCCAGCGGTGGCAGCAGCGCGCGCATGATACGCATGAAGGACACCGACGCATCTGCGTCGCCCTTATGTGCCGGCATCGCGGACGGACGGAACCAGGCGACCGCCAGTATGTACAGTATGTACAGTACGACCAGCAGCAGTCCGGGAATCAGCGCACCGGCAAACAGGTCGCCGACCGAAACGGTCTTCGGCGAATAGACGCCCATCTCGAGTTGCGCCTGCTGGTAAGCGGTCGTCATGACGTCGCCCAGCATGACGAGAATGATCGACGGAGGAATAATCTGGCCGAGCGTCCCGGAGGCGCAGATCGTCCCGGTCGCGATCTCGGCAGAATAGCCGCGCTTCAGCATCGTCGGCAGCGACAGCAAGCCCATCGTGACGACGGTTGCGCCAACGATGCCGGTGCTGGCGGCGAGCAGCATACCGACCAGCGTCACCGAAATCCCGAGACCGCCGCGCAGCGTGCCGAACAGGCTGCTCAGCGTTTCCAGCAGGTCTTCGGCAATGCGCGCGCGCTCCAGTGTCACGCCCATGAAGACGAACAGCGGCACCGCAACCAGCGTTTCGTTGGTCATGATGCCGAACACCCGGTTCGGCAGGCCGGACAACAATGCCTCGTGGAAGCTCCCGCCGACGATGCCCGCGGCCGCGAAGATCAACGCGGTGCCACCGAGCGTGAATGCAACGGGAAAGCCGGCGAGCAGCACCAGGATGACGGTGACGAACAACAGCGCCGCAACCCACTCCATCGTCAGCGACTCCTCAGCGTCTGCAGGGCGCCGAGAAACAGCGAGAGCCCCTGCAACGCAACGGCAACCGGCATGAACAACAGCACCGTCTTCAACAGGGGTATGAAGGGATAGGGCAGCCCGCCCGACTCGCGGGACGATTCATGGATGCGCCAGGAGACGGTTACGAAATCAAAGGACTTCCAGCCGAGAAAGACGCATAACGGCAGCAGGAACACGAGGACACCAACGAGATCTACCCAGGCGCGGCGGCGCGCGCTCATCGTGCGATAGAAGACGTCGACGCGGACGTGGTCTTCTGCGCGCAGCGTGTATGCGGCACCGACCATGAACACGACGGCATGCATCCAGACCACCGATTCCTGTATCCAGATCAGGCCAGCATCGAAGACATAGC
>Ga0210065_1000246_pt1 | contig 15296 bp, 15 predicted proteins | sample Muzzi_PWB_D1_FD_185533 | JGI IMG/M metagenome (GOLD analysis project Ga0210065, IMG submission 185533) | Wetland microbial communities from San Francisco Bay, California, USA, that impact long-term carbon sequestration - Muzzi_PWB_D1 (SPAdes) | ecosystem: Environmental > Aquatic > Marine >... | reverse complement strand
TCTTCGCGTTGCATCGAATTAAACCACATGCTCCACCGCTTGTGCGGGCCCCCGTCAATTCCTTTGAGTTTTAACCTTGCGGCCGTACTCCCCAGGCGGTCAACTTAATGCGTTAGCTGCGATACTAAAGGGTTAAACCCCCCAACATCTAGTTGACATCGTTTACGGCGTGGACTACCAGGGTATCTAATCCTGTTTGCTCCCCACGCTTTCGCACCTCAGCGTCAATGTTAGTCCAGGAAGTCGCCTTCGCCACTGATGTTCCTCCGGATATCTACGCATTTCACCGCTACACCCGGAATTCCACTTCCCTCTACTACATTCCAGCCAGGCAGTATCGAATGCAATTCCCAGGTTAAGCCCGGGGCTTTCACATCCGACTGACCAAGCCGCCTACGCGCGCTTTACGCCCAGTAATTCCGATTAACGCTCGCACCCTCTGTATTACCGCGGCTGCTGGCACAGAGTTAGCCGGTGCTTCTTCTGTAGGTAACGTCAAGGCAGCGGGGTATTAACCCACTACTGTTTCCTCCCTACTGAAAGTGCTTTACAACCCGCAGGCCTTCTTCACACACGCGGCATTGCTGCATCAGGCTTTCGCCCATTGTGCAATATTCCCCACTGCTGCCTCCCGTAGGAGTCTGGGCCGTGTCTCAGTCCCAGTGTGGCTGATCGTCCTCTCAGACCAGCTACAGATCGTCGCCTTGGTAGGCCATTACCCCACCAACAAGCTAATCTGACATAGGCTCATCCAATAGTGCAAGGTCCGAAGATCCCCTGCTTTCCCCCGTAGGGCGTATGCGGTATTAGCTTGAGTTTCCCCAAGTTGTCCCCCGCTACTGGGCAGATTCCTATGTGTTACTCACCCGTCCGCCACTCGACGCCTGAAGAGCAAGCTCTTCTTCGTTTCCGTTCGACTTGCATGTGTTAGGCATGCCGCCAGCGTTCAATCTGAGCCAGGATCAAACTCTTCACTTTAAGTTGAAGCTTGATTGGTTGCTTTGAGGAGCAACCGGATCCTTGCTCGATGATTACTGTCATGAATTGACATCTGTTTCCAGACATCTGACGCTCTCATCGAAATTTGTTGCATACACAACATCGACGTAAGCGCCCACACAAATTACCTGATCGATTTGTTAAAGAACTTTGCCGGGAACGGTGCCCGACAAGGAGCGCAAATTGTACGCAGCTTTTGCTTCCTGTCAACACAAAAAACACAAATAATTACAATTATTTTCAGCCGTCAGGTCGCTGTGCAGTCCTGACCCTGAAACCACCTGTTCAGAAGTGTTTCAGCAGGATTGATTATAGCCTGTTTAACAGCACTCGGCAGGGATCATTCGCGCGATCAGTGGCATGTGTCCGTTGCCGGCACAAGCTGAATCCACCGGGAAAACGCGGAATGTTCACGGGAATTAGCGTGTTACATTCCCACAAACCTGAAACCCGTGCGCCTCAGCCGACTGTCACCCGGGCAAAACGGTGTTTACCCACCTGAAACACATGGGTACTGCCCGACTCCAGCGCCAAACCCTTGTCGCTGATTCGCTCGCCGTCGATGCGAACGGCACCCTGCTTGATCATGCGAAAGGCCTCCGAGGTGCTGCCGACAAGTCCGGCCCCCCTGAGCAGACTGGCAATGCCGAGCTTGCCGCCCTCACCCGGTACCGCTAACTCCTGTATATCATCCGGCAGTGCACCCTTCTGGAAACGGGCAATGAAGCTGGCCTGTGCTGCCTCTGCGGCCCGCCCGTCATGGAAGCGGGACACAATCTCCTGCCCGAGCTGGAACTTTATATCGCGGGGGTTGGCACCCTGATCGACTTCCTGCCGCAATTGCTCTATCTCATGCAGCGGGCGAAAGCTCAATAGTTCGAAATAGCGCCACATCAACTCGTCCGAGATCGACATCAGCTTGCCGAACATATCATCAGGCGGGTCGTTAATGCCGATGTAGTTATTCAGCGACTTGGACATTTTCTGTATACCGTCCAGCCCCTCCAGTATCGGCATGGTCAGAATCACCTGGGGCTTTTGTCCATAGTGTTTCTGCAGCTCACGACCAACCAGCAAGTTGAATTTCTGGTCTGTGCCACCCAGTTCAACATCCGCCTTCATGGCGACAGAGTCATAGCCCTGTATCAGTGGATAAAGAAATTCGTGAATCGCAATCGGCTGATTTGCAGCATAACGCTTGCTAAAGTCATCCCGTTCCAGCATGCGTGCCACGGTATGCTTGGCCGCAATCTGGACAAGGTCGGCGGCATTCATCTCACCCATCCACTGGGAATTAAACATGACCGTGGTCTTTCCCGGATCCAGTATCTTGAATATCTGGTGTTCATAGGTCGCTGCATTGGCCAGCACATCCTCACGCGTCAGAGGCTTGCGGGTCACATTTTTCCCTGTAGGGTCACCAATCATGCCGGTGAAATCGCCTATCAGGAACAGCACCTCGTGACCGAGGTCCTGAAACTGGCGCAGCTTGTTGATCAGTACGGTGTGCCCCAGATGCAGGTCCGGCGCTGTCGGATCAAAACCGGCCTTCACCCGCAGCTGTTTACCGGATCTCAACCGCTCGACCAGTTCGGCCTCGACCAGTATCTCATCGGCGCCGCGCTTTATCTGTGCGAGTTCATCATACCCCGTCATATTTACCGTGCTCCCGGACGTTCAATATTTTGAAAGACTATCATACCGGCCAGGCATGGGATGATGCGGAAGCTCGCTCCGCTGACACTCAAGCGCTACCTGCACGGTGACGCTATATAGTTGAGAAACATGAGAAACAGTTGACCAACCGGACGTCAATCGTTAACTTATACCATACCTAAACAAGGGCTTACCGTGAATCACTCGTCCATCATCAACCGCGATATCAAATTTCACACGCTGGCACCCGGTTCACACCCGCATCGCCTGCGCTTTGGCTATCTGTTGCTGGCCGGTCTCACCACCCTTATGGCTTTCGCCCTGCTCACTGGCAATTCCGAACCCGCGCGAGCCATCCAGGCGGCCGCCCAGCCGCTGGACGAGACTGAAAGCATCATCCAGGACCTCACGTTACCGCAAACCATAATCCCTGACACTGCAGTTATCCCCACGCGGGTACCCGAAGTTTCGACAAGCAGCATAGCACCCGCCGAGCCGGAAGATCAGGCCAGGTCAGTACCCGAGACCGGTGATAACTGGCACGTCATTACCATTAAGTCAGGCGATAACCTGGCAAATATTTTTTCGCAGGCGGGCATCCCGCCACAGCAGTTGCATGCCTTGTTGCAGCTCGGCGGCGCCACGCACAACCTGAAAAAGATTTACCCTGGACAGACCCTGAGCCTGTTAACCGACGATGCGCTGGGGCTCGTCAAACTGACCTATCCAATCGACAAACTCAGCACGCTTGAGATCACCCGCAGCGGTGACGATTTTGATGTCAGCACCACGCACCGCACTCCCGAGTTCCGGGAAGTCAGCGCCAGTGGCACCATCAACAGTTCACTGTTCGTGGCGGCGCACAATGCCGGTCTGTCCGACAAGCTCACTATGGAACTGGCAGGCATTTTCGGCTGGGACATCGACTTTGCACTCGATATACGCAAGGGAGACCAGTTTACCGTGTTGTATGAAGATATCTATCTTGATGGCGAACGCATCGATAACGGCGAAATCCTTGCCGCAGAGTTTGTTAATCAGGGCAAGCGTTATCAGGCCGTGCGTTATACAGATGCCGGTGGCAGAACCGACTACTACGCACTGGATGGCACCAGCATGCGCAAGACCTTCCTGCGCACACCGGTTGAATTCAGCCGCATCAGTTCCGGCTTCAGTACCGGCCGCAGGCATCCGATCCTGAATAAAATTCGTGCCCATCAGGGCGTGGACTACGCTGCCGCCAGCGGGACACCGATCAAGACAACTGCCAATGGTAAAATCGTATTCATCGGCAAGAAAGGCGGTTACGGCAACGCCATCGTTGTGCAACACGGTACCCGCTACAGCACGCTTTACGGGCACATGTCTAAATTCCGGGGCGGCCTCAAGAACGGCAGCAACGTCCAACAGGGCCAGATCATCGGCTATGTTGGCATGTCGGGTCTGGCCACCGGACCACACCTGCATTATGAGTTGAGGGTTGATGGCGTCCACCGCGACCCACTGAAGGTGAAACTGCCAGGTGCCGAACCGCTGAATAAAAAATACATGGCGGACTTCACTTTAAAAGCTGAAACCCTGATAGCTGAAATGGACCAGTCCAGCAATATACGGGTCGCCAACAACAATTAGCCGGCTGCCGGCAACACCGCGATCGCGGCAACTCGCCCGGTATACGTAGCGAAATTTACAACCACTCAATACCTCGGTTGCCGCTGGCAACAGGGTCTCAACGTACTAGCGATTGCTGGCCTCTGTATAATCTCGCGGTGCATAACCGGTATACACCTGCGTCGGCCGGAATATCCGATTCGCGGATACCTGTTCACGCCAGTGCGCCAGCCAGCCAGCCGTGCGTGCGATAGCAAATACAGGGGTAAACTGGTCCGGCGGTATACCGATCTCGCGGTACAGAATTCCGGAATAGAAATCGACGTTGGGATAAATGCCCTTGGGTGCCAGCGAGTCCTCGCAGGCTTCCTCCAGCGCAAGCGCCGTCTCAAACAACGGACTGATGGTCCCACGTGATTCAGCCAGTTCGCGCATCAGCTGCTGCAACAGGGTCGCACGCGGGTCCTTGACCTTGTATTCGCGGTGCCCCATTCCCCAGATGGTTTCCCTGGCGGCGAGTTTCTTTTCCAGCCAGTCTTTCGCGTTTTCCGGCTTGCCAATTTCCTCCAGCATTTTAATCACCCGCTCGTTTGCACCACCATGCAACGGACCGGCCAGTGCGCCTATCGCTGCCGCGATAACATAGGACGGTCTGGCCAGTGTGGAACCGGTGACCATGGCGGAAAATGTTGATGCATTTATCGTGTGCTCGGCATGCAGAATGAAACAAACATCCATAATCCGCGCCACCAGCGGATCCGGCTCGTCACCGCTGAACATGTAGAGAAAGTTAGCCGCATAACTCAGGTCACTGCGTGGTCGCACCGGGTAGTTACCCAGTCGCAGCTGCTGCCACATAGCGACCAGCGTCGCCATGCGTGCCAGTATTCGAATCGACTGGCCGTGGACATACTGCTCACTTTCATCGTCCGGACTGCGAATCTGTATAGGCACGTTAGCCGGATAGAACATGCCCAGGCTGGCAACCGCCGTCTGCAGCATTTCCATCGGGTGACCGGTGACCGGTAGCGATTTCATGATGTCATGAATGTTGTACTTCACCCGCCGGTGTTCGCGCAGCTGGGTATCAAAACGCTCCAGCTGCGCTGCGCTCGGCAGTTCACCGTCCAGCAACAGATAGGCTGTTTCTTCAAACGTACTGTTCTCGGCGAGGTCGACAATACGGTAGCCGCGATAGGTCAGAATGCCCTTCTGGCCATCCAGATAGGAAATGTCAGATTTGGTTGCTGGAACACCTTCCAGCCCTGGTTGATAATCAGTCATATCGTGACCCTCTGAAAATCCAGTACCCGACGGGCAGTACGGATTGTAGTCTAGTGTGGAATTCTAATGACGGCCGTACATGACAAACAAGAAAGGGGCGATTAAGCCCCCTTGATGAATGCAAAAGTTTGCGTTTTCAGACTGAAAAAGAGGAACCGCACCCGCATGTCGTGGTGGCATTCGGATTTTTGACCACAAACTGCGCCCCTTCCAGACCCTCGGTGTAGTCGATCTCGGCACCGACCAGGTATTGATAACTCATGGGGTCAATCACCAGCGATACACCCTCGTTCTCAACCGTCACGTCGCCATCACCTACTTTTTCATCAAACGAGAAACCATACTGGAACCCGGAACATCCACCGCCGGATATATAGATCCTCAATTTGAGATTCGGGTTATTTTCCTCATCAATCAGAAGCTTGACCTTTTTCGCCGCCGCGTCGCTAAAGGTGACATCAACGCTTGCCTGTGTTGCTGCTTCACTCATGAAATGTCTGCCTCTTCAATTTTGACATCGGGTCTGATGGAAAATTATGTCATTTCCCGAGTAAAATGGTCAAGTATTAGTCCTTGAGGCTGCCAGCTTCAGCCATCTCACGGTCAAATGCAAGCACCGGGGCATCCGCTTCGGCGCGATGAACCAGGTTGCCATTGACTGTTGCACCCATCGACATTTCAATCAGCTTGTAATATACATCACCATCAACCCGGGCCTTGGTGGCCAGCTCAATGCATTCATCCGAATGCACATCGCCGCTGACCGTACCGTTTAAAATGACCGTCGGCACCCGGATATCGCCCTCGATTCTGCCATTTTCGCTGACGGTGAGTACCGAAGCCGAACCTGCCTCGGCCATGACAGCACCCTTTATATGCCCGTCTACATGCAGACCGCCGGTAAAATGTATATCTCCCTCGATCCGGGTCTGTTGCCCGATAATGGTATCCACCCGTGTGTTCGCAGCTTTCGGTTTCTTGCCTCGACCCAACATAAACATTCTCCTGTTGCTAGGTGCCCGATGAGTACCAGTCAAACGTTTGCTTGACCGATGGCAGGTCACCCTTGCCCTGTGGTTTCACCTCTATAATCACCTTTTCAGGCGCGAATCCCTCCGGCAAGGTGATTGTACCGGCAAGCTCCTGAAAATACCGGAAACGAAACTTCAGTTGCTTCACCGCCGGATTGGTAATGCCGGCCAGCGCCAGTTCGCCCGGTTCTCCAAACATCAAGCCGGCAACCTTCCAGTCCACCACACCGGTGACATAACGGTCGTTGCGCTTTAACTGTGTCAGCACCAGATCATAGTGGTACTCACCAACACCGCTGCCGTTTTCGAGGCTAAAGCGGTGAATGCGCAAACCGGATTGCACATCACCCGGTGCCACGATGCCGCGATAGAATTCAATTTCCTCACGCGCGGCCTGCAAATCCGTTTCCAGCCGCCCCAGATCGCCCTTTACATCCTTTGCGGCCTGCCGGTCAATCTGACTGGAGCGTTCAAGAATCGCAAGCTGTTCACGCAACCCCTTGTTGTCCTTCGCCAGTTTCCTGTTCCATTTTTCCTGCATCGAATACTGTGTTCGCAATGACTTTAACTCCATGACCCCGCGCACCTTGCCCAGATCATAGAGCCACCACCCTGCGAACAACGCGAGCGCAATCACCGCCGCAACCGCTGCACGCACTATCACGTTATGCCGCATGGCAGTATCCGCAAACAGTATGACGATCCCTCACCCGCATGACCGGGTGCAGATCACAAAACAGGCCGGCGCAATGCGCTTCAGGGCAGCAGTGCAATATCAGACAGTCCTGTGGCTTCGTTCAGGCCGAACATGATATTCATGTTCTGCAACGCCTGCCCGGCAGCACCCTTGACCAGATTATCGATAACCGAGAGTACCACCACGGTATTGCCCTGCTGTGGCCGGTGAATTGCAATACGGCACTGATTCGCACCGCGTACGCTACGCGTCTCCGGATGGGAACCTTCGGGCAACACATCAACAAACGGCTCATCGCCGTAGCGTGCCTCGAACACCGCCTGCAGGTCACGGTCAGTATCAAGCAGTTGCGCATACAGCGTGGCATGAATACCGCGAATCATCGGCGTCAGGTGCGGCACAAAGGTCAAGCCAACCGTCCCTCCCGAAACCTGCTCCAGTCCCTGGCGAATTTCCGGCAAGTGCCGGTGACCGGGGACCGCATAGGCCTTGAAATTTTCGCTGGCTTCGCACAACAACGTGGCGGTTGTCGCCTTCCGGCCTGCGCCACTGACACCGGACTTGGCATCCGCGATCAGGTGACCAGTCTCAACCAGTCCTGCCTCCAGCAGCGGCAGAAATCCCAGTTGTACCGCAGTTGGATAGCAGCCGGGATTGGCGACGAGGTTCGCCTGCGCAATCAGCGCGCGGTTGATCTCGGGCAAGCCGTAAACCGCCTGTGTCAGGTATTCAGGACAGGCATGTTGCATGCCATACCAGTGTTGCCATTCATCCGCCTGCCGCAGACGGAAGTCAGCCGCCAGGTCGATTACCCGGACCCCGGCGTCCAGCAACTGCGGCACCATGGTCATGGCAGTGCCATTGGGCGTGGCGAAAAATACCAGGTCACAGCTGGCCAGCTGAGCTGGATCCGGCTCGGAAAAAGCCAGCGAAATACTGCCTCTGAGATTCGGGAACAAGTCGTCCACCGCCCGCCCTGACTCGCTTCGGGAAGTAATCACAGCGAGCTCCACCTCAGGATGCCTCACTAGCAGCCGCAACAACTCGACACCGGTGTAACCCGTGCCACCAACAATACCTGTCTTGATCGTCATAACCGGCTTTGTACATCAAAAGCAAATAAGACGCAAAGCTGCACGCCATTGAACGCTGTCGCTCATGTTGCCGATTGACTTATGTATAATTAATTTCATGCTCCTGAATCCACCCGGGTATCCCGTAACTGTATAACAATCAGCGCTACGGCCATGTCCAACAGTCAATAAAGCTCTCTATGCATCTTCGAATTTACAAGGCTGGTCGTACACTGCTTTCCCCTGGCGCATGGAAAACACGCATCATCTTCTGGAGCGGCGCAGTTGCCGTTGGCCTGCTAGCTACAGGCTTTGCCGTCACAACCGAATTTGCCAACGACAGTTTCCGCGCACTGATTCAGCAGTGGCCATACGCACCACTGATCGTCTGTCCAGCAGGTCTTGCACTTGTTGCATACCTGACGCGGCGTTTCTTTCCGGGTGCACAGGGCAGCGGCATTCCCCAGGCCATTGCCGCACTGAACATGCCTGAGCACTCTGCTCGCAAAAAAATCCTGTCGATGCGGATTGTGTTCGGAAAAATCCTGCTGACGCTGGTTGGATTATTCTCCGGGGCATCCATCGGACGCGAAGGCCCAACCGTCCACATAGGTGCTTCCGTGATGTTCTTTCTTGGGCGTTTTGCAAAATTCCCCATGCACTATATGGATCGCGGCCTGATACTGGCCGGTGGTGCCGCCGGTATTGCCGCCGCCTTCAATACCCCCCTTGCCGGTATTCTGTTCGCAATTGAAGAACTCGGAAGAAGCTATGAAGCGCGCACCAGCGGCACACTGCTGACAGCCGTATTTCTGGCCGGCATTACTGTGGTTGCCATCCAGGGCAATTACGTCTATTTCGGTACCAGCAATGCCACCCTGATACTGTCCGATTCGCTGCAACCCATACTGGTATGCGGCATTCTCGGTGGCCTGCTGGGCGGGCTGTTCAGCCAGAGTATCGTGTGGAGCACCCGACGACTGGCCCCATTCGCCCGGCGCCGGCCCGTATTCCTGGCCACACTCTGTGGCGCCAGCATTGCCGTCACCGGTTTGCTGAGTGGCGGGTTGACCTTCGGGACCGGCTACAATGAGGCGGAAATGATTATCACCGGCAGCGGTGAACTGCCTGTCTACTACACATTCCTCAAAATGCTGGCAACACTGGGTTCCTACCTGAGTGGAATACCCGGCGGTATTTTTTCCCCGTCACTGGCAACCGGTGCCGGCCTCGGTGCAATGATTTCGGAATTCCTTACGGCAGTGCCGGCAGGCACTCTCGTTATTCTTGCCATGGTGGGCTACTTTACCGGCGTTGTGCAAACTCCGATCACCGCCCTGGTGATCGTGATGGAAATGACCGACAACACCGACCTGGTTCTCCCGCTGATGGCAACGGCGTTTCTCGCCTACATAACCTCCAGAATCATCTGTCCGTACTCGATCTACAGTGCACTTGCCGAATCATTCCTGCCACAAAACAACCCTGGAAGCAGCACAGAGACCGCAACGGGTGAAAATATCAAACCGACATGACACCGGGTCGGGAGGACAGCTGACAGACAGAACTTCAGGACCTCACCAGTCCGAGAAACTCCGAGCGGGTGCGGTCATGGTCCCGGAAGGTACCCAGCATCATGGATGTCGTCATTTTCGAGTTTTGCTTCTCGACACCGCGCATCATCATGCACAGGTGCCGTGCCTCGATAATGACGCCGACTCCGGCCGGGGCAATTGTCTGCATCAGGGTATCCGCAATCTGCTTGGTGAGGTTTTCCTGGATCTGCAGACGTCGTGCGTACATATCCACAATGCGGGCAATCTTTGACAAGCCAATGACCTTGCCTGTCGGGATATAGGCGACATGACACTTGCCGATAAACGGCAACAGGTGATGTTCGCATAACGAATACAACTCGATATCCTTCACCAGAATCATCTCGTCGTTGTCGGAGTCGAAGATGGCATTGTTGACCACCTCGTCAACAGACTGCTGGTAACCACGCGTCAGGTATTGCAGCGCCTTGGCGGCGCGCTCCGGAGTTTGCAGCAAGCCCTCACGTTCAGGGTCCTCGCCGACTCCCAGCAGGATCTGCCGGTACAATTCATCGAGATTGTCATCCATATTGATCACCTTTATCCAGTACAGGCGCCGCCGCCAGGCCCTCTACTTCAAGGGTAACATGACGCACACGGGGCAGGCGCTTGCTGATGGCCCGTGCGAGTTCGTCGATTATCACCTCGGTACGTTCCAGCGTTGCCAGGGCAGCCGCACGTGTATGACAGTAGTCACGTAACGCTCTATCCTGGTGTTTCATGCCCGAGAGCAGGGTCAGGTAGCCGTTCTCGTACGCAGTCATGCGCACCTGTAAACCGGCAACAACAGCCTCTTCGCGCAATTCAATTTCAGCTACCAGCAGCGTGTGCCGGTCATCGATAATGATCGAGCGCAGATCATGGAAACGTTCAACATCAGGATGTTGTTCGACTATCTCTACAAATGCGGCTTCTGCCTCCTTGTCGCGAACATCTGCAAGGTAGCGCATATTTACCGAACCCAGGAAAAAGGCCGTCAGACCCAGCAAGACCGCGATTACCATCGAAAAGCCGATATCCCAGTACGGATTGCCGCTGACCGCGCTCAGCACGATGCCCGTCGCGGCCAGCAATATACCCAGTGTTGCGACGCTATCCTCGAGTACAACTGCCACCAGCGTGGGGTCGTCAGAACGCAGCAACGCGCGCAGAAAACCCCGCTCACCCTTTTTTTGCTTCAGTCGGCTGACGAACTCGTGCAGTGCCACATACAGCGAATAACCATCCAGCATCAGGGCAACAAGCAATACGGCAATGGCTATCCACAACGGCGCGATGCTGAAGCCAGGCAGGTCGACTGCCGCTGGCGGCGGTGTCGTTCCCACCTTCGCCAGAGAGTGCCAGGCATGTGACAACCCCAGGCCGCAGCCGATGGAAAACAAACCGATGGCACTCCACAGATTCCACAGGTATTTTTTCTGACCGTGGCCAAAGGCATAGTCAGCATCCGCGGGACCTTCAGCGACCCTCAGTCCAATCAGCAAAAAGCACTGGTTGAGACTGTCCATCAGACTGTGGATCGCCTCGTTCATCATGGAGGCGGAATGTGTCAGCAACGCAGCCATGAATTTCAGGGCAGTCAATACCGCATTGGCAATCAGCGCGGTAATGACTGCCTTGCTTGATCCATGTGCCATCGTCGGGGCTTCCTCTCAACAAGACCGCGGGTCTCGGACCACTCTCGGGTTAGTTCTGCGGTACAGACCGCTTGCGCCTATCTCAACGCTTCAGGATTGAACCCAGCACCCCGCGGGAGAGTTCGCGCCCGAGGGAGGTCCCGAGGGAACGCACGATGCTCTTCAACATGGCTTCGACTATACCCTCGCGTCCGCTGCTTCGGGCAGCTGGTTTGACCTTCTCATTAGCCGCATTTGCTGCCTTGGCATCGGCGCGCTCCTTGAGCATCTCATAGGCCGAGCGCCGGTCGACCGGTTGATCGTAGCGACCGCTGAATGGACTCGCATCCATGACGGCCTGTCGTTCTGCCTGCGTTACCGGGCCGAGCCGTGATGACGGCGGTCGAATCAGGGTGCGCTCTACCCTGGCCGGTACGCCCTTGCCCCCGAGGGTTGACACCAGCGCCTCGCCGACACCGAGTTCCTTGATGGCTTCGGCCGCATCAAATGCCGGGTTCTCGCGGAAGGTCGTCGCTGCCGCGCGCAGCGCTTTTTGATCGCGCGGTGTATAGGCACGCAAGGCGTGCTGGATACGGTTCCCCAGCTGGCCGAGAATCGTGTCGGGAATATCCAGTGGATTCTGAGTAACAAAATAGACACCGACGCCCTTGGAACGGATCAGACGTACGACCTGTTCGATCTTTTCGACCAGCGCCCGGGGCGCGTCGCTGAACAGCAGGTGTGCCTCGTCAAAGAAAAACACCAGGCGTGGTTTATCCGGGTCACCGACCTCCGGCAATTCCTCGAACAGCTCCGACAGCAACCACAACAGGAAGGTGGCATACAGTTTCGGCGTCTGCATCAACTTGTCGGCGGCCAGGATATTAACGTTGCCGTAGCCATGCGTGCCGGTGCGCATGAAGTCGAACAGATCCAGTGCCGGCTCACCCATGAACTGTCTGGCGCCTTCCTGTTCCAGCACCAGCAGGCGTCGCTGGATGGCACCGATGGATGCCGCCGAGAGGTTGCCGTATTCCAGCCTTAACTGCCTCGCGTTCTCGCCGGCAAAGGCAAGCAATGCCCGCAGGTCCTTCAGGTCCAGCAGCAGCATCCCCTGGTCGTCTGCTATCTTGAACACTGCATAGAGAACGCCCTCCTGGGTATCATTCAGATCCAGCATGCGCGCCAGCAGCAGCGGCCCCATTTCCGAGACCGTGGCGCGCAGGCGGTGGCCCTGCTCCCCAAACAGGTCCCAGAAAACCACCGGAAAGGCCTCACAGGTATAGCCCGCAAGGCCGATCTCATCGGCCCTTGCCTGCAGCTTCGGATTGGGCGTACCTGCCTGACTGATTCCCGAGAGATCGCCTTTCACATCGGCCATGAATACCGGTACACCGCGGCGCGAGAAGTCTTCCGCCAGCACCTGCAGGGAAACGGTTTTTCCGGTACCTGTTGCGCCGGCAATCAGGCCGTGGCGGTTGGCGAGCCGTGGCAACAGGTAGACAGCCTGCTCGCCCATGCCAACAAAAATACCCGGGTCCTCTTGTACAGTAGTCATGGCGCCTGTTTTGTGGTCAGTGCTGCGACGAGCCATCGGGGGAATCAGACAGGCTGTCGATCACACGGGCATATTCCCGGCCCAGATCCTTTAATTCCTGCAATTCAAACAGGGAGGCCGGCTGGCCGGAGGACTTGATTGCGCGTTGGATCGCCTGCATTCGCGCAATAACCCGCTCCAGTTTCTCCTCTGACTCACCCATGGTGTGCCCCTGTGATATTCACAATGTAGCGCTAAACAACACTGCAGCTGCCGCCGGTCGACAGCGGGTCGGCCCCGGACAGCTTCGACCCTGTTGAGGCACGCATCATATCGCAAGCGACCGGAGAGCGCAGGTCGACACCCTGAACCCGCTGATCAGCCATTCGCGGACGAGTCGTCCGTCGGCGCCGTCGATGCTTCCTGCACGGAACGCTTGCTGGCACGGTCTCGTGCAACCGGGGAAGGCGGCATTATGCGCCTGCGCATGTGTCGCCGTGACAGCGCACCCGACACGGAACCGATGCCGAGCGCCAGCAACGCTCCGCCCAGTAACGACAGCAGCAGGTAGTGTGCATTCCAGATATAGACAAAGGCCACCTCCGGGTAACCTGCCTTGAGCATATTGAAGGCGACCTGAAAATTTTCGACCAGGCTGTCACTCACCTCCGGCAGGTGTTGCTGTTCCGGTGGCGGCTTGTCGATCCAGAACCAGGTTACCCACCCGAGCAGGAAAATAATAAAGGCAGTGCGTATCACGTCGTCATGTCCTGGAGTTTTGCAACCCGGGTATGTTGCGCAGTCTCGTCGAAAAAACAGCTGCACTATTAGACCGGGAGTTTGCCTGCAAGTAAACCATTACCATTCTGTATATCTGATTATTTATTATCCATATCAATGTCTTGTGATCTGTTAGCCACATCTTTACGGCCACCGTCTGCAAGAAATTGTCCCTCGACAAACGTGAAATTGCTAGAATGGGCACCCCGCCAGGCCCGAAGATCACAACCTGAAAGCACAGACCAATGGACCTCCCGCAAACGATAGCACTTACCATGGGCGTGGCCTGGGCCAGTGGTATCAACCTGTATGCCGCGATCCTGATGCTGGGCGTGATGGGATCAACCGGCAACCTCGCGTTGCCACCCGAGTTACAGATCCTGACCGACCCCATGGTCATCGCAGCCGCGGGGGTGATGTACTTCATCGAGTTTTTCACCGACAAGGTCCCTGGCGTCGATACCGGCTGGGACACTCTCTCGACCTTTATCCGCATCCCGGCCGGGGCCATACTGGCAGCCGCTGCGATTGGCGATGTCGGTCCGGCCGCGCAACTGGCTGCCGGCATCGCCGGTGGCACGCTCACGGCAGGCACGCATGCAACCAAGGCCGGTACCCGGGTGCTGATCAACACCTCCCCGGAACCGGTCTCCAACTGGTTTGCATCCCTGGGCGAGGATGTTGCGGTGATTGCAGGACTCTGGACGGCACTCTATCACCCGCTCGTATTTATCGTGTTACTGGTGCTTTTTATCCTCTTCATGATCTGGGCATTGCCCAGGCTCTGGCGTGCTATCAGGACGCTGTTTGGTTTCATTGGGCGCAAACTGGGCAACAGCACATCAGCAGACAAGACACAGCCGCCGGTTTCCCGCCCTGAATCCCGACCATGAAATCCAGGCACACACCGGGCATGCTGTTTGCCGGTACGCTTTTCGGCTTGCTGGCCTATTTCTGGCTGGCACCCGACGGCCTGAATACCCGCCCGGACATCGGCCTGATGACCCTCGACGGTGAAGAATTGCAGCTCGCCAGCCTGCAGGGCAGGCCGGTACTTGTGACATTCTGGGCAACTACCTGCGACAGCTGCGTCAGCGAGATCCCTCACTTGATTGAACTCTATGACGAGCTTGCCCCGCTGGGACTGGAGGTCATCGGCATCGCCATGGACTATGATCCGCCGAACCGGGTAGTGGCGATGCGCAAGGTACACAACATTCCCTATCGCATCGCCCTGGATATCCACGCGGACGCCGCACGCGCCTTCGGCAATGTACGCCTGACCCCGACGTCGTTTCTGATCGCACCCGATGGCCGGATTGTTTACCGCAAGACCGGTGTGCTGAACATGGCCAGGCTGCGCGAGGATATTCGCGACTTGCTGGGAGCCACCTGACGAATCCGCCTGACGAATCCG
>Ga0210065_1000245_pt1 | contig 15402 bp, 15 predicted proteins | sample Muzzi_PWB_D1_FD_185533 | JGI IMG/M metagenome (GOLD analysis project Ga0210065, IMG submission 185533) | Wetland microbial communities from San Francisco Bay, California, USA, that impact long-term carbon sequestration - Muzzi_PWB_D1 (SPAdes) | ecosystem: Environmental > Aquatic > Marine >... | reverse complement strand
AGGACATTGAGCCGATCATTGAACGCCTGAAAGCTGTCAATTTACCGCCCTACCTGATCGTTGATTGCAGTCACGGCAACAGCAATAAAGACTACACACGTCAAAGCCTGGTTGCGCAGGATCTGGCTAATCAAATCAGCGACGGACAAAAAGGGATCGCCGGCGTCATGCTGGAAAGCCACTTAGTGGCCGGACGCCAAGACTACAAACCCGATACCGATAATGTATATGGTCAAAGTATAACCGATGGCTGTATCGATTTTCCCGCTACCGAAGCCATCTTCGAGACGCTGGCCAAGGCTGTGCAGCAACGGCGCAGAATCTAAACCTTGCTGACTGCTGCTAGTCATAAGCCCTTTAGTCGGGGTCCAGCATTCGCTTCGGGTCGAGCGCAGCATCCAAACTTGCAGCATCCATCAACTGCGCTTCCAATACCACTTCCCGCAGCGTCTTGCCGGATGCATAGGCTTTTTTAGCTACCGCAGAAGCTTGGTCATAGCCGATGTGTGAATTCAACGCGGTCACCAACATCAGCGACTGCTGCAGATTTTTCTCTAACTGCGCGCAATTCACTTTTAGATTCACGACACATCGATCAGCGAAAGTACGGATTGCCTGACTCATGCAACGTATCGACTCATGCAGCGAATAAGCAATCAAGGGCAAGGTGACATTCAGTTGGAACTGACCGTCTCGGCCACACATCACAACGGTCTGACAGGCTCCCTGGACATACAAACACACCTGCACCAGCATTTCACTCATTACAGGATTCACCTTTCCCGGCATAATTGAGGAGCCCGGCTGTGTCGCCGGTAATTCGTATTCTCCCAGACCGCAGCGCGGACCGGACGCCAGCCAGCGGATATCATTGGCGATCTTGGTCAAACTCGCGCAGATTGCGGTGAGCTGCCCGGCGACTTCCACGCAGTCATCCCGCGCCGACTGTGCCTCGAAATGATTGTCGGCTTCGCGAAACGATAGGCCGGTTTTCTCATTCAGTATCTCAATCGCTCTACGCGGAAAATCCTTGTGTCGATTCATGCCGGTTCCCACTGCTGTGCCGCCTAAGGCCAACTCTTGTAAGAGTACGATGGCCCGCTCAACTCGCCCCACGCCCTTGGAAATCTGAGCCGCATAGCCGAAGAACTCCTGTCCGACCGTGATTGGAGTCGCGTCCATCAAATGCGTACGGCCGACTTTAACCATCGCTTCAAACTCACGGGCTTTTTCTTGCAGAATTCCCGAGAAATGCTGCAACGCGGGCTTCAAATCTTGCTGCAGCGCCTGTGCCACGCTTACATGCAAGGCTGTCGGAACTGTGTCGTTGGATGACTGCCCAAGATTGCAATCGTCATTCGGATGTATCCGCAGAGATGAACCTCCACGCGCTGCCACCAGCTGAGTGGCGCGATGCGCAATCACCTCGTTTACGTTCATGTTGGTTGAGGTACCTGAACCCGTTTGAAAAATATCCAGCGGGAACTGTTCCGCATAGCCGCCTTGATAAATCTCGTACCCCACTCGCTGAATCAGCTCGGCCTTTTCCTCACTCAATAATCCCAATGAAGCATTTGCTTGGGCACAGGCATATTTCAACAGCCCCATCGACTGAATAAACCTAGCCGGCAAACGATGTCCACTGATTGGAAAATTCAAAACGGCACGCTGCGTCGATGCTCCATACAAAGCATTTTCAGGCACCTCCATTTCTCCCATCGAATCGTGCTCTTTTCTCATACAGATAACTATACCAACTATTGGCAGCTTATCGAATCACAAATACCAACTGGCTCCGATATTGCGCCAATTAATATATACTCTTGACAGTATATACCAAAGAATGGATATTGTAAGAATGGAAGCCTCGGATATCTACAAGTGCATTGCTGATTTACAGCGTCTACGCATCCTCAACCTCCTAGAGGCGGGACCGCTGTGCGTCTGTCATTTGCAAGAGCTCTTGGATGAGACTCAGGTGAAGATCTCCAAACAGCTAGCGATCATGAAACAGTTGAACTTGGTGGAATCTGAGCGCGAAGCGACTTGGATGGTCTATCGCCTGGTACAACCCATCAATAGTCTGCTGAAAAGCAACCTTCACTACCTTCGCAGCGCGGACTGCAGCGAGTGCAATCAGCTGCAATCCGATCTAACTGCCCGCAAGCAACTCGTACTCAACGTCCCACATATTACCGCAGTCAGTTGCTGCTAATGACTCAAAATTTTATGAATAAACTACAACCAGTCGAAACCTCAAAGAGCACGGAAAAACCGGGGTTTTTCAAACGTATGATATCCAAAATGGATAGCGCCATGAAAGCCAAGGCTGACGCGCAAGCAAAGAACAGCGAATGCTGCTCGGGCAACGATAAAGGCAAGGGCGGTAAGTGCTGCTAAAGCAGCGCCCTACTGCAAAACCCGACAATTGAATGCTCACTGATGCAATAGATGTCCTGATTTATCAGTGGATCGGGATGGATGTCGGTTCGCGTCTAGCTGCGGCGACGCATTTCTTTCTCTATGATACGATTAAGATCTTTTTGCTGCTGGCAGTGATGATCTTTGCCATCGGCGTCATTCGTACCTGGCTACCGGAGCATCGCCTTAAGCGTTGGATGAGTCGCGGAGGCATCTGGGGTAATTTGATAGCCGCCCTTTTCGGAGCCGTCACCCCATTCTGTTCCTGCTCCTCCATTCCGATTTTCATCAGCCTTTTAAAAGCAGGGGTGCCACTCGGTGTGACGTTTTCGTTCTTGGTCACTTCCCCGATCATTAATGAATATTTAGTCGTCTTGATGATCGGTGAATTCGGCATCCCGATCACCATTGCTTATGTCTTAAGCGGACTCCTGATCGGCACAATCTCTGGTGCCATTCTAGGAAAGATGAAACTCGAACGCTACCTAGAGGCAGACATCATTGCAGCTGCAGATACCTCACAAACAGTGATCGAACACAACTTTGCCAGCCGACTGCGCTATGGCTTTAATGAAGCGGTCTCCGTTATTAAACAAATTTGGCTGTGGGTCATCGTCGGTGTCGCCATCGGCGCGCTGATTCATAATTACGTACCCGAAGAACTGATACACAACGCGATCAACACCACTGGTATTTTTTCGGTGCCCATCGCGACGGTACTGGGCGTGCCCATGTATGGCAGTTGCGCTGCTATCGTACCAATCGCAGTCGTGCTCTTTCAAAAGGGCATCCCGATTGGCACCGCGCTGGCCTTTATGATGGCCATGGCTGCACTCAGCCTGCCCGAAGCAATTATGCTGCGCCGCACCATGCAACTGAAACTGATCGCCATCTATTTCAGTATCACCACGCTCGCGATTATTTTTACAGGCTACTTGCTAAACCTGCTAGCGAAGGTGATGTGAGCTGCGGGATCCCGCATCTCACATCCCGTATCCCGCATCTCACACAATTCATGAAAAAACCAAAAGTTCTCATTCTTTGCACTGGCAACTCTTGCCGCAGTCATATGGCAGAAGGCATCTTACGCGCTGCCGCCGGCGATCTGTTCGAGGTCTTCAGCGCAGGCTCTAAACCAAAAGGTGCGGTGCATCCTCTGGCCTTGGCGGCACTCGAGGAAATTGGGATCGATGCCTCTGGACATACCTCCGATCACCTCGATCTGTATCTGGATAAAGGCATCACCACTGTAATCACCGTCTGCGGCAATGCCGATCAGGCCTGCCCCACCTTCCCCGGTATGGTGAATCGCTATCACTGGGGGTTTGAAGATCCTCCACACGCTCAACGCGAGGGCGAGAGTGAACTCGATGCCTTCCGCCGCATTCGCGATGAGATCAAATTAGTCTTTGAGGCGTATGCCTCGGGGTATCGTGAGGCAACTAACGCTTAGGTTACCAATCGCTCGGTTATAAGCAGCGCGCGCAAGTACATCATTATGGACGATAATCAAACGACTGGTATTAGTTTTTTCGAAAGGTACTTAACGCTCTGGGTGGCGTTGTGCATGTTATCCGGAATTATCATCGGAAAGTTCCTTCCAGCCATCCCTGAATTTCTAGGCAAAATGGAGTATGCGAATGTCTCCATTCCTGTGGCAATCTTGATCTGGATCATGATCTACCCAATGATGATGAAAGTCGATTTCAAGAGCGTAAAGTATATTGGGCGAAACCCGAAAGGCCTCTTCGTAACATGGATCACAAACTGGCTGATTAAACCGTTCACTATGTTCGGCATCGCATGGATTTTCTTCTATGTCATTTTTAAAAGCCTGATCCCAGCCGAACTGGCAAAAGAGTATCTCGCAGGGGCGGTATTGTTGGGAGCGGCACCCTGCACGGCCATGGTCTTTGTCTGGAGCCATCTCACCAAAGGCAACCCAGCATATACGGTGGTACAGGTCGCAACCAACGATTTGATCCTTCTCATAGCTTTTGTACCTATTGTAAAATTCCTGCTGGGTGTGAGCGATGTCTTCGTACCCTGGGACACACTCTTTTTGTCGGTAGTGCTCTTTGTGGTGTTTCCACTGACTGCTGGTGCACTGACACGCAGGCACATGCTTAAGCGCAAAGGCCAAGATTACTTCGAGAATACTTTCCTTCCTAAGTTTGGAAACATTACCATTATTGGACTCCTACTCACCCTGGTCATCATTTTCGCGTTCCAGGGGAATGTGATCCTCAACAATCCTCTTCACATTGGGCTGATAGCCGTACCGTTGGTCATTCAGACCTTCCTTATTTTCTTTATCGCATATTTTGCCGCCAAAGCGCTCAAACTGCCGCATGCTATCGCCGCCCCGGCAGGTATGATTGGCGCATCCAACTTTTTCGAACTCGCGGTAGCCGTCGCGATTGCATTATTCGGAACAACCTCACCCGTAGCCCTCGCAACAATCGTGGGCGTGCTGGTGGAAGTGCCGGTCATGCTTGCACTGGTGAGCTTTGCAAACCGAACAACAAAATGGTTTGACGACTGATTTCACCCACCACTTTGGACTTCTTAAATCCCGCGATGACGCGTGCGCCCTGCCCGAGCAGATTTATTACATGCACGTCTGCAAAAAGAAGACGCAGCAATCCACCCAGCATAACGATTTCAGCGTTGACCTAATATAGGGAAAGCAAAGTAGTAGCCGAATGAAAATTTCGCTGCTCATTTCACTCGCATTCGTCGCCCTCACTTCAGGCTGTGCGATCTCTCAGAATGTTCAACCTGTGGATTCCAATACACGTATCGAGAAGATCTATGTAAAAGAAAATCCCGAGGTGCACATGGCAGGCCTTTTACCGGAAATCGTGACACAACTGCAAGAACTCGGCTTCAAATCGGAGGCCTACGCCGGCGACCGTCCGGAAGGCGCCCGCCACTATATCACCTTCACTGCAAACTGGAATTGGGACATGGCGATGTACTTGACCTATTTTCGTGCGACGCTCTACGATGATGGGCGCGTTTTGGGCGAAGTCGAATACGACGCCAAAATGGGCGGTGCCAATATGGGAAAATTCGGTAAGACCGCAGACAAAATACGTCCGCTGCTGGCCGAGCTACTCGCGAAAGTCGAACGCGGTCAGGCCTCCAACGTAATTGGGATGCAACTCGGGCAATAAAATAAAGCACTCCGCCCCAGCGGCAAGCGCGGCCCCGCCTAGCGGTGATCCCACGGCAACTTCACTTCGGTCGGAGCATGCTTCCAGACTTCAAAGGGCTCAAATATTTTACCCGGATTCAAGATGCCTTTGGGGTCGAGCGCGGCCTTCACGGCGCGCATCGCCGCGATTTCAGTCTTGCTATGCTGTATCGCCATGAAGGGGACCTTGGCTAAACCGATTCCATGCTCACCGGTAATCACGCCACCGAGATCGACCACTTTCTTCATTAGCTTCTTAATAGCAATTTTCGCCTTTTTCGCATCGGTCTTACTGCCGCGGTTGTACATAATATGAACATGCAGATTTCCATCACCGGCGTGCCCAAAGGTCGGAGTTGCCAAACCAATCTCCTTTTTTAAGGCGATGGTATAACGAATCAACTCCGCCTGTTTCTGTATCGGGACCACCACATCTTCGTTCAGCTTGGTATCGGCCAGCGAAAACATAGATTGTGAGCAGGTGCGCCGTACCTGCCATAAGGCCTCCGCCTGCTGCGGGTTGCGCGCATGACGCGAAGCTACCGCCACACCTTCCATAAAAGCGAGTAACAGTTTGCGCTGCTGACTCACTTCAGCCAGACGACCATCCAATTCGATCAATAAGATTGAAGCACCTGAATGCCCCTCAAAAACTGGTTGCTGCGTATACTTTTCCGCACAGGCCACCGATTGCCGGTCCAGAAATTCAAGAATCGAAGGACCCACACCTGCTTTGAATAAACCGACTACGGCCTTTAATGCCGCCGCCTCGGTTTTAAAGGCAAACATACCGGTCCAGCGTTTTTTCGGCTTGGGAATCAGCTTCAAATTAACCGAAGTCACCACACCTAAGGTACCTTCAGATCCGATCAAAAGGTCACGTAAATTGAGTCCGGAGACATATTTCTTCAGCGGCAGGCCGAATTTAAAAGGACTGCCGTCGGCCAAGAAACCGGCCAAGCCCAAAACATAGTCGCGCGTGACACCGTACTTCACGCAGCGCATGCCGCCTGCGTTACAAGCGACGTTACCGCCAATGGTCGAAAATTTCTTTGATGAAGGGTCTGGGGGGAAAAACAACCCAACGGCTTCCACTCGCTGCTGCAGCTCGGCAGTCACCACGCCTACGCCCGCCGTGACGATACGCGAGATCGTATCGATTTTTAACTGCTTCAGGCCGGATAAATCCAGAACCCAGCCGCCATGCAATGGCACTGCAGAACCTGTCGCCGATGAGCCCGCACCGCGCGCGGTCACAGGGATCGAATATTTGTTCGCGAGTTTAAGCGTTACCCCGACATCCGCCGCTGCTTGCACACGGATCACCACGTCCGGCAAAAAAGAGAGCCGAAGATTATCCAAAGAGGCATGAAAACGGCTGTTATCGTCCGTATAAAGACGTCCCGGCAATTTGCGCGCGAGTGCCCTGAAGGCTGTTTGTTGATTCTGTAAAGATTCTTTATCCACTGTGCGTTTCATTGTTTAATTCGTTGATGCCTTTCGATCACACCCTACTCACCTGCAACTGAATGGAAAAGATAAAGACACTCGATCTCGAAATCGCAATTCTTGGCGGCGGCTTTGCCGGTGTTTATTGCGGGAAAAGCCTGCTCAAGACACTCAACAAGGGTTCTCGTACTCGCATTGGCTTGATCTCGGACGAGAACTACATGGTTTTTCAACCCATGCTGCCGGAAGTAGCCAGTGCCTCGCTCTCGCCGCGCCATGTGATCAATCCGATTCGCCACCTATGCGCGGGATTGGAAATCTACAAGGCAACGATTGAAAAAATCGACATCCAGAACAAGCAACTCACCATTCGCCCGGGGCCCTTTTCTCCGCCTGTCTTAATCCGTTTTAAACATCTGGTGGTTGCACTCGGCGCCATGGTGGACCTGAGTCGAGTGCCAGGCATGTCCGAGCATGCGTATTTGATGCAGAATGTGGGCGATGCGATGAAGCTGCGCGCAACCGTGTTGGCGCGTTTTGAAGAAGCCAATCTGGTCACAGACCCGGAGCGTCGTAGCCGTTTACTGACATTTGTCGTCGTTGGGGGTGGCTATTCAGGCGTAGAGACAGCCGGGCAAATTCTCGATTTATTTCATAGTATTAGCAAATACTACGGGAACGTCGGAGCACAGGATTTTCACGTAGCGCTCATCCATAGCCGGGACCATTTGCTGCCGACGCTCAGCCAGAAACTGGGTAAATATGCGGAACGCAAATTGTCCGCGCGTGGACTCGACATACGCTTGAACCTACGGGTTAAGGCCCTTACCGCGAATCAAGTATTCCTGAGTGACGGGAATGTGATCCAAACCAATACCGTCGTCTCGACAGTCGGCAACGCACCCCACCCGATTGTCACCAAGTTGATCGCCGACACCGGTGTGGAAGCAGTGCATGGACGCATCAAAACGAGTGCGACGATGCAGGTGAGCGGTTATGATTGGCTCTGGGCGGCGGGCGACTGCGCCGCGGTCCCGATGCAGAATGGCGAAATTTGCATTTCAACTGCCCAGTTTGCAATGCGACAGGGTGCGCTCCTGGGCAGAAATCTGAATGCTTTCTTACGGGCCGAGCCAGTGAAACCCTTCACCTTTAAAGGACTCGGTGAACTAGCTGCCATCGGACACATGACTGCTGTGGCGGAAATCATGGGTTTACGTTTTTCCGGTTTCATCGCCTGGTGGATGTGGCGAACTATTTATCTAGCCAAACTACCCGGCTTAGACCGGAAACTGCGCGTTCTGATCGACTGGACCTTGGATCTATTTTTTCCGCGCGACATCAATCTACTCAGCCCGCGCTACACACGGGCGTTACAAGAAGCCCATCTTGAGGCCGGCGACATTTTATTCAACGCAGGCGAACCGGCTTTCTCTTTCTACATAGTGAAGCAGGGCTGTATTCGTTTAACGGATGCCAATGACGAGAAAATCAAAGACGTCACCACCGGCGAATTTTTCGGAGAGCGCGCCTTATTAGCGGACAAAACCTGGCGCTTTACCGCGACAGCAACCGAAGAGACGACACTCATTGGTCTCGGCAGTGAGGAGTTCAAAGCGATTCTGGAAAACAGCACCTCAATGCGCAACTTACTACAGCGTTCCGCGCGGCAATATCGCTCATCGAAAGAAATCGATACGATGAAAGCGACGCTGCCGGATGAATTACTCGGTCAGCCGGCGAGTTCGCTGATGACAACAAAAGTGCATCAAATCCTCACCAGCGACACAGTAATCGATACGCTGCAACGATTTAATAACGAGCGCCATAGCTTCTATCCGGTCTCAGACGCAGAAGGCGGCCCACTCAAAGGTGTCATTGCGCGCGAGGATTTCTATGATTTTGTTCAGCTAAACGGATTGGAAGCAGGCGCAACCCTTGAAGCGATCGAGTGCTCTACGCTTCCTGAAGTTCAAACCGAGACACCGATATCGGATTGCCTGGAGACGATGATTCGCGGCGGCAGCAATAAACTACTGGTCATTGATGATACGAAACAGCTTAAGGGCATTCTATCCATCCGCGATGTGTTGGCAGCTGCAGTCGAAAAGAAGGATTAAACCCATCGCAGCCGGGATGGTATCTCAACCTCGTACTTTCAGTAATTCAGTATCCAATTCGATCGTGAAGCAGGCGCCGCTGCGGTCCGTACGGTTCTCCGCGTAGATGCGACCCTTATGTGTTTCTGCGATTTTCTTGCAGATGGATAAGCCGAGTCCGGTGCTGGTTTCATTTCCGGTAGGCTGAGCGGAGGTCCTTCCGAAATCAGTGAAAAGCATGTGCATTTCATCTTCAGGAATGCCAGGCCCTTCATCCAACACCTTAATTTTTAAGATGTTATTGCAGTGCTCCAGAAAGACTTTGATGTAAGAGCCAAGCGGCGAGTACTTCACAGCATTGCTCAAGACGTTGTCCACTAAGCGGCGAAACTGCATCTTGTCCAATATCAACATAGCGGGAATGTCTCCCACGCTTTCGAGTCCGAGTTTGATGGTTTTCTTGTTGGCCGTGAACTGATAGATGTTCAAGGAGGATGAAACCAATTCGTAGACAGGACACGGCTCCATTTCAGAACGCTCTTCTCCACTCTCGATCACTGAAAGGTCCAGAAGTTCGTCAACCAGGTGCAACATGGAGTCCGAAGTCGACTGTATCGTAGAAGCGATCTCCTTTTGTTCCAGATTGAGTGGACCCAGCTCAACCAAAAATTCTGACAGCCCTCGGATCGAAGCGATCGGATTACGCAAATCGTGCGAGGCAACACCGATAATTCGATTCTTGGCCAAGTTCGCCTGTTTAAGACCGGCAATAAACTCGCTTTGGAAGCGCATCAAAACACGCATCTTCAAATGGTTGCGAATACGTGCCAGAGCCTCGTGACGATTAATCGGCTTCGTGATATAATCACTGCCACCCGCGTCCAAGCCTTCAACAATCGAACCGGTATCCGATCGGCCTGTCACAAAAACGATAGGAACTTGTTGCATGCCCGGCATGTTCTTGGCCTTGCGACATGTAATGAAGCCGTCGATGCCATCCATCACAACATCCAACAAGATCAAATCCGGCGCATTGGCAGCGATACATTCAATGGCTTGCTCGCCTGAGGCTGCTTCATCAACGATGAAACCACTGCGCTCCAGCACACGGCGTAAAAGCTTACGGATGATCTCGTCGTCATCGACAACAAGTATGCGGGATCCTTCGGTGTTAATATCTTGAGAGTCGTCCACGTATGTAAAAGTAAGGCTAATGCTTGAAAACCCCTTAGAAAAAACATTCGCATTCAATCTGTCAACAAAGGGTATCTGTTTAAGCCACTTCGTTATTTAACATTGCACACCACGGGCTGCCGCGCATTTTCTTCCGGCTATGCTTCAAGCTGGTATCGTAGGTCTCCCCAATGTGGGTAAAAGTACACTCTTCAACGCCCTCACGCGCACGCGCAAGGCCGAGTCGGCAAACTATCCGTTTTGCACGATCGACCCCAATGTGGGTGTCGTTCAGGTGCCGGACAGTCGGCTCGAACCACTGCGCGAGATTTCCAAAACCAATAAAGTGATCCCGGCAGCCATTGAGTTTGTCGACATCGCCGGCTTGGTAGCAGGGGCCAGCAAAGGCGAAGGCCTGGGCAACAAGTTCTTGGCGAATATCCGGGAAGTCGATGCCATCGTACATGTCGTGCGCTGTTTTGATGACGACGACATCATTCATAATATGGGCTCTATCGATCCTATTCGCGACATCGAGGTCATTAACACTGAACTCATCCTTGCCGATATTACTTCGCTGGAAAGCCAGAAGGACAAATTAATTAAACGCGCACGCAGCGGCGACAAGGAGGCGATTGAAAATGTAGCTCTGATCGAGCGCCTGCAGCCTCATCTGGATAATAACAAACCTGCCATCACAATCGAGATGAGTGAGGATGAGGCCGTGGTACTCAAACGCCTCTGCCTGCTTTCTGCCAAACCGGTCCTCTACGCTTGCAATGTAGCCGAGGGCGACTTGGCCGACACTTCCGGGAATCCTTACGTCGCTAAAGTGGAAGAATTTGCACATGAGCACCACGGGGCAGGCACCTGCATCATTTCCGCAGCCGTCGAAGCTGAACTGATCGATTTCGACGAGGCTGAGTCTGCCGAGTATCTGGAATCGCTGGGAGTCAAAGACTCCGGCGTCTCCTTGCTTATTCGCGCTTCCTACGACCTGCTCGGACTCGCCTCCTATTTTACTGCGGGGGTACAGGAAGTTCGTGCTTGGACCTTCCACAAAGGGATGAAGGCACCACAATGCGCAGGCGTGATCCATACTGATTTCGAACATGGCTTCATTAAGGCTGAAGTGGTGTCTTACGAGGATCTTATCAACGCCGGCAGTGTCGCTAAAGCGCGCGAAGCCGGAAAATACCGCTTGGAAGGCAAAGAGTACGTCTTTAAAGACGGCGATGTCGCCCTTTTCCGCTTCAACAACTAATTACCGTGATGACACTTCATCCTATTCGTTCCGATGTAATTGACCTAAAACCGGCCACGGATTAGCTAGAAAAAACTTATGCGCACTCAAACCAAAAACAGAACTTCGCCTTTATGGCTACTGACCTTACTGATCATGGTTGGTTGTGATCAAGCAGAGCCAACCAGCTATCAGATTCCCAAGGAAACGCGTCAGAACGAAGCGCCGGTCACTCCCGCGGCTACCGCTCCGCAGCCAACACCCACCGCACCCAGTAACATGCAGATTCTACCGGGCATGCAGGAAGCCGCCAATCAGGCCGGTGAAATTGCCTATTCAGTCCCTGCCGGATGGACTGAATCGCCGGCTTCGGGGATCCGCAAAGCCAACATGCAAGTGGTTGACGAGAACGGCAGCGCTGAATTGACCGTGACTACCTTTCCGGGCGACGTAGGAGGCACACTCGCTAACATCAATCGCTGGCGCGGCCAACTGGGTCTGGCACCGACGACCGCCGCAGAACTCAACTCACAATTGGAATCCTATGTGATTTCCGAACATGGCGGCCAATACACGCGCATTATTGGAAACACGGACAGCATCCTAGGCGCCATACTACCCATGCACGGCAGTACCTGGTTCTTTAAATTACAAGGTACCAGCGCCACCGTAATCGCCAACGAACCCGCGATGAAACAATTCTTGGATTCCGTTCAACTCCAAGACGATGCGCATTAAGTCATGGAAAGTCTGATTCGTTTTTTCAGCTCGTTGCGACTGACGGTCGTCTTGCTCAGCTTTTCAATGCTGCTGATTTTTTTCGGTACACTCGATCAAGTACAGTACGGAATCTGGCACACCCAGAAATTATACTTTGAAAGCTTCCTAGCGATCTGGGCATACCCGGCACAAGCCCCTGCCTACGATCAACTCTATTGGTTGCGCATACCGATGCCAGGGGGCTACCTATTGGGAGGGCTGCTTTTCTTGAACCTGATCGCCGCTCATATCACCCGCTTCAAATTGGCTTGGAAAAAAAGCGGCATCTTCCTCGTTCACTTCGGACTCATCCTGCTGCTGGTGAGCGAACTCATGACGGATCTGCTTTCCGTCGAAAGCCAAATGCCGGTAGACGAAGGCGGCCGCAGCAATTACTCCCAGAGTTATCGTTCCAACGAACTTGTTTTTATCGATCGCAGTCATCCGGATCACGACACGATCCACAGTATACCAAGCCAATTGTTGCAAGCCGGCAAGGTAGTCAAGGTGCCGGATTCACCGCTCAGTATTCGTACCATCAACTACTACCCGAACGCTGAAATAGGCAGGGATCCATCGGGCAAGATCGACTCGCCGGCAACCCAGGGAGCCGCGGTAAAGATGGGGATCTTTGCGAATCCCAAGCCCGTCGTTTACGCGGAAAACACTATCAATACCGCGACAGCCTACATTCAGGTGATTAGTCCAGATGGACCGCTGGGCACCTGGCTGGTTTCCAATGTGATCGACGACCGTTTCCCACCGCAATTTGTCCGAACGGACGATCAAGCATGGGAAATCGCACTACGCTTCACACGCAACTACTACCCTTTCGAAATCGAGTTAATTGACTTTAAGCACGATAAGTACCCCGGCACGGAAATTCCATTCAACTATTCCAGTGAGGTGATGGCCCATCACAACGATCCAACCAAGAATCAGAAAGCCCTGATCTACATGAATCATCCGCTTCGTTATGAGGGTCTCACCTTCTATCAGGCCTCCTTTGCCAACCAGGACCGTACTTCGATCTTTCAAGTCGTGCGGAATCCCGGATGGATACTGCCTTATGTCAGCGTGCTGCTGATGGGGCTCGGCATGTGCGTCCAGTTCGGGATTCACTTCGTAAAATTCCTGAGCAAACAAAGAGCATCATGAAGAAGCTAAGCTTTTACTTAATCCTATTGATCGCCTTTCTGGTTGTCGGACGTGGCCTCAAGCCAGCAAATTATGAGTCCGACTTCGATCTGGCCACCTTTTCAGAATTGCCGGTGCAAGTGGGTGGACGCATCAAACCGCTCGATTCAGTTGCGCGCAACACACTGCTCATTTTATCAGGTCGTCAGAAAGTAATCACTCCCGAGGGCAAGAAGCTCTCGCCGATTGAGTGGTTCGCTGATCAAACCATGCGACCGGAGCTGGCAGACACCTACCGTGTCTTTAAAATCGAATTTCCTGATGATTTGGGTTTTGCGGGACTCGCGGAAGCCGGACAACGCTACTATTCTTTCAACGATCTGCTACCGCACTTTGAAGAGTTAAATCGCTTGAGCAGCGAAATTAACCCGGAACCCAAAAAGCGCAGCCCCTACGAAAATCAAATCGCCGATCTGAGTGAAGGCCTGATGCTTTACCACCGAATCATGCACTCACTGCATCCGATCGGCGCGCCGGACAGACTAAACAGCTTGGTCGACGAATACCAAACCTACCTAAGTCTCATCGGGCCGGGACTGGAGGAACTTCGTAAGCAACAAGCTGGCGAAGAATTTGATGCAGAACTCTTGAACAGCTTTATTTTCTTTGGCGATGATTACTTAAAACTTTCACGTACGGCCTACCTGAGAATCGTCCCACCTCCCGCACCAATCGATCCGCTGGAAGACTGGAAAAATATCGGCTTGGAGTTACTGGACGTCATGCGAGGCGATGCACTCAGCCCCTATGTGACTAGTTACGCTTCGCTGACCATGGCCTATCGACTCGATGAAGCCGAAACTTTCAATCAGGAGGTGGCTGATCTGCACGAAAGATTTATCGCTGACTTCCCGGGCGAGATTGATCGAGTTCACTACGAACGGCTATTCAATGACATGCAGCCATTCTATATCTCGATGCAGCTTTATGTTTTGGTGTTTTTGGTAGTCTGTGTTTCATGGCTTGGTTGGCCCAAACAACTGGGACGTGCTGCGTTCTGGGTTCTCGCCCTGGCACTCGCGATCCATACCTTTGGCCTGATCTCACGCATGTACATTCAGGGTCGACCACCAGTGACCAACCTTTATTCGTCGGCGGTATTTGTTGGCTGGGGCGCAGTCTTACTGGGCACATTCATTGAGAAATTTTTTAAAAATGGTATCGGTGCGGCCATGGCATCACTGGTCGGATTTTCGACTCTCATCGTTGCGCATCACCTGGCCATGAGTGGTGACACATTGGAAATGATGCGGGCAGTGCTGGATTCGAATTTCTGGTTGGCGACACACGTGGTCATCATCACCTTCGGTTACTCCGCTATGTTTCTGGCAGGTGCGCTGGCACTCATCTTTGTGGTACTTGGCGTCTTCAGTCGAGGCTTCAACAAAGAGACCGCACGTTCACTCAGCAGCATGGTCTACGGGATCACTTGCTTCGCGGCACTCTTCAGCTTAGTGGGCACGATACTCGGCGGCATCTGGGCAGATCAATCCTGGGGACGTTTCTGGGGATGGGATCCGAAAGAAAACGGCGCTTTGATCATCGTCCTGTGGAATTCCCTGGTCTTGCATGCTCGCTGGGGCGGACTGGTCAAAGACCGTGGGTTGGCCATTCTCGCCATGGGAGGCAATATTGCGACTTCCTGGTCGTGGTTTGGAGTGAACGAACTCGGGGTTGGCCTGCATTCCTACGGATTCACCAAAGGAGTGCTGTTTGCACTCAGCGCGTTCTGCATCTGTCAGCTGCTCATGATTTTCATCGCTGCGATCGTTCCCCAGAAAGACTGGTGGAGTTTCCGTCGCCAGCGGCTCGAAGCAAGTCATTGACATGATTATTCTTATGTTTCCGATAAATACAATTAT
>Ga0210065_1000244_pt1 | contig 15446 bp, 6 predicted proteins | sample Muzzi_PWB_D1_FD_185533 | JGI IMG/M metagenome (GOLD analysis project Ga0210065, IMG submission 185533) | Wetland microbial communities from San Francisco Bay, California, USA, that impact long-term carbon sequestration - Muzzi_PWB_D1 (SPAdes) | ecosystem: Environmental > Aquatic > Marine >... | reverse complement strand
GTGGGGTATCGGCAGGAATCGGTTACGTTCGAAGTCTCCGAACGCCCGGTCGGAGAAAGTAGCTGGGGGCTGTCAGCCTTGTTACGCTATGGCTGGAATTCACTGACCTCTTACACCTCCCTGCCGCTGCAGTTGGTTCCATTCATGGGTGTGATCATGTTGCTCATCTCCGTTATTCTGGGAACCGAAGCGCTTGTGTCACGCATACGCGGTGGGGCAATCACCGGCTTTGCCACACTTGAAATCACCATGCTGTTCTCAGGCAGCATGATCATGATCGGGCTTGGAATTGTCGGCCAATACCTGGCACGGGTTTACGATGAGTTGAAAAAACGGCCTACGTTCCTGGTGGCAGATGAAGTGGGGTTTGAGCCACCCGCACAGGCCGCTTCGGACCAGAATGGTATTATTCAATAAAATGACCTTTTGGATGTTGTCTTTGTAGTGGTTGACTGAGATCAGAAGATATTACCTACCTCTGCAGTGTTGCGTAATCCAGCACTGCGTTCTCGGAAAACACCGCAACAATGGTCACCCGCTCAATATTCTCCGGCACATCATCTACTGGAAACTTGAAGTCAAAGCCAGACAAAATAAGATCATCGCTATTGAACCATATGGTTACATCCTTGCGTTCAACGTTTAGTCGCCCGGCGTATACGATTTTGTCACCAAAATAGATAAGAATCCTTTCAGGCAGTATTTTCTCCCCCGTGTCAGCACTCCATCCCCTTGTCCGCAACATGCCATTTTCAAATTCCACGGCATCAATTCTAACCAACCGTTGACCTCGTGGAACGATATTAAGCGGATTGCCGTCTTCATCGTTAAGTGCAGTTTTACTAACCTCTCCTGTAACCGAGTAAGACCATTGACCCGTTTCAGAAGGAACTACGAGATTGACCCGGTTCCTGCCCTGCCGGAAAGCAGACTCCGGCACATAGGTAGTGAAGTCAAACGTATCGCCGCTGTCGCGAATCGCATATCCTGCTCCACGCACCCACCCGTTCACAGCGACCAGAACATCACTAGTGACGTAGCCAGACGGTATACGAGCACGGCCTTTGAGGATTGTTGGCAATTTACCCGTTTGCTCGTCAATAATGACATCATTTTCGAATCCATCGAAAGATGCGTTGATGGCAATGTCTTCAATCACACCCAGTTGATCCAGGGATTTCCCAACCTTGTTCCGGTGAGGGCCCACCGCGGCAACTGATTCCCAACTGCTGGTATCGGGTATCAGGATGTAGTTTTTTGCAACTTCTTTCCAAAGGTCTTCCAGTCGCATCTCAAGAGCAACTCGTTTACCAGTAAAATGGTCATAAACGTGGCTTCGCTCCTGCGGTAACCTTCCGAGTAATGACAATCCACTCAATGGCCAATCGACCGAAATGCCAAGGATATCCATAATAGTTGGCAGAATGTCGATCGAAAATGCCGGTTCGTCCCTGATTTCCGCGCTATCCTGCCCAGGCAGGTGAATGAAAAGTGGAACCCTGTAGAGCGCATTGGCGTTGTCGCTGTCTACCCATCTTCTATGTGAGCCGGGTGCAAAGCTTGCACCATGATCGGCAGTGATGATAACCAACGCCTCTTCCCACAAGCCGGTTTGTTGTAATTTATCGACATAGTAGCCAAGTAGTAGATCCACAGCGCCTAGTTTTGAAAGGTGTCGTTGATAGCCCTGTGTTGCAAGTGCTGGATTCCGAATCCAGTAACCATTTTCAACACCTGCAACCAGCGTGCTGGTCTGCTCCGGCGGCTGATACACAGTTCCTGACGGGTTGACATTCCAGGGGATATGTGGGGCCATTATATGGGTGTAATGCAAGGAATGAGTCTTTGCTGTGGCGAACTGGTCAATCGCAGCCAATAACTTATTGATCCAAGAGGGGCGACCATCTTTCGGGGCGGGTGGTAATTCATGACCGGCAAGAAGATTCTCACGATATGTGGTGGTCCCCTCACCATCAAGAAAACCTCCCCAACGCCCATCGATACTTGGTAGCTTGCTTCTCACGAGTGGCGGCATGGCAATGTGGCCATATACAATTAGAGCATCATCCAACAGAAGGCGCAGAGAGCCGTCAGTTCGTTCTAACAAAACCTTATTAGAATCATTAATGGCATCCGACTTGCAAATACTGTCGGGGCACAGTGAGGTGACACTCTCATTAACATGCATGTCGTAACTTTCACCCAGCAGGGTAAAGAGCGTTTTTGGGTGGTCACTTGACGTTGGTTTCGCGCCTTCATTCAAGTCACCGGACAATATGATCGGAACGCTATCTGCGGTAGCAATCGAGTTGGTGGCGAAATTTCTAAACCAAATCGATGATTCAGCTATTCTTGAAAAGTTCGGAAACAAAGAATCATTTAACATTCCGCCTTCGTCTAAGATTGAAGTCAAGGGAAACTCGTCCAGCACAAGCATGACAACCGGGATGGGATTGGAGATGTTCGCGTTACTCTCTGCTTTGGCCTCCTTTTCCCAGAGCAGTCCCGCGCTGTCCGAAAACACCAGGAAGGAAATTAGGGATATCACAGGTACTATTATCAAATAGGAGAGCCAGTTTCTAACGATACCCTGATGGCGTCCATAGAGCCCAAGCAAAATGCCAACTGGGATAGCAATCGCCAGGGATAGATTGGTCGATTCCATGACGTACCGTAGCAAGGAAGCTGATACAAAAAATCCAGCAATTGAAATGCCCAATAGCTCCACGATCTCCCCTGCACGAAGATTTATTGCCCGGGCTAAGCACCAGATAACGCCCATTACCGCCGCAGGTAAAAATGCCACAATTAATGCAAAGACCACAATCTGAGCGGATGAAGATCGGTTGGCTATGAAAACCTCTGGGTTATGACCGTACAGTTCAAGCACTGGCAACGTGATACCCATTCCGAACAAACCGAAGAAAATGAGTACAGGCAGAATGTTTACCAGTCTAAAGTGATGGATCATAGGTAGCCCTGAGGGATTGTTTCCGCAACCAGTTTAAATCATTTAATCTGGCCGAGAGCCAGGTATTTCCCCACTCCCTGGGTCCAATTCAGGAAGAAGCTGCAATGTGGTTTCTGGTACACCTAGCAATATCCCGGCTTTCTGTGTCCAGGGGTTGTCCGGAACGGTCTCGACGAGCTCGGTGTACAGTGATTCGGCAGCCTCCGAATCATTGTGCAAAAGATTAATTTCAATCAGGCGAAAGACCGACTCAGGGTACCAATAGCTTTCGGGATAATCCGCTCGCAACCGCATGTACCTTTTTGCGGCTTCGGGCTTTTTACCGCCAAGATCCAAACTGCGCGCCGCCCAGAACAAGGCTTCGGATTTCCTTGCGGGTGTTCTTCGTCCGTCGAACGCCCGGTCGAAAAAGGCCGACGCCCCCGTCCAGTCTCCCCGGCCTCCATATGAATGGCCGCGTTGATAGGCGTACTCAGGATCAGTCCACCAGAATGCAAGGATCGCAAGCGAAGCAGCAGCAAAAACACCGAGAAACCAGCCTCGCTGAACTGCTGGTTCGGGCATATTGACAATCGGGCGTCGTAGCGGACGCCACAACAGCCCCGCGACTAACATCACGAGTCCTAGCAGGCTGAACACGGCGCCGATTCGCCCTCCGTGACTCGGGCCGTAATCCAGTTCAACAGTGGATGTCCGCGGATAAATCAGCATAAACGAGGGCTCGACCAGATAGATTTCTTCGCCACCCTTGCTGACCCAGCGGGGATGATACGTCATGCGGATCAGATGCGGCTGGCCCGGGCGGTCGGTTTCAAATACCAAGCGCTCGCGGGTGAACTCCTTGACCTCGACCTTGCCGGAGGCTTGACCAGGTGTGTTTTCGGGCAGCTGTTCGCCCGGCGCCAGGTACACATGACGTTGCTGGTAAGGAAACGCCACCAAGAATTGACGAAAGGCGTGCATTAACCAACCATCGCGGTCCCTGCCGACCAGGGGTATGGTTACAACATCAACCAGATGAGTCTGTAAGTCCTTGTATTCGTACGTGTTCAGGGGCCCATGCTTTGCAATAAGTTGGAACCTGGGGTCGGCCTCGAACAGTGCCTTCTTTTCAGAGGAGCGCAGAATCAAACGGTTTACGTAAAACTCGCCAAGATGACCCGCCATATGCTCGACCGAGCGGGCGGATGACGGATAACGGGTCAGGGGTGACGAAGGTCGCTCGGATATCTCGGCCTGGATCTGATAGATAAAAGGCCCGGAGGTTGCTGATTCCATATACAGGCCCTCCAAAGCAGGCCTTGAGCCAAACATTGGCAGGGCCTCCAGCGTACGGGTTGATCCCAGGTCCGAGTTAGCCGGGTCATGTTCGAAGACCAGGCGCGGGCCTTGTAGAGGGCCTGCGTTGGTTTGTGCGGTAGCCAGGTAGTATGGCCACGTCGCTTTGCTTTCGTAACCTGAAAGGTTCCAGCGACTCCAGCTCTCCAACGGCCCAAGCTGTGACCCCCACCATGCGCCCATCGCAATTGTGATGACGATGGCCAACGGTAATGCTGCGCGACGCAACCAACGCTGCAACCCCCAGCCCAGTGAGGCTCCGCAGGCGGTGGCAAACGCCCACTGGGCATAGGGGAAAAAGCGGAGATCCGCCAGGCCCAGACGCGAACCCACGATGAAGCCAAATGTCCCCAGCAAAACAATACCAAGCAGGAAGAAGATGCCACGTGGCCAACTCTGCGGCGACCGAGTGAGTATCAATACCAGCGGTATCAACCCCAATGTCAGGGGCCACAGGGTACTCGGCCACACCATTCGCCAGCCTTCGATCGCTGTGGGCGTGTCATTGGGAATGGTCCAGGGCAGATTTTCCACCAACGGTATTAACCAGAACCCCACCAGCAAAAAAGCCAGCAAGTGCACCTGCAAAATGATGCGAAGATCCCGCCGCGTATCGTGTGAGACAAGCAGGTAGAAAAAAGCACCAAAGCCGCCAACCAGCAAGGCATAGCCGTGTGAGAGGGCAACCAGCGCCTCGAGTACGCCTGCCAGCAGCCACCAGCGGCCCCCGGCACGTAGTGCACGCATCAATGCACCCCAGAACAATACCGCAAAAACCATCCCCCAACTGTAGGCGAACTCACCCGCCAGCTGGGCCAGGACATTACCACCCCAGATCGAGGTGGCACTGCCGAGAATGAATGCGGTAGCTCCGGCTGCTGCCAATAAGCGAAGCGGTACGCGCCAGCCCCAGAGCCAACCCATAGTGTAGGTTGCAATGGGCAGCAGAAAGACCGGCAGCATGCTGACCAGTTTGAAGGCCACCTGTTGGCCGACCACAAACTGCAGCAGCCCTGCCAGGGTAAAGGGAAATGGAAAGTAGAAGGTAAACGCCGGAAAGCCGGCAAAGCTCTCGGGAATCCAGCCCGATATCTTGCCGGTTGGTAACCATTCCATGAAAATCTTGGCATAAAAGACCTGGGAGGCCACGTCGCCACCAGTGGACCAGGTGTCGGTAAACCAGAGCATTGGGTTGGTGTGGCTAAGCGACCAGGCAGTGAGAACGAACAAAGCGAAGCCGCCGATCCATTCTTCCCGACGGAGGCTGGACAAAGATTCACCAGAATTTCTGCGGACCCGCCAGGTAAGCCAACCGATCCCGGCGGCGCTCAACACTGCCAATATCCACCGCCATGTCAATTTCTGCCACCAGGCCAGCGTATCTTGCACTGGCTTTTCTATCCACGCTCCATACGCGTTAGTGTGCAACTCCCAATCGAAAATGCGGCTAAAGTGGCGACCGTCTTGCACCCAGTCCACCCGAGCCTTTTGTCCATAACGCCAGTTGGGGATAGCCGGGCAATTGCCCGTTTTTTCCAGAACGATGTTTTCAGTAGAGGGTGTTAATGAGGGTAACGAAGCCCAACAAGGCCCGGTCGTAAGGGTCAGGAACACCTCGGACAGGCCGTTCCCTGACAAATGCCAGTTGATCCGGGCTCCCTGTATGGCTACCGAAACCGCGTTGCCATCTGTTTCTTGTTCCAGTACTGGGGCTTCCAGACCCTCAGGCGCGCCAACACCATATGGCAAAGGAGCAACGACACTCAGGTTTGAGCCATTCTGGTCGCGAAATGCGACCTCAATTAGCAAGTGGTAATCACCGGGAACAGCTTGCGCAGATTCCAGGTGGAGGTCGAAATCCTGCCTTGTCCCTGGTTCCCAATAGTCGGATTCACCGATGAGTTCCCTGTCTTTCTGGGCACGGGCAAAGACCAACACATCGTATACCGACTCGGCGCCATTGAAGGTCAGGGTCACCCGGCCTTCGAGCAATTCCGATGAGGACATCAACTCACCATTGGCAGTGAAGGATATATCATCCGCGGAAACTGCTTGGCTCAACAGCCATAAAATGGCTAATAAACAGCTTCGTAAAAACCCGTCAATTGTCGGTGACATCTGTGAATTCCTATACGACTATGTTGATAACCCTTTCATCGAACCGACAGGGTTTCGCGCTAAAACTCCGTGCTCAAAAAAGACCGTATGGCGTTCAGCGCAGCATTCAAATACACGGTGTAGACGACCGCCGGGTCTTTCATGCTGACCAGTAACAGCTCCTGCTTATCGATGCTGATGAACCAGACATCGAAATCTCCCTGAGTTGCTGCTCCGCCAGTCGCAATTCAGAGAAATGCAGATTGCGGCAGTGACACCAACCACCCCGGAAAAATATCAGTTCGATCGTCTGCGCCATGCTGATCGCTGAAGCACCCAATAGGAGCAACATTGATCAACGGACCACTAATTTTTCATCGGTATCTACTGCAATTTTGTCGGTCTGTGGGGCCGTGATCATTGCTATTCTATTGTAAAATCCGGCATCCACTGCAAATATATTCAATAGTGTATCTTTTCACTATTCCGGTGAAATATGTGATTGTACTTCCCGGACAAAGGCAGGTCTATCAGGTGACAATACGCCCGGAACTATCAGTCTTCTTGAAAATGGTAGAAAGGTTATTGATGTGGAGATCTTACAGAATGATATTCCTGACCAATTTGGCTTTGGTGAGTTAAATACTTTCAACTAAGGCCAAGTTCATAACGGGAGACAGCCAGATACAGGTAAGGAATGTATTCCGGATCAGGCTGCGCATGGAGTGTTATTGATTCAAACAGTTAACTCCCAGCACAAGCCGAAGCACTTATCGTTACACGCCTGTACTATCGATTAATATTGTCTGCATTGCAGCGTGCCAGTTCACATATAAAAAAAGCCCCGGGAAAATGCCGGGGCTTTCTTTTCGCTCAGGCACCTCTTTGGACACCTGGATTCAAAACAGGTGGAACACTTAAAAGCGATAAATACCTGACAGGATGATATTGTTCGTGGCATCGGAAAATGACGCGCCGAGGTCCATCTGGAACTGGCTCATGCTGCCAAAGGTCGTGCCGATGCCGACCGTGAAAGCCGTATCGCTACTGTCGATATTTTTTATGCCGTCATGGTCTTCAATAGTGAAAGCGCCTCCACGGATACTGAACGTGTTATTGCTTTGCAGTACGAACACCTTCTCAACGCCCACATGAAAAGTTGTTCCATCTTTAATTTCTTCAGTGAGCTGACCGTCACTGTTCACATCCAAACCCAAACCCTGCGTGATGGTACGAATCGGTGTTGTGTCGCCATATCCAATCCGATTGACATCAAATGAGACCAGCCAGAGGTCAGAGGGACGCCAACCGATTCCAAAAGATAATGTGTCTGGAACTTTAATCCTTGAGGGTGTGCTAGGGTAGCTGAACGTTTCACTGATCGGGATAGAAATACCACTCAGAAAATCTTCACAATTGGCAGTTGCACCACTGTCACCAGTGCAGTCGAAGTTATAAGACCCCGTGGTATTGGTGTCTACGTTAAATTCTGCACCCTGACGATATACGAGACCGAACGACCAACTGCTATTGAGGCTGTACAATAAACCCAGGCTAAAAGTCGTATCACTTTTGCTTTCATCAATTGTGCTGTTGATAAAGAATTCATCCAAAACTACGTCCGCATATTGTTCCTTGGTATATTCTGGATACAGTAAAGCCAGATCAAGCTCCACATCATAGAAATTATCTACTTGCCAGTCATCCACGGACTTAATATCAATCTTGCTTCTCGCAACGGTCAAACCGATGGAAAACGAATCGGTTACCCGAAAGGCTCCACTGATGCCATAACCATTCAAAGAAGCGTCAATGGAGTTATTGTTTATGTACGTGTCCATATTCGCGTTGCTTGTAACCACGTCAGGACCGCCATCTTGGTACGATGAGAAATTGAGCTGGTCTGAATAGTAGGCCGAAAAAACCCAGCGATCAAAAGGCAAAACGAAACTGGCAAAAGAAACATCTGTACTCGAATCTGAATATTGCTTGTCCATTCGTCCCGTTCCGGCGTTTGAAGCGGTTGAATCGAATGCATCCGGGTCAAAAAAGGCGACATCTGAATCTGAATTTCGGACATTTATCGAAATTTCCTTTGCCGTCAAAATCGTGAGTCCCCCAGGGTTGGCAATTGCCGCGGTCGCGTCATCTGCGACACCAACGAAGGCACCGCCCAACCCCAAAGAACGCGCACCCGGGGGCAATTGATCAATGGGTAAGCCGGAAAAAGCTGTATCACCGATTGACGGTGTACAATCCGGGTCAATAATGGGACTGCACTGGCCAAAAGCATTCACGGAAAACATAAGTACCACAAAGGATAATATGAGTTTTACAGTAGCTTGCATGACGTTACTCCAAGTTTATTTGATCGTGATCGGGGATTGGTGATTTTATACTTATGCTAAAAGTCTAGCAGAAGCACCGCAACTTGCCTATTTACATTTGCTATAAAAAATGGCGACCAAGTGGTCGCCAATTTCCTTGCAGTACTATTGATCAAGCAAATGAATTAGATCATTTTCCGTTTGCGTAAATAACCCACGCCCATTAACAGGAACAAGAATGAAAGCATGATCATCGACCATTCACTTAAAGTCGGAATTGTCGGGGTCGCATACGGGACGTTAGTCTCAACAGGGTCGGAACTTGCGTTAGCTCCCTGTGCAACCGAGCTGGTCAAAATATAGCCAAGAGTTACATCAGCCTGGCTTGTTACCAAGGAAGATGTACAGATCAGACTTTCACCTATTTCAAGGCTGGCGACAGGAGGACAGGTTACCGTCATACGAGAATCCGTAACCGTGATCGGTCCAGTAACTGCCACATTTCCGGTGCTGGTCACCAGGTAACTGTAATTAATTATCACTCCCGCCATATCAAATGTTGATGGATCAGCTGTTTTAACAAGCGTCAATTCCGGAGTGCCTGGGGGAAGCGTAGTTGTCGTCGTCGGTGCCGTCGTTGTCGTCGTCGTTGCTACCGCTGTGGTCGTCGTCGATCCTGCCGTCGTGGTCGTTGTCGATCCTGCCGTCGTGGTCGTTGTCGGTGCTGCCGTCGTGGTCGTCGTCGATCCTGCCGTCGTGGTCGTGGTCGGTGCTGCCGTCGTGGTCGTCGTCGGTGCTGCCGTCGTGGTCGTCGTCGGTGCTGCCGTCGTGGTCGTGGTCGGTGCTGCCGTCGTGGTCGTCGTCGGTGCTACCGTCGTGGTAGTTGTCGTCGGTACGACGTCATTGTCAATAATATTTACATTTGCTGCAGTAGATGCGCCTAATTGGATACTTGGACAATCTGAGTTCTGAGCAGATGGATCCAACAAAGTGAGAGTAACCGTTTCAGTCCCTTCTACAAGAGAGTCATCAATTACAGTCACGGGAATTGACGCATCGGGTGCGTTTTTTGCAAAAGAAATCGTCCCTAAAGTCGCATAGTCAACACCCTCGGTTGCGCTACCACTGACTGTATAGCTGAAGGTGCAATCTGTATTTTTTGTGCCACCTGTCAAAGTAAATCCGAAGGATGAGTTTGACGAAGGCTCTGCCGCATCACCGCCGCCGGTTACGTCAAGAGTAATAACGGCCACCGGGTCTTGCGCGAATATCGAGACTGAGATCGTTAAGAGGGTTAACAATGCAAGCATACGACTTTTCATAATTGATCTCTCATTATCAAGCTGAATTAAACGAGTAACATAACTGTCTGAATAATTTATTGTTGGTGTCCCTGTTTTGTTATGTTGTGTGACGGATTTTGTATAAGACACACAACTCCACACATATTTACTAAAGGTTAACCCCTTTGCACCTTTAGGTCAATTAAATGCGGCGATACAACTGGTATTTTTCGTGAAGTGAAAACGTCCTGATGAGTGGCTTTTGAACGCAATTAAAAGGTTACCCGGTTTGACGGAACAGCTCGAGAAACTTGGGTGAAAACGCGGCGATGTAGGGTGAGAAATCCTTATTCAGTCGCTTTATTGACCGGATATCGTCTTCGCTACGCTGGCGGGCCTGGGTATTCTTTTCACCGGAAAGCACATAGAGCTTGAAGTTGGCCGCGGCGCGGAACAGCAAGGCCTGTATCTTGGCCCGGTCCTCATCCAACTGGTCGGGGTCTGAAAGGTCAATGGCCAATTGGTAGTTACCGGCGAAATAGGCCTCTGCCACGGTTTTCAGAGCAGTCGGCGGTATTCGGCGAATCTTCGCGGCCTGGGCAGCAGCAGCATCGGCTGCTGCAGATTCAGCCAGGCGTTGCTGCGCTTGCCAGTCCTGTTCCGCAGACGCATAACGACGGCTTACATTGCTGATTTCTTGCGCCAGGTCCAGATACTCCTGCGGCGTTATTGCATCGTTATCAATTGCCGCAGATCCCTGTTGTAACAAGGTTTCCAACTGCTTCTGAAGCGATGCCATCTGTTCACTGCCCTGGTTAAACCGGACAGACTTGCCTGAATCCATTGCCCGCGTTAACGTCTGACGTGCATCATTTCTTTGTTTGAGTCTATTCTGAGCGGCATTTTCTTTGAGTGAATCCGCCCTTGCGATTGCCATGCCGCGTGTACCATTAACAGCTTCTGCCGCTCGTTTTGCCTCGGACTCGACAGCTTTAATACCCGCTTCATCGGTGTCAGCCACGGCAGTCGCGAGCCTTTTCTTCAGGGACTGCGCAGTTGAGCGTGCCGTATTTATTTCGGGCTCCCAGCGGTTGGCCCATTCGGATGACAATAACTTTTCACTCTTAAGTTGAGCGAAACGGTTGATATTGTCCTCTAGCGTATCGATGGCAGCTTCTGCGGACTGCGCAATGCGCGTGACATCCACTTTCACCGAATCGCAAGCAGCCATATTGCTTTGTAATTCAGAAAATTGTTCCTGACCCGTCACCACCCCTTGCGCAATGGCTTCTTTCCAGGCGGCAAGCGCACCCGCGCAATCACCATTCTTGAATTTAGCCTGACCCAGGAAGTAATAAGGAATATAAGGTTCATAGCGCATACCGTAAATCCGGACTTGCTCCTGTGATTTTGATTCCTCATCGATTGCTTTCTGCAGCTTTTCTATGGCATCGGCATAGTCGCCCGAGTTGTAGTCGCGCACACCTGCGCCATAATCCCGTTTGAAATCAGCATGTGCCGCAACTGCCAGGAACAGTCCTGCTGCGAGCGTGACGCATTGAAGCCGGATTGACGGGTTTACCCTGATCATGCCCTACCAGTTCGACCTCTCGAAGTAATCATCGGCTGTCAATGTTTTGAACTTTGCGGTTGCCGTAGCGGTTTGCTGGGCCACCACGTTCACCGTCAGGTCCTGCGGCGAACCACCATCGCTATTGCGAACTGAGACCGTATAACTTCCTGCCATCAGGGTTACCAGCAGCGGTGTTGAATGGCTGGCAGGTAACTCCTGAACATTACCATTGGCATCACGAATTTCAGTAACTTCACCCCATGGCACAGCGTCAATCGCCAACTGTCCTTTCAATGCAGCCAGGCGCCGTGCCTCTTCAGCAAGGCGCTCCCGTTTAGCTCTTTCAAGCGCACTGCGTGTTTCAAGAAGACGCTGATTACCCTGGTAATGACTCAAGGCACGATCCAATAACAGGAAACCCGACTCCTCTCTGCCGCCTTCGCTGATCTGCAGTGCACTGCTGCTGACCGCATTGATCAAATCACCCAGTTGGCTGGCCGCGCTCAGGTTTCCTGGGAATTGCCTATTTATCTCGTCAAGAGCCTGGGCAGACTGATCGATAACATCAAGTGTCATCGGTTGAGTTGCGATCAGTTTACGCGATGACTCGAGCAAATCCTGCAAAAGTTCTTCCTGTGCCTGTTGCGCAATGGAGTTATCCATCTCCTTGATCATGTCACCAAATCTTGCCTGCTTACCAAGAGATTCCTGTGCAGTTTCGAGCAGATTTTTTGCACCCCGGAAATTACCCAACTTGCCAAGCTGGCTGGCTTCTTCAAATACCTGGTCGGGCAAACGCTCGAGCCCCCTTGCAGCCTGCTGGTTGCCGGGATCCAAACTCTCCACAGCATTGAACAAATCCAGCGCATTGTCACCGGGAGGCAGGAACTTGCCGGATAACACCAACCTTTGTGCTTCCTGAAGTGTGGACTGGATTTCCTGTTCGCGCGCGCTGAGCCGACCCGTGGACTGTGTTTGTATCGAGAGCAATTCTGCATTATCAGGCGCTGCGAGCAGTCCGCCGGTTGCCAATCTCAGAGCTTCGCTAACCTCCCCACGCTCCAACGCCTCTTTTGCCAGGGTAGTGAAATGAGCGGCAATCTGCGCCAGACCATCGATCGCTGCCTGGTTATCAGGTAGTCGATTCAATACTTCTGTATAGCTGTCGAGGGCATTATCGGATGCGGGTTCAATGTACTTGCCATCGTCCATCTGCTGTTGGGCTACGCGAAGAAACTCCTCCACTTCTCCCTGCTCACGAATGGCCCGTTGTGTGACTGCAATCTTTGTCTTGACTTCATTTACCTGCCTGGAATTCGGAAATAGTAAAGATGCTTTTTGTACCTGGTTTCCGGCCAACTCCAGATCACCACTATCAACGTTTTGTTCTGCTTCATCCATCAGGCTGGATAGAATCGATTCAAGACCATCCGTGGCGGTGCTATTTTGCGGGTCGAGTTCCAGAACTTTTTTGAAGGCAGCATATGCGTTTGTGTCTTCCGGTTCGATCAACATGCCCTGTGCCTGGTAATCAGAAGCAACTTGCAGAGCTTCGGCGATTTCCGCCTGGCGCTGCTGTTCCGCCAGCATGGTCGTGAGTTCATCTTCGAGAACTACCAGGTTTTCGTATTCAGGGTCTATTTCCAGACCCTTTTTGACTGTCTCAGCGGCTTCTTTAAACTTGTCCTCATCGATAAGGTCGCGGGCATCGGTTTCATAGAACTCGGCAATTTCACGTGCCCTGTCAAGGGCTGGTCCGTAACCCGGCGCCAGGGCCAGGGCCTTGCGTAATTCATATACCGCATTGTCTTCGGGCGGACTGTCAATTTGCAGCTTGAGCAAATCGGCGTCCACCCGGCGCAGATAATTTTCCACCCTTCGCTCGTTTGCCTCTGACAAGCCGGTCGAGGGCACATACCAAATCGTGAAATACAGAACGGCGGCCACTACCAGTACCAGCGTCGGCAGACCGAACATAAGGATCTTCTTTAATTTTCCAGAGCCCGCCCTGCCCTGTTCGCCGGTCATCATGCGGGTCTGCTCGTAACCCCGGGACGTCTGTGTATCGGTGCGACCGGTAAATTGACCTGAATGCCGTGCGGAAAAACGGTCAGAATATCGATCCGAAAACTGACCACTGTGGCGACCGGAACCAAAACTGGGGTCGCTCAGTTGGCTGACATCCAGTATCCGCGTTGCACCTTCCAGCTCCTCAGCAAACTCATCATCGGTCACTGGCAGGTTTTGAACCGCCTTACAGAATTCAAGACAGCTTTGGAAGCGGTCCGCGGGGTCCTTGGCAAGCATTCCATCCATGACGGGCTGGATAACTGCCAAATGTGGTGGTAACGGTGGCGGTATGTCCTCGCATTGCATGCGGGACAAATCATACTGACTATTCGCGACGAACGGCAGGCGTCCAACCAACAGGCGATAGAACATCAAACCCAGGGCATAAATGTCAGAGCGGTGGTCGACATGCATACCCCGGATTTGTTCCGGGCTCATGTACTGCAGTGTGCCGAGAATATGTCCGGTCTGTGTCAGTCCCTGTTCCTGATCGGTTTCACGTGCAATACCAAAATCAGTCAATAACGGTGTATTGATGTTGCGCAACAGGATATTGGAAGGCTTCAAATCCCTGTGCACGATGTGCTTCATGTGTACTGCGTGCAGGGCCAAACCAACTTTTGAACAGATCTGGATGGCCTGGTCTACGGTTACTTCCTGCTTTTTCAACCAGTCGGTCAGCGTACCGTTTTCAACGTACTCCATGGCCATGTACAGCATGCCATCGACCTCACCGATATCGATGATCGTGACAATATTGTCATGCTGCAATTTGGCCAAAACGCGGCCTTCAGTGAAGAACCGCTTTTTGAATTCATCGCTTTCAGCTGACAGCCTCTGGTGCAGTATCTTGATGGCGACTTTTCGCTCAAGCAAGACTTGCATACCGAGATAAACCTTGGCCATACCACCGGCGCCGATCTCTTCGATCAGTTCGTAACCGGGGATTTTGATATCAATCGACATTCATGAAACCAATAATATTCTCGCAGTGCACACGCTAAAACAGGTCATCACACATGACCTGTTCATTGCCTTTATTCTACGTCAGTTTTTATAGACAATTCGAGACTGAAGCTGTTTATTTATAATTATTTCTATGACCCGGTTAAAAAATGACCGCTCAGGCTTGCAGTCTAGCTGCTATCCTGAGGGTACAACAAGTGATTTTAATTCTTCAGGAACAGGAAACTGACTATGCCAGGTGTAATGGGATTTGAATTTAGTTTGGCCGGGGGTAAAAAGTCTCAGCGCGTAGAGTCTTCACCCTTTGTCATGATGGTACTGGGCGATTTTGCGGGCAATGCAAACCATGCGACCGCGCAAGATCCGGCCTGGCTAATGCAGGTCCCGGTCAGAAATACAGATATCGACAATATCGATCAATTATGGAAAAGCTTCGCACCAAGGCTCGAAATTAATATCGAAGGTGTTTCAGTTACGTTGGAGCCGGCTGATCTGGACGATTTCCACCCGGATTATTTATATAAAACACAGCCATTGTTTGCCGGGTTACGTCAATTACGCAAACGACTGCTTGACCCTGCAACCTCATCTGAGGCACTGGCGGAGGTAATGGAGTCCAGCGCCGGTGCAGCTGATGATAAAGATTTCGAAGCATCGGCGGATAAGCCGGTTTCAACGGAAAGCGGCGATAACATGTTCGAGCGTCTGCTCGGTGAGCGGCGTGCCCAGCCCTCCCCCGTTGCCGCTGCAAGCTCAAGCCTAGACAACTTGTTGCAAAAAGTTGTCGGACCACACGTGGTGCATGGACTGGACCCAAAAGT
>Ga0210065_1000243_pt1 | contig 15460 bp, 14 predicted proteins | sample Muzzi_PWB_D1_FD_185533 | JGI IMG/M metagenome (GOLD analysis project Ga0210065, IMG submission 185533) | Wetland microbial communities from San Francisco Bay, California, USA, that impact long-term carbon sequestration - Muzzi_PWB_D1 (SPAdes) | ecosystem: Environmental > Aquatic > Marine >... | reverse complement strand
ATGACCGGCATACCGGCAACTGCGCCGATATTGCCGAGGCCCAGGATTGCCGAACCGTTGGTGACGATGGCGACCGAGTTCGGGATCGACGTATACTTGTAGGCGAGCTCCGGGTTCTTCTCAATGTCCTTGCAAATCGCAGCCACCCCCGGCGTATAAATCTGCCGGACATCGGTAATCGTTTCGATGCGCACCTTGCTCTTGGTGGCAATCTTGCCGCCTTCGTGCAGTTGGTGAACCAGATCGATGACATCTTCAACGACAATCCCGTCCAGCTTGGCGATGGCATCCACCACATCTTCGAACTGCTGATCCGAATCAACGTACACGACGATCTCGCGCGTATTATGTGTCCGCCCGAAGCGCACCAGGTGAATATCGCCAATACTGGCATTCAGTTCAGCGATGGCAGCGGTCACTTTTGCCAAGTGTCCCGGTTTGTTATTGAGCATCAGCTTCAGACACTTGGCTATCTTTCCTGCGCCTCTTTCGATTTCCATAGATTTTCCCTGTAATATTTACTTTAAACCGAATTTTTCCAGAACTGCATCCGGAGCACGGTCGTAATGACTGAACTCCATGGTAAATGATCCTCGCCCCTGACTCGCACTGCGCAGCTCGGTCATGTAACCGAACATCTCGGCGAGGGGAACATAAGCCCTGACAATATCGACGACGGCGCGAGACTCCATCCCCTCGACACGCCCCCTTTTCTGCTGCAAGCCCCCAAGGACCTTGCCGGAGAACTCATTCGGTGCGGTTATTTCCAGTTCCATGACCGGTTCGAGCAACACCGGCTTTGCCGCACGGGCGGCCAGGGTCAGGCCACGCTGTGCCGCAGCTCGCACGCCGATTGCGGTGGTCTCGCCAGGCGAGACCGGTACCCGCTCAACAACAATGGACAAGTCGACCATCGGGTAGCCAAGCTGCACACCTGACTGCACGGCCATCCGCAGGGTTTCTTCAAGAGCCTGACAGATTTCCGCACTCAGACCCTCCGCACCAGGCGGTGGGACGATGATGTCAATTCCCGCACCACGCGCTCTTGGTGAGACCAGGAGGGTAACTTCCGCCCGGTGGGCTTTGCCATCAATCTCCCGCTCGAAGACTTCGGTGTGGCGAACTTCGGTTGACACGCTTTCGCGGTAAACAACCTGTGGCTGCCCAGCATTCACCTCGATACCGAAATCATCAATCAGCCTGCGCAGCACAACCTCGAGATGCAACTCGCCCATACCCGTCAGAACCGTCTGTCCGGTATCCTCGTCTTCACGCACCTTGAAAGTCGGATCTTCCCACTGCAGTTTCTCCAGTGACTGGAGCAACTTGTCACGGTCCTGAACCTGTTTCGGTTCCACCGCCAGAGAGACGACCGGTTCCGGCACCGCCAGTCCTGCAAGCAACAAGGGCTGTTCTACGGCACACAGGGTGTCGCCGGTCAAGGCTTCCTTGAGCCCTGCCGCTGCAACGATATCTCCGGCTTGTGCCACATCAATCCGTTCGCGCTTGTGCGCGTGCATGCGGAACAGCCGTGCGGCACGCTCACGAATATTCCGGCTGGAATTCAAAAGGGTTTCGCCGGACTTGATCTGACCGGAGTAGATCCGCACATAGGTTAACTTGCGGCCTTCGTCAGCCAGCACCTTGAAAGCCAGGGCACAAAGCGGACCGTCTGGGTCACATGTCAGCAAGAACTCTTCGCTGCTTTCAGGATGATGGGCGACAACCGGCGGCAGGTCAAGCGGCGAAGGGAGAAGATCTATCACGGCGTCAAGAACCGGTTGGACGCCCTTGTTGCGCAACGCTGAACCGAGGAAAACCGGAAAAAGTTCACCGGCCAAGACCCCTTTGCGCAACGCCGACCTAATCCGCTCGGCAACGACTTCCTTCCCTTCCAGAAAATCGGCGAGCAGCTCATCATCCCAGTCGGCTGCGGCTTCGACCACTGCTTCCCGGGCCTTTGCTGCCGAGGCCATCTGTTCATCGGTAATCGGCTGGCAGGCCACTGCTGCACCCAGTTCGCCTTCGTCGAAGGTCAGTTCACAGCCGTCGACAAGATCAATCACACTACGGAAGTCACCCTCCTCGCCGACCGGTAACTGCATCAGGACCGGGCGGGCGCCAAGCCGTTCCTGCATCTGTCTCAGAACCGCCTGGTGATCAGCACCGACACGATCCATCTTGTTGATCAGACAGATGCGCGGCACGTTATAACGGTCCGCCTGATGCCAGACAGACTCACTTTGCGGCTGCACCCCATCGACCGCGCTGAAGATGACTATTGCCCCGTCGAGCACCCGCAGGGAACGCTCCACCTCGATAGTGAAATCGATATGCCCCGGCGTATCAATCAGGTTGATCCAGATGTCCTGCCAGCGGCAAGTGGTGCTGGTCGCCGTGATGGTGATGCCGCGATCCTGTTCCTGCGACATCCAGTCCATGGTTGCCATTCCGTCATGGACTTCACCAAGCTTGTGGATCTCACCGCTGTAATAGAGGATTCGTTCGGAAACCGTGGTTTTGCCGGCATCGATATGCGAGATTATGCCGATATTGCGAATTTTGTTGAGGGCCGGTTGGTTCATAATAGAATCAGTCTGAGTACAGGTATCAGTCCGCAAGGCCTTTGCGAATCAAGTAGAGGTCTTCAAGGTCGAGGTTGTTGAGTGAGAAATATTCGCGCTCTAATTCTTCGACATAAAAACGGTCGAGGCCACTGTTATCAAGGAAATCTTCGCGCAGGGACGTATCGCGTTCGGCGATAATCCTGGGCAACATGTTGTGAATGTAGACGACTTCCTTCTTGATATTGACCACCACATTGTGGAACTGGGCAAGCGGGATGTCGCCGGTATAGAGACCCTTGTTATACAACTCGTCGGCAATCTCCACCAGCAGGGACTCCTGTTCCATGCGGGTGTTGTACTTGGAATAGAAGTTGCGGATGCGTTCCTTGACGTGAGACAGAAGGACCGTATTGAGACGCTCTTCCTTGTTAATCAGGCGTAACTGGTCAACCAGGGCCTTGATCGTCAGACGACTGTCTTCGATCTGGGTCAGTCCTTTCTGTAGACAGGTCACTTTCTTACGGCCAAATTGACCAAGGTACTTGTTCTCGTAAAGTTGCTTGAAGAAGAGTTCCGTCCAGAGCTTCGGTTCAAGCTCATCAAAGGCCTTCTTGTTACCTAGCAGACTGCGTATATGTTCTTCGCCAAACTGGACGTTTTCCATGAACGCCAACTGGTTGATCACCGCTGCGGTGTTATCGTATCGATCAAAATAAGTAATGATGTAGGAGAAGTGCTCCAACAGGGACAGGTCTGCCCCATCGTGGATCTTCTCGTCACACGCCCTGCCGGTCTCCAGCAGGATATGATCGAAAGTATGGTCGCGGTTCTCACTTGCCTGCCGCTTGGCATGGAGCAGCAGGGACATGTCCTCAGAGGTGATGCTCGCGTCAATTTGGGCTTCGGCAAAGAAGATTCCTTCGAGAACCTGCCGGGTCTCGGCGAGGTAATCCTGTTCGTCCAGATCGACCAGTTTGTCATGTTTGAGCATCTTGTCCAGTGTGTAGAAGAGTGCCGACGGGATCTTGTTGCGCACCGACAGGGTTTTCAGCCGGGTCAGACGGGCATTCTCGAGCTGGTTGATGCTCCCTTTCAGGTTACATTCAATCAGGATGTTCTTGTATTCGTCGACGATCCTCTGGTTGTCCGGATGCTTGTACATGACATCGATCCGAATTCGCTCCTGCTGGTACCGATCGATCTCGAATTCATCGGCAAGTTCCTGGAGCCTGGCGAATTCATGATCAGGAATCGTCTTGTATTCGAAGTACAGCTCCTTGAAAGTATCGTGATAGCGCTTGTGTTTCTTGTGAATCAGCTTGATCAGGTAAAGTGAACTGCGGTGACCGAGCATTCCGTAAATTTCGTCGAGCAGGTCCGTGTCATCGCCGAAGCCAACATTCTCTGAACGTTTGAGCGTTTTACCAAGCAGGCGGGCAATGTTCTCCTGCTGCTCCTGGAGCTTACCGGAGACCGATCCGGTCACGAAGAAGAAATAATTGACCGTGGCATTGCCTTCGAAAAAAAGCTGTTCGTAACTGTTCTGGCCATCAGTTTTCGAGGTGAAATCAAGCTGGCCGCCATCACCTTTGTAGAAGGTCCCATAAAGGACCAGGCGGTTGCGTACATCGGTCTTGGCCAGGTCGGAGAGGGGCTGGTCGACACCGAACATGTATTCGCAAAAGGAGCCGCCGTTGCCGCGATGACTGACCTTGTCAGGCTGGAGAATGAACTCGTTGCCCGGCGAGAAAAAACGCAGGTCGTCATTGCCGGCCTCAAAGAAGTAACGGCTGTAAGCGTCGGGAGTTGTCGCCATTGCGAAATACTCGATGGTCTCATCGAGATGCCCGTGCAGTCTTATTTCCTGGTGTTGCTTCGACATGACCTTATTGCTCTTCTGCCATCGCCAACGGCAGCGTCAGGGTCTGTCCGTCATAGGCGAATTCAACGCCCTCGGGCAGCCCGACGGAATCTCTGGGATAATCAATGTCATGGGTCAAGTGCGTCAGCAGGGTCTTCGATACCTTCAGCTGTCGGGCGACCTCAATGGCCGCACTGATCGTAAAATGGGAATCGTGTTCACGAAAACGCAACGCGTCGATGACCAGGACTTCCACCCCTTCAAGCAATCGCCACGACGATTCCGGGATCGCACTGCAGTCGACTACGTAAGCCAGGTTGCCGATCCGGTAGCCAAGAGATTCACCGGGCCCATGCACCAGGGGGATCGGCGTCACCACCTGGCCGAACAGTTTGAACGGTCCCCGGACTTCGTTGACCTCCAGGCGCGGACGATACCCCGGGGCGTCGGTTTCGCTGAAAATGTAACTGAACAGACCCTGAATTCGGTCGAGTACCCCGCGCGCAGCGTAAATCGGAATCGCAGTGCCGGACCTCAGTGTAAAGGTCCTTAAATCGTCAATGCCGTGAACATGGTCGGCATGGGCATGGGTGTACAGGACGCAGTCAATATGATCGATACCTTCACGCAACGCCTGCTGCCGAAAGTCCGTGGCGGTATCAATCAGGACCTTTCGCCCACCCCACTCGAGCAGGGCGCTGCAGCGTGTCCTGCCGTTCCGCGGCTCGGGCAAGGTGCAGACGTCGCAGTGACAACCAAGCACCGGCACACCGGTACTGGTTCCCGAACCGAGCACCGTCAGCTTGAGGCTCGGATTGGTCATGTTTTGAAAACTCCGACCTCCTCTTCGAGAGCAATCGTCAGGCGGTTCAAGGTCTCGACAACGTGATCCAGTTCTGCGGTTCGGCTGGCATTGTTTTCGGCAACCTTGTGAACGCTGCCGACGGCGCCGACGACATCGCTACTGCGTTGTGTCAATGCCCGGGTGGCGTCATCGATGATGGTGATCATCGTGCGGATCTGCTCCATACTGGCATTGATCTGTTTACTGCCCTTGGACTGCTCGCTGGTGCTCTGTTTGCCATGGGCAGCAATATCCCGCATCAGCTCGGCACTCTCGGCAAGTTGCCTGATCCCCGAATTCTGCTGATTGACGGCCGTGGCAATCTGCTCCAGCATGGCAGCGACCTGATTCATCGAATCGGTCACCTGGCGGCTGCCGCGGGACTGCTCTTCGGTGGCACGGACGATACTGTTGACCTGCTCCATCGCCTTGAGCGTGCTGCTGCGGATCTTCTCAAGCGCAACACTGGAGTCTTTGGAGCGCTTAACCTCTTGGTAAACCTGCTCACTGCCGTCTTTCATCGCCAGGACTGCTTCCTGGGTCCCGTCCTGTAGATTGCTGATGATCGTACCGATTTCACGCGTCGAAATCGCGGTTCGCTCGGCCAGTTCGCGAATCTCATCGGCAACCACCGCGAAGCCCTTGCCGTGTTCTCCGGCCTGGGCGGCAATGATTGCGGCATTCAAGGCCAGCAGGCTGGTCTGATCGGCCACTTCGTCGATAACAGTCAGGATCTTGCCGATCGCACTCGATTTTTCACCCAGTTCTTCGATTGCATCGCTGGCACGGTCAACCGTTTTCTGAATCGACTCGATCCCCTTGATCGTTTCCTCCACAGTCTGCATGCCGCGCTGGGCATCCTCGGCAGCCTCACTGGCCAGTTTGCTGGTCTGTGCTGCATTATGTTCGATCTCCTTGATCGAGGCGTCCATCTCCAGCATCGAGGAGACGGTCACTTCGGTTGAAGACGAGAGAATTCCGACGTTCTCGGAAACTTCCTGACTTGACACCGACATCTCGTTGATCGAACTGGAGACCTCGTCGACCGTTGAAAACAACTTTTCCATCTGGCTGGCAATCTCTTCGATCGTCGCCCCCAGTTCCAGGGTTGCCGAGGAGCTCTCTTCTACCGATGTCACCAGATTGCCGGTACTCTCTGCAATCCCTCCAGCGGCCTCGTCAATTCCCTCGATCCCCTTGGCCGATTCTTCCAGGGCCTGAGACTGGCTAACGGCACCTTCCATGACTTCGTGTGAAGCCCCGCGAATCTGCTCGTTTGCCTTGCCCAGGTCATCCGTCACGGCGCGAATCCGACCGACCATTTCCCTCTGCCTGGCCAGGAACGCATTAAAACACTCTGAGAGTTCACCGACCTCATCGGAGGTGCGGACTTCCAGTTCCCGGGTCAAGTCACCACTCCCCTTAGAGATTTCCCTAAGGGTCGTCACCACTTCACGCAGAGGGCGCACGATGCCTGTCGAGACGAGCAGCCCGATCATGACTGACACGCTGATCATGATCAGCGCTGTGATGATCATGGCATTCAACAGGCTCGACTTGGCATTATCCAGTGTCGAGATATCCAGGGCAATGAGCACGCCGCGGTCCTCGTCGGCGATCGAATTATAGGTAATGAGGTTCTTTTTGCCGTTGAGCTCCTTGATGTAATTGCGTGAAGTGAGGATAGCCTGTAAATCAACCGTGTTCAATTCTGGCGTACTCGCTGCAAAGATTCCGCTTTCATCAAAAAAGGCTATCTCCATACGGCTCAGTGTCTTCAGGCGTGTAGCCAGCTCCCTGTCAAAATAGGTGACGGCGACGAGGTGACCGATCGGCTCACCGTACATACTGATCGGCGCTGCCGAGGTGATCGCCATGCGGCCATCGAACAAACCGCTCTCGGCGTAGGCCTCACCTTTCAGGCTGGTTTCGATCACCGGATGTTCCGTAGCGGACGTTGATGGAATTTCCTGGTTGCCGTTCATGAACACGCGGAGAATCTGCTTGCCATCATTGTCAAGGACCTGGAGTTGATCGAAGGACAGGGTGCCGAGGGTGGACAGGAAACTGGTCAATTGCGAGACATCGCCGCTCAGACCCGCCGAGTAGACAGCATTGACCAAAAAAGGATTGCCGGAAAGCAACTCTACCAGTGCCAAGTCATCTGAAGATGTTTTGGTGATGGTCTGTTCGATAACGTTGGCTGAATCCTGAGACCGCACCTGCACCTGAACTTCGAGTTCACTGGCGATCATGCCGCCGACCACCCAGAGGGCAATAACCATGGGAACGACACCGACCGAGACCAGCGCCAGGAGAATTTTGGACCTCAACTTCATAAACCGATTACCCTTCCCAGAGGTGTTGCGAAAATGATTTCCTTCAAATCCAAAAGCTACTGCGCCGGGACATTGCTTCTTAGTATGTCAGCCTTGCCCTCTGGGCTTTTCACCGCAACATAAAATCCTGCGAATCCCATCGTCACCCGCACTCAAAAACGCTGATGACCTGATAAGCAGGTTCTGCTCACGGACAATGATTACAGGACATCGCTAACAGGCAAAGGCACTTCCCTCTCACAGTTTTGCCCGCCACTTCAATGGCCGCTTTTGCAAAGCCCCCCTTCGGCATGGGCCTTCGCAGCCAAAACCGGGAGTAAAATCGTCGGCACTCCAACTTGTTGCCAAGCGCCATGACCGGACGACTTTTATGACAAGCCCTCCAGAAATAATAAACCACGACACAGGCTTCCACAATTAACAACAAGATTAACACATTACACTACATCAGCAGAGAGACTCAGGCAACTCTAATCCCGCCGACAGGACAAAGTCTGAAGATTACAAGCCGGGCGATTCGGATTCACTGTGACGGAGATTGTCCGGTTCCACAGCATCGATGCTATTGCCGAAATCAATCGATTGAGTTAATCTTATGCACGGCAGGAGGCAATAAGGAGATTCATTTATGTCAAATTCACTTGAGTCCTTGATCAGCAAGGGTGATCGTGCCCTGAAGACAAACGATACGCTGGTCGCCCTGGTACAGTTTGAGATGGCGCACGCCATGGACCCAAGGCCAACTGTCAAGGCAAAACTGGCCTACTGCCTGGCCAGAGAACGCAAGCAGTACCAGCAGGCCATGGCCCTCTGTCGCGAAGCACTCGAGGCAGAACCGGACAACCCCGATCACTATTATCAACTGAGCAGGGTTTACCTGGTTGCGGGACAGAAGAACAAGGCCATAAAATCATTGCGCAAGGGGCTGAAGTTCAGGCGCCACCAGCCGAGCATCGATGCACTCAACAGGTTGGGTTATCGCAGACCGCCGATTTTCACCTCCCTGCCGCGCGATCACGTCCTCAATCGTGCGGCCGGAATCCTGTTCGCCAAACTCGGCTCACGCTAACCTCCTGCCACAGGAGACAACTCCGTCCGGAAATCCCTCCGACGTCAGACTCGGAGCGAATTAGTATTGCACTTGTCCCGCTAATGGGTTAAGTTCTCCGCCTTCCAACACTGCTACTATTCCATTTTTCATAATTTGCACTCAGATACGCACACGGCCCGGCCTCGCCCGGGCTTTTTACGTAGGCTGAATCAGGATAGACCACATGACAGAAGACAAGATAACGAGCTTTAAGGAACTCGGGCTTGCCCCGGCAATATACAAGGTCATCAATCAGGTCGGCTACGAGACACCATCACCGATCCAGGCCCGCAGTATCCCTCCGCTTCTCGAAGGGCGCGACCTGCTCGGACAGGCCCAAACCGGGACAGGGAAAACCGCGGCCTTCGCGCTGCCCCTGCTGAGCCGCCTGGATCTGAAGAAGAAACATCCGCAAATCCTGGTTCTGACACCTACCCGCGAACTGGCCCTGCAGGTCTCCGAAGCGATCCGCACCTATGCCCGCCACCTGAAAGGATTCCAGGTGCTGCCGGTTTACGGTGGACAGAGCATGAGCCAGCAGCTGCGGCAGCTGCATCGCGGCGTTCACGCCGTAGTCGGCACCCCGGGACGAATCCAGGACCACCTGCGTCGCGGCACCCTGAATTTGGCGGAGCTATCCAGCGTTGTCCTCGACGAGGCTGACGAAATGCTGCGTATGGGCTTCATCGATGACGTCGAACAGATCCTCAAAGAGACCCCACCAGAGCGGCAGACGGCACTTTTTTCGGCAACCATGCCGAAGGAGGTCAACCGTATTGCCCAGCGGTATCTTAAAGACCCGGTCGAGATCAAGATCAAGGCCAAGACCTCTACTGTAGAGACGATCGTACAGCGGTTCTGGCAGGTCAAGGGACTGCACAAGCTGGACGCCCTGACCCGCATCCTCGAAGCGGAAGAGATCGAGGGGATGCTCGTGTTTGTGCGCACCAAGACGGCCACGGTGGAGTTATCGGAGAAACTCGAATCACGGGGCTTTTCCTGCGCTCCCTTAAATGGTGATATGACCCAGGCACTGCGGGAAAAAACCGTCGATCAACTGAAGAGCGGCGCTCTCGATATCGTTGTCGCCACAGACGTTGCCGCCCGCGGCCTCGATGTAAAGCGCATTAGCCATGTGGTCAATTACGACATCCCTTACGACACCGAAGCTTATGTGCACCGCATCGGCCGGACCGGGCGCGCAGGACGAGAAGGACAGGCGATCCTGTTTGTCGCCCCGCGGGAACGACGGATGCTGGCCGCAATCGAACGGGCGACCCGTCAACCGATTACGGCAATGAGCCTGCCGAGCCGCAAGGACATCTCCAACCGGCGGATCGACCTCTTTAAGGATCAGATTGCCGAAGCAATGGAGTCCCAGGACCTGGAGTTCTTCGAAGAACTGATTGACAGCTATCAGCATCAGCATGATGTCGGCCTGCGCAGAATCGCTTCGACCCTTGCTTACCTCTTGCAGAAAGACAAGCCGCTGCAGATCGACGGCACGGATGAGCCGGAAGAGATTGACGAGCCCGCGCGAACCGAAAGAAGCCCTGCCTTCTCCGACGGCAATCTGGCCCGTTACCGGATAGAAGTCGGTCGCACTCACGGGGTGGAACCGAAACACATCGTCGGGGCCATCGCCAACGAGGCCAACATCAAAAGCCGCGACATCGGCCAGATCAAGATCTATAATGACTACTGCCTGGTCGATCTCCCCAGGGCGATGCCCCCGGCACTGTTCCGGCACCTTCAGAAAGTCTGGGTGTGCGGGCAACAGCTGCAGATCAGCCCCGCGGACGACCAGCAGGCCATTGCCGCCGAAAAGCCGAAACGCAAGAGCACACCGAGAAAAACCGAAGGCCGATACCCCAAAGGGAGCAAGGCCGCGCCACGCAATCGACGAGGCAAGCACAAGTAGCGATGATTGAATTCGAGCTCGCCGGACACGATTACATTGAGCTGCACAGCCTCCTGAAAGTGACGGGCCTCTGCGAAAGTGGCGGAGTGGCCAAGCTGCTGATCGCCGACGGCCTGGTCCGTGTTGACGGTGCCGTGGAAACACGCAAACGCTGCAAAATTCGGGCGGGCCAGACCGTTGATTTCGATAACCGGCAGATCACTGTCCGCTGAGCCCAGCCACAGATTCGCTGAGAGTGCTTATGGCCCGAGCCTTTTTCTATGCTCTCCTGGTTACCGGACTGCTCAACTTTGCCTGTTCCCTACTGCTGTACGCAGGCTGGTCGAAGCCGGGGTCAAGGTCAGTTTTTTCGAAATCCGCTGGCAGGTTCACAGGCATATGAAGACTTATCGACGGGTCACTACGGAAACATGCGGCAAGGTCGACTGGCCTTACTACGGCTACCAGGCTTCCCTGGCGGCGATGATCGGCTTTGGCCTGCTTTGCCTGTGGTTTTACAGCCAGTAATCAGCACCCAAACAAGGATTAGAAAGCGGTTGACACCCAATAGGGCCTGTGCTATTTAGTGTGGGCTTAAAATTCAGGTGTATTCTGTATACAATCAATATGGCCGACGACAAACGTCAACTCATGAGATCTCTGGGCTTTTTATCAAGTCTGGGGATATCAATGGTTGCATCATCTTTCATCGGCCTGTTCATTGGCTACTACCTGGATAAGTGGTTGGGGACATCTCCCTGGATGACCTTGATCTGGCTCGGGATAGGTATCATCTCGGGCTTTCGCAACATCTTCATTCTGACCAGGCGCGCTCTGCGCGAACAGGACCAGGAAGAAGAACAGGACCAGAAGGATGATGGACCAGATTGAACAGCTGCCCGCGCAAATGGCCCGGCGCAACTGGATCATTCTGGCCCTGCTGCTGATCGGCAGCCTGCCTTTCGGCGATTCTGCCCTAAGTATAGGCGTTCTGGTCGGCGGACTGATCGCGATTGGTGGATTCCTCTGGTTGCGTCGCTCTCTCGCTCGCCTGCTGGAGGAACCGACGGGCGGTGCCAGGTTACGTTATCAGTTCGGTTATATCGTCAGACTGGCAGCCTTGGCGATCATTATCGTCGTGCTGGTCGGAATCGTCAAAATACATACCGTCGGCCTGGTAATCGGTCTCTCGGTTGTGATTATCAACTTGTTTTGGATCACGGTACAACGCGCCTTTAGGTAAAGGAGGCCTTAAGCATCATGATACATCCGTTTGTATTTTTTGACTGGGTTGTAAAACTCTTCCTGGGCAACCCGACAACACCTGAAGAAATCGAACATGTCCAGCACGTCGTAGAAACACTCCGGCCGGTCACCTATACCTGGCTGGTCATGGCGTTACTGATCCTGGTTGCGCTTCTGGTCAAACGCAACATCAAGACGGTTCCGACCGGCCTGCAGAATTTCCTTGAGCCGGTCATTGACAGCATTGAGAACATGATCGAAGAGACCATGGGCCCCAAGGGCAAAGCCTACTTTCCCCTGATCGCCACCATCGCCTTCTTTATCCTGGTTTCGAACCTGATCGCCCTGATCCCGGGGTTCTTTCCACCGACCGCCAACCTTAACACCAACGCTGCCATGGCGCTGACGGTCTTCGCCATGACTCACATCGTCGGCCTCAAAGAACATGGGATAGGTTATTTCAAACATTTCTGCGGCCCGGTTATCTGGCTGGCACCGCTGATCGTTCCGATTGAGATCGTCGGTCACCTGGCTCGCCCGTTGTCACTGACTCTGCGTCTGTTCGGCAACATGTACGGTCACGAAATAGTGCTGATGATTTTCTTCGGCCTGGTTCCCTTCATCGTGCCGTTGCCGATGATGCTGATGGGCGTACTGGTCGCCTTCATCCAGACATTCGTTTTCATGCTGCTGGCCATGATTTATATCGCCGGCTCGCTCGAAGAAGCCCACTAATCCCGGATGGCCCGGGTTTAAGTCCTATACTGTATAGGAAAACAGAAAACTGAAACAAGGAGTAGTAACATGGAATTTTTTGCTTGGTGTGTAGTTGCAGCCGGTATCGGCATGGGTCTCGGTTCCTTCGGTACCGGTATCGGTCAGGGTCTGGCCATTCAGAAGGCAGTTGAAGGCGTTGCCCGCAACCCTGGCGCTAGTGGCAAGATCATGACCATCATGCTGATCGGTCTGGCAATGATCGAATCCCTGGCTATCTACGTCTTCGTTGTTGCCATGATCATCCTCTTCGCCAACCCCTTCACCGACACTGTTGTGCAGATGCTCAGCAAGTAAGCCGGTCTTGATTCAGCCAACATAAAAAGGGAGCAGCCGATATGGCTGCTCCCCCAGATCACTGACAAACCCCGCATTTTCGGATGCGGGGTTTGTCTTTTTTCCCTGGCAGGTGGTTTGTCAGAAGCTTGGGGCAACAGATTAACACTCTGTTGCCCTCTCTATCATGAAATGTCTCAGAGGTCCTGTGCCGTTGGCTGAAGCTTGTCGCCTTCTAGGATGCACCCCGATTGCGCATGATACGCATGATCATGACGCCAAATATTGACAGGAAGATACCGATGCCAAAGGCCATGTAACCGATTCCGCGAGCTTCACCCCAACCCCATAAATCCTGGGCGCCGAAAATGCCGATCAGGATCAGGCCCCCCATGATCAGCAGACCACCGACAACGTAAAAACTCAGCGCCAGAACAGCCCAAACCAATCCCCGCCAACGACCCATTTGCATACTCCCAGACTCGACTTGTCACCGTTGCGCATACTATGCATTCTGATTCCTGCGTGCAACCCTTTAGTGGTGTATATAAAAAATATACCTTAATATATTTTCACGATTGACTTTTAATACGGCCTATGATAAACCATTTTTAATCTTATACTGTATACACCTATAAATATTACAACATCACTAATTTATTCATTTTTTTCCATTTTTCATATTTTTATAAATCGCATTTCAGGCTCAGATCCGAGCGGGCCCAGAGAAGGATTATCAGGAGGTCGTATCAATGAATTGCAGAACACTTGCCTTTATTTTGCTGGCCATGGCCCTTTTCCTGCCAACCGTGTCGGTCCAGGCAGAGAGCGGAATGGCTATTGCCCCGGAAGTCTGCCTGGAATGTCACGATGATGTGGTCTCCCCAGTCGCTTATGGGGCGTCGGTCCACGGTTCAAATGCCTGCACCAGTTGCCACGTTGAAGTGACCTCCCTTGATGCACACATGGCGGGCGACGTCATCCCCGGCGAGCCGAAGTGCGTTCGCTGTCATAAGAAGGAAACCAGCGAACACTATTCAAGCGTTCACAAGCTCAACGATGTCAGTTGCGCGGCCTGTCACGATGACATTCACACGCATACCTACTGGAAGAATGACAAAACCAAGGTGATTGCCAAGTGCACCGGCTGCCACGATGACCATGAGGATTATCTCGACTCGGTTCACGGTAAGGCCGTTCTGGCCGGCAACCAGGATTCAGCCGCCTGCCACGATTGCCACGGCCTGCACAAGATCGAGCAACTGGGTGAACCCAATAGCCATGTTAATCGTGAATTCCATACCAAGGTCTGTCTGAAGTGTCATGCCGATCACGAGATGATGGCGCGTAACGGCGTGTTCAACGTAGCTGTAGACACTTATATGAACAGCTACCATGGCAAGAACTTCAAGCTCGGTTCGCCGGACAAGGTTGCCGGTTGCGCCGACTGCCATACAGCGCATAGCGTTCTGCCCAAGGATGATCCGAACTCCAGTGTCAACGAGGCCAACCTGACCGGTACATGCGCCCAGTGCCACCCAAATGCCACCCCGCTGTTCGCCAAGTTCTACTCCCATGGCGACATGCACGACAAAGAAAACTACCCGATTCTCAACTACACTTTTGTCGGTATGACCGGCTTGCTGGTTGGTACTTTTGCGGTCTTCTGGATTCACACCCTGCTCTGGATGATCCGCGGCTTCGTTGAGAACCGCGAGAAGATCGCAGCACAGCACAAGGGCGATGGTGAGCATCATATCAGCGATCCGCACAAGCAGTACCTGCGCTTCAAGCCGCGCCACATCTTCCTGCACCTGACTGTCATCATCAGTTTCCTCGGCCTGACCCTGACCGGCTTGCCGCTCAAGTTTGCTGATCAACACTGGGCGATGTCGATGATGAACTTTTCGAAGGAAGCACACAGGCCCCCTTCCAGCCAGCCAGCCGCGTGCTTGACGATATGCGCGCCGCCCATCACCGCGCCCCACAAAGACATCTGCGATTCCCAGGCCGCCTGCGCATCGACGCAGTTCGACGCGTTGGTGTTGGACGAACGAAACGGCAGCTTATAGCGCCGCGTCAATTGACCGGTGACCCACGCGGCGCGAGTGTATTCGGGCGTGCCGAACGCGGGCGCGCCGGTGCGCATGTCGGCGTTCGAGGTAAAGCCGCCGTACACCATCGGCGCGCCGGGGTTGACGATCTGCGACAGCGCGATGACGCCGAGCGCCTCGGCGTTCTGCTGCGCCAGCGCGCCCGCAATGGTGATCGGGCACATCGCGCCCGACAGCGTAAACGGGGTGACGATGGTGGGCTGGCCGTTTTGCGCCATTTCCATCAACCCGTCGAGCATCGGGCCATCCACGCGCAGCGGCGAATTGGTGTTCACCACGGTGATGATGCTGGGCTCGGACTTCAGCGTCTCGCGGTCGACACCGCGCGCGATCGCGGTCATCTCGATGCCGTCGTTGACGCGCCCGCCGCCGAGGCAGTAGAGCGAAAAGGCCTTGTCGGTCAGCGTCAATGCCGCGAGCGTGGCGTCGAGGTGGCGCGTCTCCGGATGG
>Ga0210065_1000242_pt1 | contig 15467 bp, 15 predicted proteins | sample Muzzi_PWB_D1_FD_185533 | JGI IMG/M metagenome (GOLD analysis project Ga0210065, IMG submission 185533) | Wetland microbial communities from San Francisco Bay, California, USA, that impact long-term carbon sequestration - Muzzi_PWB_D1 (SPAdes) | ecosystem: Environmental > Aquatic > Marine >... | reverse complement strand
CCTTCTGGATATCAAAGGAGACGGTGTGGGTGTTGCCCAGCGAGTCGTAGACCGTCGTGGCCAGGGCAAACACCTGGGGATCGGTGGCCGCCCGGGTCTGGGTGAAGTTGAAGGAATTTTCGAGCACGGGATTGCTGATGCCCGTCTCCCGGATGCCGAGTCCACTCAGGGCATAGTCGGTGCCCAGTTCCCCGGTCACCAGGATCTGGCCGCTGTCATTCAGCTCCACGGGGTTCGAATTCAAACCCAGGCCGTATTGGATACCCAGGAGGATGTCGCCCAGGGTGGAACCGGGATTCACCGCCACGGTGTGGTCGGTGACCGGTGTTCCGCCCACCGATCCGCTGATGGTCAGCGAGGCGTTCGGTTTGGTCAGATCGATGCCCAGCGGGCGCCCGCTGGCGTCATTCAAATTGGCCAGCAGATCATCGGCCTGGGCGTAGGCGCGCAGCCCGCTCGAAGATGATGTCTCCCCGGTCATGAGGGTCGGTACGTACAGGAAATTGGTGTTGAAGGCCGCCAGGTTGCCCGAGGAAAGGGAAAGGCCCGTGAGGTTCTGCCCCGAATTGTTGGTCACCGCCAGGGAGCCGTCGTTCGCGATGCCAAAAGAAACATTCTGGCCGGTGGTGGTCACCGAGCGGTTCAGCCAGTCGACGAGATCCTGGAAGGTGGACGTGTCGGACACGGTAAAGTCGCCGGTCCCCAGGGGAAGGCCTCCCAGGGTCCCGTTGAGTTGAATCACGTCTCCACCGCTCAGGCCCAGGGCACCCGTGCCCATGGCGCTCATGTCGACCAGGGTGTCGTTGCCGTCGGCGGTCGCCAGAAAAGTCTGGCTGCGGGTCAGGGTGCCGGTGGCGTCACTGCTGGCGTCCAGGTTGCCCATCAGTTCGACCAGCGTCGAGGCGCTGGCGGGCATGACCAGGTCGGGATCAAGATGGATATCCGTCAAGGGGCCGGAGCCTAGGTTGCCCAGGGCGTCGGCCATCACGCCCTGAACCCGCCACCCGGTGGTGGGATTGACCAGGACGCTGTTGCTGTCGAACCCGAAGACCCCGGCGCGGCTGTAGACGTGGCTGGTGCCGTCATCCAGGATGAAAAAGCCCGAGCCCTGGATGGCGATGTCCGTCTTGCGCCCGGTGGTCTGGAAATTTCCCTGGTTGAACAGGGTGTCGATGCTTCCGACGCGGGTGCCCAGCCCTATCTGCATGGGATTGGTGCCGCCCAGGCCGCCGGATTGCGGTCGCGTGGCTCCCTTCAGGGTCTGGGTCAGCATTTCGTTGAAAGTCACGCGGCCGGCCTTGAACCCGACGGTGCCGCTGTTGGCGATGTTGTTGCCGATGACGTCCAGATTGGTGATCTGGGCCGACATACCCGAAACGCCTGAATATAGAGACCTGAACATCGGATCCTCCCGCTGGAATGGGCGTGCCTGGTCGGCCGCCCGCTTAACTGACTTTGTAGATGTCCGCCACGTAGAATTCCTGTCCGCCGATGATGACCACGGCGGTGTTGTTCTCGTAGCGCAGGCCTTCGACCGGCCCGGTCATGAGCGTGGTGAACACCAGGTCGTCATCGCCGTCGGCCGGGCTCACGGATATCGAATAGTTGCCGTCGCCGGCGGGCTGGCCGTCTTCCAGAAGGCCGTCCCAGGTGATGTCGTTCAGGCCGCGGTCCACCTCTTTCCGGTAGCTGGCCACGACGTGGCCCGAATCGTCGGTCACTTCGATCACGACGGTTCCCGGACCGTCGGCGGCCAGGACGCTTTCCGAAGCGGCTCCTTCTTTCAGCCAGACCTTGTTGCCCTCGACCGTCACGCTCTTTCCGACCAGACCGAGCATGGCGGTGTTGTTGATGGTCTGCCCGACCAGGAGGTTGTCCTCCAGCTTGGTGTTCATGGCATGCATCTCGTCCAGCATGGTGAACTGGGTTATCTGCGAGGTGAACTGGGCGTTGTCCATCGGACTCATGGGGTCCTGGTTCTTGATCTGCGCGACCAGGAGGGTCATGAAATCCATCTTGTCGACGGAGGCCGCGTCGCCCAGCGGCTGCCCCAGCACGGGTCCGTACCCGTCGGTGATTCCTGTAACCGGCATGATCTATCCTCCCTGGGAACGGTGTTCGGATCCGGTCCATTCGTGTTCCGAAGGATCGCGCCCGGTGTTTCCCTGACGTGATCCGCCCTGGCCCCGGCCTTCCCGGTCTTCGGAATGTCCCTGTCGACCGGAACCGGGCCGGTCTTCATTGGCCTGATCGGATTTGACGTCAACGCGGATGTCCACCTGGCTGAAGCGACCTGTCCTGTTCTGGATGGCTTCGGACAGCTCCTTGAGGTTGTTCCGGAGGGCCGTCTCGGCCTCCTTGTTGCCGGCGGTCAACCGGACCGACAAGTGATCCCCCTTGGCCTGCATGGTGACCTCCACCTTGCCCAGGTGAGCGGGATCCAGCCGCAGGGTGACCGTCTGCACTCCGCCGTGGCTCTCGTAGCGGGCGGCGATCTGGTTGGCCAGGCCGGTCGGGATGCCGACGCTGTCGTTCGAGCCCCCATGGGATCCCGCAAAAGCGGTGATCAGGGAAATTTCCTGATGGAGGCCCGCAGGCGGCAGGGCGACGGCCGACCAGGTTCCCGGAAGTCCCAGCCGGACTTCCAGGCTCTCCATGCCGGCCTCCCGGCCTTGGGCTGTTGGTTTTGCCGCGGGTTCCTTCTTGCCGGCGACGTTACGGTCTTCCGTATCGACACCGGTGGAATCTCCGCGAACCGAATCGTTGGACCGCTCGGTCCGGTCCTTGACCATCTGGGAGTCCCGCGCCGAACCGGGATCCGCACCACCGAGTTGGCGGACCAGGATCCTGGAAAAGGAGGACGAAGACGCCTCGCCCTGCTGATTCGAAGGCAGGGCCAGTCTCGCCGGCGTGGTCTCATCCACCGTGAATGGGGCCAGATTCATCAACTGGAGCCTCCCTGGCTCAATTCCATGCTGATTTTGGCGGCCAGCACCGTGTCCATGCTGGCCAGGATCCGGGCAGCTTCCCGTTCCTTCATCCGGTGCATGATGTCCAGGATGACGGGCATCTCCAGGCTGCTGAGGATGGGCGCGGCCTGTCCCGGTTTCATGTTTTCATACATCTTGGCAAGTCGGTTGGCGGAACGGTTCCGGTCCTCGTCCAGGCCGGTCTGTCGGGATTCCAGATCCCGGACCATGGCGGCCAGTTCCTCACGACCCTCCTCGAGCACCTGCTCCTGGACGGCCAGGGCCTGCCGCAGGGTGACCAATTCTTCCTTTTCCTGCCGGACCAGAGATCGTTCGGCATCCAGCCCCTTCATGACCAGCTCCGGGTCGGGAAGGTCCACGCCCGCCACGGTCTGACGATTGCCCGGGCCATTGGCCGCCGACGTGTCGTTCAACCGGCTGCTGAGGACGGCGAGACCCCCGAAAATGAGGAAAAAGGTCACCACCGAAATGATCAGGACACTTTTCATGTCGACTTCCTTTTAGCGGAGCCCGGGGCCCCTTTGAATCCAGGACACGCAATAGGGATGCCACATCCGCCCGTTTCCTTTCGAAATGTAAAATTGCCTATCTTGCCTAGTTGCAAATTTTTGAACCTTTTTCTGAAGGTTGTTTCTTAACAAATTGGGTGCCCGTCGGAAGATCGTGCCGGTCAGGCGGAATTGTTTGCCTGCCCTCGGCCGAAGGCTTGCACCTGTCCGATTTCATCCATCTCCCGGCGCTCCCGGCGAATTTCTTCACGCTTCCAGTCGTCTTCCTGTTTGTCGCGCAGCCTCGTCAGGACCTCCAGGTCCCGCCAGGACTCCGTCAACCGTGTCCGCAGTTCGTCCCTCTCCCGCGCCGCCTGCATCATGACCTGGTCCAGGGTCTCCCGCTGCCGGCGCAGATGCTCGAGCCAGGCGTAACCGGCGAGCAGGTCCCTGGCCTTGAGGGTATGGCCTTCACCGGTGGCCAGGGTTTGCTCCTGGCGGTGGATGCTCGTGTCCAAGGCAACCAGGTCCCGGGCGAGATCGGCCATGCGGCGGTCGGCCCGGGCCACCTCCCGCGAATGCAGGTCGACCAGGCGTTGGCGATGCTGCCAGACTTTTTCCAGACTGAAGAGGAACCGCCCCATCAGGCGACCTCGGTCAAACGTCGCAGGCCGGTGAGGGTTGTCTCGAGGGGACTGCCGTCCTCAACGGCCTGGGTCAGGAAATCCCGGATTTCCTGTTCCTTGGCCAGGGCCTGGTCCAGGACCCGGTCCGAGCCGGGTACGTAGGCGCCGATGTTGATGAGGTCGCGATTGTCCTCCAGGGCCTTCAGCCACCCCAGCAGGGCGGCTCCGGCGGTGATGTCCAACGGTTCGACCACGTCGTTGCGGAGGCGGCTCACGCTTCCCAGGACATCGACGGCCGGATAGTGATGCCGACGGGCCAGGTCGCGGCTGAGCATGATGTGCCCATCGAGAATGGACCGCATGGCGTCCCCCACGGGATCCTGGATATCGTCCCCCTCGATCAGCACCGAAAAGAAGGCGGTCATGGAATTGATGTCCGACCAGCCGGCCCGTTCGCACAGCCTCGGCAGGGCCGCGAATACCGACGGCGGATAGCCCTTGGTGGTGGGAGGTTCTCCCGCCGCCAATCCGATTTCACGAAGGGCCATGGCGTAGCGGGTGGCCGAATCCATCATGAACAGGACCGACTTGTTGTCTTCCCGGAAGGATTCGGCAATGGTCATGGCCGTGTCGGCGCCCTTGGCGCGCAGGACCGCGCTTTCGTCCGAGGTGACGACGACCACCACGCTCCGCGCCAGACCCTCGGACCCCAGGTCCCGCTCCAGGAATTCCTTCACTTCGCGTCCTCGTTCCCCGATCAGGGCCAGGACGTTGACCTCGGACTGCGCGTTGCGCGCCAGCATGCCCAGAAGCACGGATTTGCCCACCCCGCTTCCCGAGAAGATGCCCATGCGCTGTCCGCGCACCGTGGTCAGCATGCTGTCGATGGAACGAATCCCCGTGGCCATGATCTCGGTTGACCGCCGTCGCGAAAGGGCCGGAGGCGGACTGCCGCCCAGATTCCTTCGGGCCAAACCGGTCAAGGGCGGGCCGCCGTCCAGGGGCCGGCCCAAGCCGTCCAGCACACGCCCCAGCAGTTCGGGGCCCACGGGAATGGTCATTTTCCGGGAAACCAGATCCACGCGACGGCCGGTGGCCACGCCGCGGGTGTGGTGATAGGGCATCACCAGAAGGGTGTCGTCACGGAAGCCGATGACCTCCGCCAGGACCGGCACTTCCTGCCGGCCGCAATCGATGAGACAGGTGGACCCCACCGGGGCGGTCAACCCCCTCACCTCGATCACCATGCCCACCAGGTTGGACACCCGGCCCACGGGCCTGATGGTGTCGGTGCGGTTGACGGTGTCGGCAAGACTAGTCAGGGAGGTCGGCATGGCCGCCTCCCGTGTGCGCTTCCCCGCCGCCGGTGCCCTGCCTGGATTCAGCCGCGAGGGTTTCTTCGACGACGCTCAGGAGCGCGTCCATCTGGCCGGAAACGGTGGCGTCCCATTCCCGGTCGCCTGCCCGGACCAGACACCCCCCTTTTTCGATCCGGCGGTCGGCGATGACCTGTTCGATGTTCAGGCGGGACCTGAGGCCCGCGTCGCCGGACAACAGTTCGGCATCATCCGGATGGACGATCACCGCCAGGGGTCGGTCCTCCTTGAGCTTGAAGAGGGCCGTTTCGATGGTCCGGATGAGGACGCCGCGATCGACCTCCACCGCGTCCCTGATGATCTTTCGCGCCAGGACCACGGCCAGTCCCGCGGCCTCGACGGCGCGGGCCTCGATGTCACGGTGGTGATGCTGTTCGATTTCCCGGCTCCAGATATCCAGGCGGGCGTCGTACGCCGCGCGGTCCTCGTCGCGTTCCTCCCGGTGAGCCCGGTGCATTTCCTCGATGACGTCCTGGAACTCCGCGCGCAGGTCGACACGGGCCCGGTCAAGGACCTGATCCCTTTCCGCGGGGCTCATGATTTCCCACAGGGAATGGCGGCGGCCCAGATCCGGGTCCTTGTGGAATTCCCCGGAGGCGCCGTCGCCGGCGAAGGCGGTCGGTTCACTGGAAAATTCGGCGGCCACAGACGCGGGCACGGCCGGGTCGGTCAGGAACTCAGGACACCATTTCCGCATCCTTGCTTCCCTTCCCGATAGTGATCGTTCCGTTCTCCTCGAGATTCCGGATGACTTCCACGATCCGTTTCTGGGCCTCTTCCACTTCCGCCAGGCGCACCGGTCCCATGTAATCCATGTCCTCGATGATACCCTGGGCCGCCCGCTTGGACATGTTGCCGAATACCTTGTCCCGGATTTCGTCGGTGGCGCCCTTCAGGGCCAGCGTCAATTCCTTGCCGTCGATCTCCTTGAGGATCTCCTGGATGTGCGTGTCATTCAGCAGCACGATATCCTCGAAGACGAACATGAGATTGTTCACTTCGTTGGCGACCTCGTCGTCGATTTCGCGCATCTCGTCGAGGATCTCCTGCCACACCTCCCGGTCCACCTCGTTCAGGATGTCGGCCACCTGCTTGCGGCCCCCGTATTTGGCTTCCTTGGCCGACAGCTGGCCCTGGAGCTGGCCGGCCAGGACCATTTCGACCGCCTTGAGGGTTTCGGGATTGGGCGCTTCCAGGATGGCCATGCGGTGGGCGACGTCGCCCTGCATGTCCGCCGGCAGCAGGGCCAGGATGGGCCCGCTGGCCCGGGGGTCCATGTGCGCCAGGACCACGGCCACCGTCTGGGGATGTTCGTTCCGCAGGTAGTTGGCGATGGTCAGGGGATCGACGTCCCGCAGGTGTTCAAAACTCTTGATCTCGCTGTAGCTGGTGACCCGGCTGAGCATGGAGTTGGCCCGGCGCGCGCCGAAGCCCGCCTCGAGGATCTGCTTGGCCATCTCTTCGCCGCCGCTGGCGATGCCGGAGATCTGTCCGCTGCTGGCGATGAACTCGCTGAGGGTCTTCTTCTTTTCCTGAAACCCCACCGGCCCCATCTGGGCGATGGAATGGGTCAGTTCCTCGACCATGGATTCGGGCAACCGGGACAGGACCTTGCCTCCGGCTTCGGGTCCGAGGGTCATCAGGAACACCGCGGCTTTGCGGACGGCGTCATCTTTCACTGGAATCTCCCACCGTTTCCTTGGTCGTGGCGCCCAGGTTCATTTCGTGGATCCAGGACTGGACCACATCGGCCACCCGGTCGGGATTGTCCGAAGCGTAATCCTGGATGTCGTTGATGACCTGGTCGTCCATGTCGGGGATGCCCTCGAAGGTCTCGCCATCCAGGCGCTCGCCGTTAACCGGGGCGCGGGGACGCGGACGGGACATTTCGCTCGAAAGCAGGCTGCCGATGCTCTTGCGCAGACTCAGCAGGATCACCCCGAAGATCACGAAAAGAAACGCCTTGCCGCCGTACTGGTTGACCAGGTGCATCCAGTTGGGGGCGAATACCTCGGGCTGGTCGACCTCCGGCTGCTGGAACTGCATGTTCACGATTTCGATCTGGTCGCCGCGCACGGCGTTGATGCCCACGGCGGTCTGGACGACGCGGCGCAACTGGGACATCTCGTCCTCGGTCAGGGGCTGGTAGAAGGCCTCTTCCTTGTCGTTGGCCGCTTCGTAGTGCCCGTCCACGAACACGGCCACCGAGAGCCGCTTGATGCCCCCGGTCTCGCCCACGATATGCTCGACGGTCCGGTTGATCTCGTAATTGGTCGTGCTGTTCTCGTCCGATCCGCCGGTGGTCGGATCGGTGGTTTCGTTGCGGACCTCGCTGCGGACAACCGTGCTCTGGGGGTCGTAGACCTCGCGTTCCTTGTCGATCTTTTCGAAATTCAGGGTCGCGTCGACCTGGACCACCGATTTTCCGGCACCCAGCACCCGGTCCAGCATGACGCCGGCCTTCGAGGCCAGGTATCCCTCGACTTCCTTGCGCAGGGCCAGCTGGCTTTCGGTCCGCCCCGTGTCGCCGTCCTTGATCTCCGGGGACAGGACCTTGCCGAACTGGTCGATGACGGTGACCTCTTGGGGGACCAGGTTCTCCACGCTCCCGGCCACCAGGCTCCTGATCCCCTGGATCTGGTTCTCCTCGAGGCGGGCTCCCCGGCCCAGCTGCAGCACGACGCTGGCGGTGGCCGGCGAGTCGAGTTTCTTGAAAATCGAGGGTTTGGGCAGCACCAGGTGGACCCGGGCTGACTGGATTCCTTGCAGGGACTCAATGGATTTGGTCAGTTCGCCTTCCAAAGCCCGTTTGAAATTAACGTTCTGGAGGAATTCGGTCAGCCCGTACTGCTTGCCGTCGAAGATCTCGAACCCCACCGTACCGCTGGAGGGAACGCCCTTCCCGGCCAGATCGACCCGCAACCGGTGCACGATCTTCTTGGGCACCATGATCGTGGTGCCGCCGTTGGTCAGTTCGGCGTTGACATCCTGCTTGGCCAGTTCCTCCAGGGCCACCGAGGCATCCTCAGGGCTCAAATTCGTGAACAAAACCGCGGTTTCCTCTTTCTGAAGCCAGAGGGAAAAGACGGTGATGCTGATCAGGCTGGCGGTGGCCACGGCCCCCAGGAGGAACTTCTGGTTGAAGGAAAGTCCGCCCAGGCGGGCCCTGATGCTGTCACTGGCGTTCCTGAATCCGTCCACTGCGATACCTCATGTCCTTTGTTCTGTTGTTCCTCGAGTGCCTATACCTGCATGCGCATGATTTCCTGGTAGGATTCCAGAAGTTTGTTTCTCACTTCCAATAGCAACTCGAAGGCCAGTTGGGACTCCTTGGCCGCGATCATGACCTCGTGGACCTCGGTGGCCTCGCCGGTGACCATCCTGTCCACCATCTCCTCGCGGTTGACCTGAAGGTCATTGACCTCGGCCACGGCGTTCTTGAGCTGGTCGGCGAAGGAGGTCCGGGGCACCGGGGCCGTGCCGGCCCCCCCATAGGCGGCCCGGGGGTCGATGGATCCCAGCGATTTGATGCTGCCGATGCTCATGTCTCGGTTTCTCCCGGTTCAGGGCCGCGCTCCGCGGACCCGGTCTAGATCTTCAGGGCGTCGTTGAACATGTCCTTGGCCGTCTGGACGGCGCTCACGTTCGCTTCGTAGGCCCGGCTGGCGGTGATCATGTCCACCATCTCGGAGATGGGATTGACGTTGGGCATCAGGACATAACCCTGCTCGTCGGCGTCGGGATGACCGGGGTCGTAAACAACCCGGAATTCCGAGGAATCGCTGGCCACGGCCACCTCGCTGGTGATGCCGCCGCCATACCTGACCTGGGAATTCTCCATGGCGCCCATGTGGCCGGGATGGGTACGCGTAAGCCTGTTTTCCGGCGAACGCCCCAGGGTCACCTCGTGGCGTTTCAGCTTGTCCCCCAGGACCTGTTCGAAGATGGCGCGCTGCCTCCGGTAAGGAGTGCCTTCGGCGGTGCGGGTGGTCTCGGCATTGGCCAGGTTGCGCGCCACGACGTCCATCTTCGTTCGTTGGCCACGGAGCCCCGAGGCGCTGATCCTGATGGCGCTGAACAATCCGTCACTCATCGCGTGTCTCCCTTGTTACCCGACCTGTCCCTTGATGGCGCCGCGCAGCACGCTGTAGCGCATGCTCAACAGCCGGGTGGCCATCCGGTAGCTCAGGTCGTTGGTGGCCAGGTTGGTCATCTCCTGGTCGATGTCCACGTTGTTCAACCCGTTGTCGAACATCAGGTCGGCGTCCACGACCTCGTCCCGCGCCGAAGCCAGGTCCTCACCGCCGATGGGCAGGTGGTTTTCGTGGGTGCGGTAACCCCGCAGGCGCATCTGCTCGCTGCTGAGCATCTCCTCGAACTTCACGCGCTGGGCGCGGTAGCCCGGCGTCTCCACGTTGCTGATGTTCTGGGCGGTCACCTGGTGACGACGCGCGTAGACGTCGACGGCCTTTTTCAGGGCGCCCAGGTGGTCCTGGTCGAACAGACTTGTATTGATCATGTCCTCAACCCGGAATCTCCACACCCATGTCGGTGTAGAGATTCAACTTGTTGCGCAGCGTCCGCACGCTGATGCCCAGTTCGCGGGCGGCCTGGGTGCGGTTGCCGCGTGTGTTGGCCAATTTTCCCAGTATCAATTCCCGTTCCATGTCCTTGAGCGTCAGGTTGGCGGGCCAGTGACCCGCCCTGCGGGTGTTGTCCATTTCGTCGGCCAATCCCAGGACGCAATCGTCCAGGAGATGGCCGCTCGACAGGACGACGGCCCGCTCGATCACGTTCCGCAACTGGCGCACGTTGCCCGGCCATTCCAGGTCCAGCAGGCGGCCCATTGCCTCCTCGGTGATTTCCAGCGGGGGCTTGTTGTTCTCCTCGCAGAACACCTGGCAGAAGTGCGCCGCCAATTGGGGGATGTCATCCTTGCGCTCCCGCAGCGGAGCCAGATGCAGGGGGATGACGTTCAAGCGGTAGAACAGGTCCTCGCGGAATTTTCCATCCCTGACCATGTCCAGCAGGTTGCCGTTGGTGGTGGCGATAATCCGGACATCGGGGGCGTGGGTGTCTCCGTTTCCCGAACGCGAATTTTCCTGTTCCTGAACCAACCCCAGCAGCCGGCCCTGGGTCGGCAACGGGATGTCGCTGATTTCCTCCAGAAGCAGGGTTCCCCCGTTGGCCCCTTTCCCGAACAGATCGTGGCCCGCCGGGGATTCCGAAAAGGAGGCGCCATTGATCCGGATAAAGGGCCTGTCACGTCGGATCCCGGATTCATGAATGGCACGGGCGGCGACTTCCTTGCCGGTGCCGCTTTCCCCCCAAAGCAGGACCGTGCCGCGTGAGTCGGCGATCATCGTGATCTGTTCGCGCAGACGCCTGATGCCTGGACTGTTGCCCAGAAGGTGGATATTCCCGGAACGGTCCCCCGGACAGACGGGCGAAGATTCGAGGAAGCCCCGCATCGTCCGGTCATCGTCAAGGGTCCGCGTGGCAGGATTGGCATTCATCACACAACTCTTGTCTGTTCGATCAGGATCATGTCGTTCTTCTCTTCGCATACCAGGATTTCCTCGATGAGCCGGGTCACGTCCTGCACGGCTTCGTGCAACCGTCGCCGGCCGGCGGCGGACCAGCCCTGCCGTCCCTTTTCCCACTCCACCTTGGTGCGGTGTTCGGTCAATTCCAGCCGTCCCACGAGGTCCAGGCAGCTCTTTTTCTGTTCGAGGATGCGGCGCACGCTGGCCAGGGTTCCCCCCCTGCGGACGGTTTCACCCTGTTGACGGGAAAGGTCGAGCACCTGTCGATAGAGATGCCTTTCCTCTTCATACAGTCCCAACAGACGCTGGAGCAGTTCGTCTTCCCCGCGCGGGATCTCAGGGGCCAGCGGTCGCGACGGCACCATGGACATCCCCCTTCCGGTTGATGGCGGCCATCCGGCCGGCGATGGTGGACATGGCGCAGGCGTGTGTCCGCCAGGAGCCTGAATTTTCGCCCGTGCAGACCAGGTCGTATCGCCGGCTGGCCGCCTCGAAATCCTTCGCCAGAAAATCCATTCCGGCCAATTGGTAGTTGCCCCAGAGGCTCAGTTGGGTGATTGGCGAGGAAACAAGGCGGCGGTACATGACCGCGGCCAGGTTCCTGCTGCCGATCAGGAAGTGGAGGTCCGCCGTGGTGGTCAGGACCCAGGCGCATTGGCCGGGATCCAGGTCCCGCCAGCCCTGGTCCACGGCCAACAGGGCTTCCAGGTTCTCCAGACAGGCCTGGTTTCGATTCAGGTCGTGTTGGGCAAAAGCAAGCCAGAAGCGCATGGGAACCGGCATGGGCCCCTGTCGTCGGGCCACCAGATCGGCCAGGGTTTCCAGGGCCGACATATCAGCGGCCCGAACCAGCCGGCGCAGGGACAGGATGGTTTTCAAATCCTTTTCGGAATAATCCGGGGAACCAGGTGCGGCAAAGGGGAACGCCCAGCCCGCGTCCGGACCAGGACCAGGTTCCAGGGAGGACACCCAGGCCGCATACTGCCGCTCAAGCGCCGGGATTTCCCTGGGGGTCGACTCCAGGGGCTCCGGAACAGCCCAAGCCGCCCCGCAGGCCCCCAGCACGGCTGAAATCATGAGTATTTGGCTGATTTTGAGATGCATACCGCCCAAATTCCCGGTTAGAAGGGAGGAAACCCAATTCAGGAAAGAAGGGCAAAGGGCGTGCCTCGGGTCATCAAAAGTCAGGCGGGAATCCGGGGAGAGGAAACACAGGGGGCCGGGCATGGTTGCCGGTCTTGGAAGTTTTACAATAACATAGTGTTATGCTGTTTTGTTAAAAGACATTCCAGGGCTTCTCCCCACAATGCAATCAGCAAGAAGGGCCGCCGTAACAGGCGGCCCCCACCCCCTTGTGGTCGGATAATGGCCATCACCGGGAAAAGTGGAACCGGAACCGGGGACCGGCCGCAACCGGCCCCCGAACGACCATCAGCCCGTGGCCAGATCCGATTTGAGATCGCCATCATCGGTGTCGGCCATTTCGTAGATCCTCAGCTTTTCCCTCAGGGTCTGCCGGCTGATCCCGAGAATCCGGGCCGCCTTCGACTTGTTGTTCTCGGTCATTTCCAGGGTGTAGAGAATCTGCAGTTTTTCGACCTCGGACAGCGGCATCAAACCCGTGGACTGCCCAAGGACCTGCTGACGGGATGCCCCCCGGGGATTTCGCCCCTGGAGCACGTGGGCCGGGAAGTGGCGCTCATCGAGCTTGTCGGGTTCTTCGAGAATGATGATCCGCTTGAGCACGTTGCGCAGTTCCCTCACATTCCCGGGCCAGGGATATTTTTGCAGGGTTTCCAGCAGGCGATCATCCACGGGGTCGGTGTTCAGGCCCATGGCCGTGTTGAACTCCCGCAGGAAAGTGTCGATCAGGATCTTCAGGTCCTGGGGACGCTCCCGCAGTGGCGGGACCTCGATCTCGACAACCTGCAACCGGTAGTAGAGGTCGTTGCGGAAACTGCCGTCCTCGATGGCTTCGCTCAGGCGCCGGTTGGTGGCCGCCACGATGCGGGCTTCGACCTGGAGGTCATCCTTGCCGCCGACCCGCCGGAAACGCCGGTTCTCGAGGACGCGCAGCAGCCGGCTCTGCAGCAGGACGCCCATCTCGCCGATTTCATCGAGGAAGATGGTGCCGCCGCCGGCCAACTCGAACAGGCCCTCCTTGCGGCCCTTCGCGTCGGTGAAGGCCCCCTTCTCGTATCCGAACAGCTCACTCTCCAGAAGGGACTCCGGCACGGCGGCGCAATTGATTTCCATGAAGCGGTCCATGTGACCAAGGCTGACCTCGTGGACGGCGCGGGCCACGATCTCCTTGCCGGCACCCGATTCCCCCTGGATGAGAATGGACGTGTCGTTGCCGCTGCGGCTGGCCCCGATCTTGTCCAGGATGCGGGCCACGTTTTCAAGGCCGGGGCACGACTTGATCATCCCCATGTACAGACCTTCGGGGTTGGGTACCCGCGGCGGAAGGACCTTGGCCGCGCCCTCCCCCGTTCCGGTTTCCTCGTCGGCCGACCGCGGTTCGTTGGTGGCCTTCAGGGCCGCCCGAACCTGCTTCTTGATCATGTTCAGCTTGAAGGGCTTGGGAATGAAGTCATAGGCCCCCAGGCGCATGGCGCTGACCGCGGTGTCGACGTCCCCGTAGGCGGTCATCATGATGACCGGCGTGGCGTTGCCCTGGTTGCGCAGGGCCTGGAGGATATCCAGGCCGCTGACGCCGGGCAGACGCAGGTCGGTGACCACCAGGTCGAATACCGACCCGTGGCACTTGGCCAGGGCTTCCTCCCCCGATTCGGCGGCTTCGGCGTCGTAGCCTTCGGAGGTCAGGGACTCCAGCAGCGACGAACGGATGGAGGCTTCGTCATCGACGATCAGGATCTTGGACTTCATGTCATCTCCTCGAGTTGGTCCTGTTCGCCGTCCGCAGTCCGCGTGATCCGCGGCAGCAGGACCCGGAAACAGGTATGATCGTTTTCGCGACCGGCCGTGATCTGTCCGTCATGGGCCGTCACGATTTTGTGGCAAATGGCTAGCCCGAGCCCTGTGCCCGAACTCTTGGTCGTGTAGAATGGCCGGAAAATCCGTTCCAGGTCCCCCTCCTTGAAACCGGGTCCGTCGTCCTGGATCTCGATGACGACCCCCGATTCCGCGCGCCGGGTACCCCGGGCGGGGTCACTCAGCTCCAGGTTTTCACTGACAAGGATGCGCAGCTGCACTTGTCCGTGGTCGGGAGCGGCGTCCACGGCATTGATCAGGAGGTTCAGCAGCACCTGCTTGACCTGACCCGGGTCCACCTCGATCTCGGTGGTTCCGTCGCCGGGAGCAACGTATTGCAGGGTAATACCCCTGGCGGCCGCGCGCGCCTGGACCAGGTCCAACGCGTCCCGACCGAGCCGCTCGATCTCGGCCGTGTTCCGGTCCGGTTCATAGGGCCGGACAAAATTGAGCATCCGCGTGATGGTGTCGTTGATCCGGTCCACTTCCCCGGTGATGACCTCGATATACCGCGACCGTTTGTCGCCGGCCGGCAGCTGGTCGGCCAACAGTTCCGCCTGGGCGCTGAGCCCCATCAGGGGATTGCGGATTTCATGGGCCAGGGTGGCCGACATTTCGACCAGGCCTTCCAACTGCTCGGACCTCAGCCTTTCCGCTTCGAGTTTCCTGGTTTCGCGGAGATCCTCGGCCACGACCACCAGCCAGATCTGTTCGGGAACACTGCCAGGCATGCGTGACGTCTGCAGCAGTACGGGAATACCCGTCCCGTCACCGCGGACCACCTGCCCCTCGCCCCGGAAGACGCTGTCGGGCAAGGATCGCAAAAAAGGAAGCAGCGCGCCCTGCGGTTCCTCGAGGCGCAGGCGCCCGTCCAGGAACAGTTCCGGCAGGTCGTCGCCCTCTCCGGGAAAAGAGGTTTCCACGCGGCCGCGGCCCACCTGGAACAGGACGGCTTCGGGAGTCATGGCCGGGGCCGGAAGTCCGGTCAGGAGTTCCTGTCCCGCCCGGTTGCAGAAAACGGTGCGGCCGTTTTCATCGATCACCCATATCGAACTGCGGACGGTATCGAGCACGCGGGCGTTGAAGGCGCCGATGTCCCGGATCCTGTCCAGCAGTTGGGCGCTGGCCACCTCTTCGGAAATGACGACCTGGACCGCCTGCAAAAAGGGCAGGAACCTTTCGCGGACCCGGTCGCGGTCCTGTGCATCGGTCAGCAGCAGCAGCAGGAATCCCAGCCGCGTGTTCTTGTGTTCCAGCGGCAGGGCGATGATCCGGCGTCCCTGCGGGCCCCCGTTGATCCGGCCGCGGGCGACGGTGAAGACGCCGGGGGCCAGGAAATCCTCACCCTCGGGGGCCCCCGACTGGTCGGTGAGTTCCACCAGGACCTTGTCCCAGGCGGATTCATCCCACTGCCATGTCTGCCGCGGGGAATAGCCCCCTCCGGGAG
>Ga0210065_1000241_pt1 | contig 15520 bp, 17 predicted proteins | sample Muzzi_PWB_D1_FD_185533 | JGI IMG/M metagenome (GOLD analysis project Ga0210065, IMG submission 185533) | Wetland microbial communities from San Francisco Bay, California, USA, that impact long-term carbon sequestration - Muzzi_PWB_D1 (SPAdes) | ecosystem: Environmental > Aquatic > Marine >... | reverse complement strand
GACGCAGGAACGCATGGGTGTGCCATTGACCAACACGGTACAACTGCCGCAGATTCCAATTCCGCAGCTGTACTTGGTGCCGGTCTTGTTCAGTTTATCCCGCAGAGCCCACAACAGGGGCATGTCCGGCGGGACGTCGAGTGTGTGGGTTTCGCCATTAATATTCAGGCTCACTTTGCTCATAACATTACTCCCAATTCATTGGAGTGTTTTATACCGGTCTATTCTACCAAATTGCTTGCAGACGTCCCTCCCGCACCCTGTTGTCAAACTGCCTGAGAGGCCGTGTGCCCTTGTCCACACATTCACCGGTTGAAACGTCGAAGGCCCACTTGTGTTTTGGGCAGGTCAATTGCGTACCGGACAAGGCCAGGTGCGGGATATCTGTTACCTGGTGCGGACAACGGCTGTCGTATACATTGCAAGTCTCGCCGGAGCGATAGATGAAAACATTCCTGCCATCGCGATCATCCAGGTAGGTGATTTCACCATCGGGGACCTCATCCCAATCGATGAGATCATGCCAGCGGGTATCGGCATCCAGTGATTCCAGGCGAAACTCGGGAATATCCATATCCAGGATGATATCCATGGCCCAGACGATCTTGGCCAGGCCCAGGGTCGGGAACGCCATCAGGATCGCATCGAGGATTTCATTCGGACTTGCGCCATCGCGGATGGCCCGCGGAAGGTACTGCCGTAAACCGCGTTCGGTCTGACTGTCTATCTTGGTGATGACGGAAATCAATGAGCGGGTCTTGGGATCGAGGTGCTTGCCTGCGTCTTTCAAAAAACTGAAATAGGCACTCATCGCCTCCGGCCGGGCCTTGATCAGGTAACTCAGTGCATCACTCATACGCTTTAATCCTTTGGTTTGTTGGCGAACCAGGACAGTTTTTCCCTGAGGCTGACCACGCTGCCCACGATGATCAAAGCCGGACTCCTGACATCGGCTTCCAAACTTTTAGCCGGCAAGGATTCAAGGGTTCCGGTTATGACACGCTGACCGGCACGGGTTCCATTTTCGATGACGGCTGCCGGGGTGGATGGATCTGCCCCATGGTCCAGAAACCCGCGTGTGATCGCATCCATTGATGAAAGCCCCATGTACAACACAACTGTCTGGCGGGGCTGCACCAGGTTATCCCAGTTCAGATTGAGTTCGCCGTTTTTTTCGTGTCCGGTAACAAAAACACAGGCCTGGGCATGGTCACGGTGTGTCAGCGGAATACCCGCATAAGCAGCACAGCCATTCGCCGCGGTAACACCCGGTACGACCTGGAAAGCGATACCGTTTTCCGACAGGGCTTCGATTTCTTCGCCACCACGCCCGAATACAAACGGGTCACCGCCTTTCAGACGCAGCACACGTTTCCCCTGCCGCGCCAGGTCAATCAACATGTGGCCAATTTCTTCCTGCGACACGGTGTGATTATTCTTCAGCTTGCCGACATAAATACGCCTGGCGTCCCTGCGCACGAGGTTGAGTATCCCTTCGCCGATCAACCGGTCGTACAAAACCACATCGGCCTGCTGCATCAACCGGAGTGCCCTGAATGTCAAAAGATCCGGGTCGCCGGGGCCTGTGCCAACCAGGTAGACCTCTCCGAGTGGTGCTTTATCACCGGCAACTGCAGCCTCTTCGAGCTGACTCTCCATGAGCGACTCGGCCTGCTCAAACTGGCTGGAAAAAAGGTGTTCGGCCACGGGTCCCGACACCATCGCTTCCCAGAATCGCCGTCGGCGTGTGAGGTTCGGAATGAGCACCTTTATCCTGTCGCGGTAGCTACCGGCAAATTCCGCCAGTCTGCCATAAGCTGCAGGGATCGTGGTTTCGAAACGGGCTTTGAGCATCCTCACCAACAGGGGCGAAGAACCACCGCTCGAGATTGCGATCAGTAATGGCGTGCGGTCGACAACGGCCGGCATGATGAAGTCACAATCTTCAGTCTGGTCGCTGACATTGACCATGATGCCGGCGTCGGCCGCCAACCGGCACAGGTGCTGGTTAATTGAATCATCTTTTGCACAGCCAAAAACGATCATGCAGCCGTTAAGATCCGCCGCGGTCAAACCGGTCGCCTGGTGTGTGAATTCAAAGGATTCGGCGAGATCGGATAACTCTTCACCGAGTTCCGGTGTAACGATGGTCAGGTTGGATCCTGCGCGTAACAACAGGTCAGCTTTGCGCGCCGCCGATACACCATTGCCGACGATAAGGGTTCGTTTTCCTCTTACATTCAGGAATATGGGGAGGTGATCCATCTGCTATCCTTCGCTGTTCTCTATTCTTTCGTCTGACCGTCTTCACTCTGTCCCGCCCATCGGGTCATTGCTGCAGCCCAGTGCGAGGCGGTGTTTTCATCAATATCCATCACGGTGAAACGGTTGCCCTCACGTATATGTATTCGCAACACCCGCATACCATTCTCATAGGAGACGTCCTCCAGTGATACTTCCTTCCCGTAGGGCGCGCTGAATTTATCCAGCTTTGTGACGGTTGATTTAATGGGCATACTTCATCACTTGCCACCGTCACCGAAAGCCGATTCCAGTTTCCATTCCCAGTTACGTGGTGTATCGCGGTAGTCGGGCTTGACATCAAAATTAAGAAAAATCATGTGCTCCGAAGTCATGGCCCTGACCTTGTCGAGTAATTCTTGAAATGAATTGACTTCAGGGTGTTGGATGATGATATCGCTGAGCTTGACTTCAATGGCTCTCATGGGCTTATCCTCAGTCGAATTAACTTTGTCGAAGTAATCTTTATTGTACGACTTTTATGTCTCGATGCGGTCGAAAAAACGGGCGCGATACAAGAGTCGATTAGACCCCGGTCCATCGCTGAAAGCCGTTCGGTTATGCAAAATATTGTTAGACAGCAAGCCCTCACCCGCCTGCAGGCGGTAATGAAAAGCGGGACCACTTTTATCATTAAGAACCTCTGACAAAAACTCCCGCGCAGCCGTCGTCAGAGCATCGTCGCGCCAAATAATATGTCTCTTGCGCGCGCTGTAACGCATATGTATTGCACCACGTACACCATATGAAAAGACCGGTCCGCTCACCGCCGTTCGGATTTCACCCTCTGACCCCGTATTGGCCGGTATCGTCAGACATTCGGGATGTTCAAATGCAGTAATGAATCTTGGGTCTTCGTCACGTAAATAAATGTAGACCATTTCCGGATCGAGCATGGCATTTTGACCACCCGTGGCAGCGCTCACCGCACAATGCAACAGGACAGCCTTTATTTGCCGGTCCCTGTCATTGTAATAACCGTCGGTATGCCAACTCAGGCTGCGACTGGAGTAAGGCACATAGCCTGTCCTTACACCTTCGGATGCCACGGACAATTCCGCAACACCATCTGCATTGGCGCACAGGTGATGGTCAAGTCGGGTCAAACCAAATTGTGATGCGAACGCGACAATAGCGGCGCGATCGACCGATGGATCCCTGCATTGATAAATGGCCATATTCGCGCGCCCGCAAGCCATTTTAATGGCGACTCTTTGCACTGCAGTTACATTGTGCAGACTGCCGATCTGCACAAAAACCTCTTCTACATTTTGGGGGTAGGACTGGAGCCTGACCCGCCTCCATTCCTGGTAACGGGTTTCATCTCTCAAAAAGTCACCGCCACGGACCGAGGTTTGCACAGTCACTAATCCTGCTGGAATTAAATTGGGAATTCAAATATCATGAAATTGTAATATAGCTAATATGTTCAGAGTTCGCTATCGGAACTTCATGGAATATCAAGTGCTGTTGTAAAGCATTTTCTACTTCCATGGCTATACTTTAAGTATGCGTCTGTTAGCAGCCCCGGTGTTGATATTTCTAACGGATTAAGCATTCTTTCTTACAGATTTAGTGGAGCCGTCATGACGAAAAAAACACACCCCACCCCTTTGCTGGATGAATTGAAAACCGGTCCCTGGCCAAGCTTTGTTGATGGACTTCAGCGACTCGCAGATGATGGTGACAAACCAAACTCCAACATGATGAAAGACCTGATGGGTCAGCTTGAGCATTCCTATGAAACCCGCAAGGGCTACTGGAAAGGCGGCACGGTCAGCGTCTTTGGTTACGGGGGCGGTATCATCCCGCGCTTCTCCGAGGTCGCCAAGGAATATCCCGAATCTTCAGAATTCCATACATTACGCGTTCAGCCTCCCGCCGGTATGCATTATTCAACCAAGCTGCTGCGCGATATGTGCGACATCTGGGAAGAACACGGTTCCGGTCTGATTGCCCTGCACGGTCAGTCAGGCGATATTATGTTCCAGGGCTGCAAGACCGATAAAGTACAACCGGCCTTCGATGAATTGAACAAGATCGGTCTGGACCTGGGTGGCGCGGGACCGGCTTTGCGGACCTCGATGAGCTGTGTTGGCCACGCCCGCTGTGAACAGTCATGTTATGACGAAGTGCGCGCCCACCGCGGTATCATCAACAATCTGCTTGATGAGATGCACCGGCCGGCACTGCCCTACAAGTTCAAATTCAAATTCTCCGGCTGCCCCAATGATTGCGTCAACGCCATCCACCGCGCGGATTTTGCAGTTATCGGCACCTGGCGTGATGATATGCAGGTCGACCAGGAGGAGGTCAAGAAACACGTGGCCAAGGTCGGCCGCAAACAGATGATCGATACGGTTATCTCGCATTGCCCGACCCGCGCTTTAAGCCTGAACGATGATGACACACTGGATGTTGATAACCGGAGTTGCGTACGCTGCATGCACTGTATCAATGTCATGACCAAGGCCCTCTCCCCGGGTAAGGATCGGGGCGTCACGATCCTGATGGGCGGTAAACGTTCATTGAAGATCGGTGACCAGATGGGAACCGTCATCATTCCGTTCATGAAGCTTGAAAGCGACGAGGATTACGAAAAGTTGACGGAGTTTACCGAGGAGGTTGTTGACTTCTTCGCGGAAAATGCACTCGAACATGAACGTATCGGTGAAACCATTGACCGCATCGGTCTGGCCAACTTCCTCGAGGCAATGGACGTCCCTGTTGACCCCAACATGGTCAACCACCCCCGCACCAGTTCCTACGTCCGTACCGATGACTGGGATATTGAAGCGGCCAAATGGTTTGAACACAAGAAAGCCAAGGCAGCCGCTGAATAGCATGTGTGACAGGAATAACAGACAGTGTCCAAGAGGAATCAACGATGAATGATGCAGTAACACCACGCAGGCCCGATGAGCACGGGGTCCCCGATCCTTTTCCATATATGCACCCGACACTCAAAGCGAACTATGGCAACTGGGCCTGGCATGACCGGCTGCGACCGGGCGTGCTGCATCACGTCGCCAAGAACGGTGACGAGATATGGACCGTTCGCGCCGGTACGCAGCGGCAGATGGACGTTTTTACCATCCGCAAGTTATGTGACCTTGCGGACGAGTTTGCCGATGGCCATATACGATTTACAACCCGTAGCAACGCCGAATTCATGGTCACTTCGGAGGACAAAACCGGACCACTGATCGAAAAACTTAACGCGGCGGGATTCCCCGTTGGCGGTACCGGCAATTCGCTTTCGATGATCTCCCACACCCAGGGCTGGCTGCATTGCGACATACCCGGCACCGATGCGTCCGGTGTGGTCAAATCATTGATGGACGAGTTGATGCATGAGTTCACCCATGAAGAAATGCCCAACCGGGTGCGCATGACCACGTCTTGCTGCCAGATCAATTGTGGCGGCCAGGGTGATATTGCGATCAACGTACAATATACAAAACCGCCAAAAATCAACCACGACCTGGTCGCCAATGTCTGTGAGCGCCCGGCCGTCGTGGCGCGCTGCCCGGTGGCCGCCATCCGTCCCGCGATGGTGAACGGCAAACCCTCGCTCGAAGTCGACGAGAAGAAATGCATCTGTTGCGGCGCCTGTTACCCACCGTGCCCGCCGATGCAGATCAATGGCCCGGATTCAACCAAGCTGGCGATATGGGTTGGCGGCAAGCATTCAAATGCTCGCTCAAAACCGACCTTTCACAAACTGGTTGCAGCCAATTTGCCGAATAACCCGCCACGCTGGCCCGAGGTAGGCGATATTGTCAAACGGATACTTTATGCCTACAAGGAAGATGGCCACGCCTGGGAACGCCTCGGCGAGTGGATTGAACGCATTGGCTGGCCGCGGTTTTTCGAGATGACCGATCTGGCTTTCACCAAGCACCAGATCGATGACTGGCGCGGTGCCCGTAACAGCCTGAATGCTTCGACGCACCTGCATTTTTGATTAACCTGTAATGGTGAATACAAGCCTATGAAATTTGGAATCCTGGTTAACGAGGGGCCATTTACGCACCAGGCCTCCGACAGCGCCTACCGGTTTGCGGCGGCGGCCATCGAAAAAGGGCACCAGGTAGCCCGTGTGTTTTTCTACAATGATGGCGTATACAACTCCAACCGATTGTCCGAACCGCAATCCGATGACCGTAACCTGGTCGCCTTGTGGGCCGAGCTGGCCAAAGCCAACGATATCGACCTGGTGGTCTGCATTGCTGCGGCATTGCGCCGCGGCATCAAGGAGGAAGTCCTGAAGGACGGATTCCGGATTTCCGGTCTCGGCCAGTTGGTCGAGGCGGGCATTCAAAACGACCGCCTGGTCGTATTTGGCGATTGAAGGAGCACATTTTATGGAACCATGGGAAGAAGAGGATGGCCCGGAGGTCGTAAAACGCTTCATGTATGTCAATCGCAGGGCACCCTACGGAACGATCTATGCGCTGGAATGCCTTGAGGTCGTATTGATCGCGGCCGCCTTTGATCAGGATGTCAGCGTGGTATTCGCCGACGATGGTGTTTACCAACTGAAAAAGGACCAGGATACAACTGGCATAGGCATGAAGAATTTTTCGAAAACCTACCGGGCGCTTGATGATTATGACGTTGAGAAAATCTACGTCGAGAAGGAATCACTCGAGAAACGCGGCCTGACCGCCGATGACCTGATCATCCCGGTTGAAGTGGTCGCAACGGACAAACTGCGCAAGATCATGGCGCAACAGGACGTGGTGATAAGCTCATGAGCAAGATGTTGCATTTGATCAATAAATCCCCGTTCGACAGGAATGCCCTTGATAGCTGTCTGCGACTGGCGCAAGCCGGGAGCTCAGTTTTATTGATAGAAGACGGTGTTTATGCGGCGCTTGGTAATGCTGACTCAGCCAAGGCGGTCAGAGAACGCATGGGTGATTTGACATTTTACGTTCTCGGACCCGATGTTTCTGCACGGGGCCTGGATGATAGCCCCTTGATCGATGGAATTGATGTCGTCGATTATGGTGGTTTTGTTGATTTGGTGGTTGAGCACGACGTTGCGCAATCCTGGTTATAGACTGGTTTTTTTAATATAAGGAAAGAGTAGATCATGGCATATGAACTCAACGGTACAACATACGAGGCCGACGAAGAAGGTTACCTGGTTGATATCAGCGCATGGAACAAGGATCTGGCATTACTGATCGCCAAGGGCGAAAACATAGAAATGTCCGATGACGCCTGGGAAGTCGTGAACTTCCTGCGCAACTACTACGAAGAATACCAAATTGCCCCTGCCGTTCGTGTTTTGACCAAGGCGATCAAAAAGAGCCTCGGACCTGAAAAAGGTAACAGTAAATACCTCTATGAATTATTCCCGTACGGCCCCGCCAAACAGGCCTGTAAAATTGCCGGACTACCAAAACCGACGGGTTGTATTTAAACCGTTTGCGGGTTGGCACCCCGGTGCTGACCCGTCCATGCAGAGGACCAGGGAGCACCGGTGCTGAGCACGATTTTTGCGATATTATTTTATCTTGCGACGACAGTTCTTATTGTCGGCCTGGTATATAGAATCCAGCTGTATGCACGCACTCCCGCCCCGCTGAAAATCCCGACCACACCCGCCCCTGTCACGGCTCAGGGTGTGGTTTTGCGTATGTTCAGAGAAGTGGTGTTCTTTGAAAGCCTGTTCAAAGCCAACAAGTGGACATGGTTATTCGGCTGGGTATTCCATGCCGCGCTGTTGCTGGTCGTTTTACGCCACCTCAGGTATTTCACCGAACCGGTCTGGCTGTGGGTAACCTGGATTCAACCCTTTGGCAAGTACGCCGGCTTTGCGATGCTCGCCGGCCTGATCGCGTTATGGGGTCGCCGGTTTCTGGTTGAGCGTATTCGTTATATATCGGGGCCATCCGATCACCTGATGCTGATGTTACTGATCGGCATTGCCGTCAGTGGACTGATGATGAAATACGTGGCTCACACCGACATTGTTTCACTGAAGGCTTTCGTGCTTGGCTTGCTCCATTTTAACTGGCAACCCCTGCCGGCCGATCCGGTGTTATTGGTTCACCTGAGCCTGGTGCTGGTACTGATGTTCATATTCCCGGTTTCGAAACTGCTGCACGCACCTGGAGTGTTTTTCAGCCCAGGCCGTAACCAGGTGGATAATCCACGTGAGAAAAGACATCTCGCACCCTGGGCGGCGGCGCTCGATGCCAGTCGTTCAAAACCGGGGGCGAACAGCTGATGGCCGATTTCGATACAATTCAGATCAACACCCTGTTTGAAATTCCCGTCCTCAATCCCGGCGTGATGAAAGATTCATCACCCTTTGTCGCGGCCCCGGAGCATCAGGAGGCACTCGGCTTCCCTGGTGAACTGGTCGATGACTGGCAGGCAAGAGCGATCGAAAAATTTGCTGAGTTGCTGAAAAATTCACGGGCACTGCAGGTTTACATGGACGGTTGCGTCAAGTGCGGCGCATGTACCGACAAATGCCATTATTTTCTTGGCACAGGTGATCCAAAGAATATGCCGGTCGCCCGTCAGGACCTGCTGCGCAAAATCTATCGCCGATATTTCACATTCGCCGGAAAGTATTTCCCGAAACTTGTAGGTGCCGAAGACCTGACCAAAGAAGTGCTGGACGATTGGTACAGCTACTTCCACCAGTGCTCCCAGTGCCGCCGTTGTTCCGTCTATTGCCCTTATGGGATTGATACTGCTGAAATTTCCATGGCTGCACGCGAGATCATGGATCACATCGGCAAGGGCCAGAAATACTGCAACGAAATTATTGGCAAGGTTCACAAGATCGGCAATAACCTTGGTTTGCCTGAAAAGGCATTGATCAATACGTTGGAAGACCTCGAAGAGGATATTGAGGATGAAACAGGCGTCGCCGTTCGGATTCCGGTCAATGAAAAAGGTGCTGACATTCTGCTGGTGACACCGAGCGCCGACTTTTTTGCGGAACCTCACATAGATGGCCTGATTGGGTATGCCAAGGTATTTCACGCCGCAGGTGTTAGCTGGACCGTCAGCTCATATGCTTCTGAAGCTGCAAACTTCGCCATGTTCATCGGTTCCCAGGAACAGATGAAAATGCTCACTGACCGGATCAGGAAAGCGGCTGAGGACCTGGGTGTAAAAAGGATAATCTTCGGTGAGTGCGGACATGCGTGGCGTGTCGCTTACAATTTCATGAATACGCTGTCCGGGCCATTTGATTTCCTCGACCCAAATTATCCGGTTCCACAACACATTTGTGAGTTCACCTGGGACCTGATTCAGAAAGGTGAATTGAATCTGGATAAATCTAAAAACGATCATATGACCCTGACATTCCATGACTCCTGCAATGTCGCGCGCGGCTCACGCATGGGTGATACCCCCGGCGGACAGTTCGAGATTCCCCGTGCGATTATCAGGGCGGTGTGCAACAACTTTGTTGATATGGCTGCCGATACCATCGGTGAGGCTACATTTTGCTGCGGTGGCGGTGGTGGACTGCTTACCGATGACCTGATGGAAATCAGGACCAAGGGCGCGTCACCCCGTATGACGGCCTTGCAGGAGGTTGTAGAAGAACACGGCGTCACGCACATGGCAGCGATCTGTGCCATCTGCAAAACACAATTTGCCAAAATCATGCCGAAATACGGCATTGGCATGGACAGGATTGTCAGCCTGCACCAGCTGGTTTCGAACGCAATCATTCTGGATGGTCAGGACGAAAGCGAGTCTGAGGCCGATGATGAAACCGCCGAACACGTGGCCACCGCATGACGGGCCCACATGTATTAACACCAAGCGCGTTATAAGCGCAGGAAGATGACGCAATGAATGAAAAACTTCTAACCAAACGCCGCTTCAAGGATGGCGACCACACCCATCGTCCATGGGTGGAAGAAATCTTCACGGCCGACGCCTCACACAAATGTCCGACCTATGTTCACCGTGCCCCACCGTGCCAGGCCAGCTGCCCGTCGGGCGAAGATATCCGCGGCTGGTTGAATATCGTGCGTGGCATCGAAAAACCACCGGAAGGTAAAGACTGGCAGGAATACGCATTCAACCGCGTGACCGAAGCCAATCCATTCCCGGCCATTATGGGCAGGGTCTGTCCTGCGCCGTGCGAAGACGGTTGTAACCGGAACGAGGTCGAGGATCATGTCGGTATCAATGCGGTTGAGCAATTTATTGGCGATTATGCCCTGGAGCACCAGCTAAAACTCCATCCCGCGGGGGAAGACACCGGCAAAAAAGTTGCCATTATCGGTAGCGGTGTTGCCGGTCTCGCCTGCGCCTATCACCTGCGCCGCATGGGGCATGCCTGCACGGTGTTTGAGAAACACGAAAAGCTGGGTGGCATGATGCGTTACGGCATCCCCGGATACCGGGTACCGGATGAAGTTCTGGACGGCGAAATCCAGCGCATCCTCGATCTTGGTGTCGAGGTTCGCAGCGGGACCAGGATTGGCGTGGATATTTCATTTGATGATCTGCGCGCACAGTTTGACGCGGTGTTTCTCGCCCTCGGTGCCCAATCCGGTATGGCATTACCGGTGCCGGGTGGGGATGCACCCAATGTCATTAGCGGGGTTGCCTTCCTGCAGGCGTTCAATGACGGTCGTTTGAAGCACGTTTCCGGCCAGGTACTGGTTGTCGGTGGCGGTGACACCTCGATGGACGTTGCTGCCGTTGCCCGCCGCCTGGGTCATATCGAACATGTGCGCGAACATGACCGGCCTGAAAATATCATCATGGGTTACATGGCGCATGACGTGGCCACGGTCGCTCAACGCCAGGGTGCCGATGTGACCCTGATTTCACGCGAGTCCGCTGACATAATGCCGGCGACAAAAACCGAGGTCACACACGTGACCCAGGAAGGTGTGAAAATCAGACCCGGTCTGCTGCCGGTGGAAGTCATCGTCGGTGAAAATGGCCGCGCGACCGGTGTGCGTGTCATCAAGACCGACTGGAGCAGCGGCAAGATGACCACCGTGGAAGGCTCCGAAACAGAAATCGAGTGTGACCTGCTAGTCTCAGCGATCGGACAACGTGGTGATCTTAGTGGTTTTGAGGAACTCGACAGCGGCCGGGGCTTGATCGATGCCGACGGTTTCTATCGCGTCAAGGATCACCCTGATCTTTTTGTCGGTGGTGACATCATCAGACCCCACCTGCTGACAACTGCGATCGGCCAGGGATCGATTGCGGCTGAAGGTATTGATAAATTCCTTGCGGGCAAAGATCCTTCGAATCGCCCCCGGGTGGACGTCCATCACTTCAAACTGTTGAACAAGTTAAGGGAAACCGGTCTCGCACCCGATGAATATCCACACATACAGGACAGGGGTACCGATAAAGCAGCCTTTGCGATCCACAATTATGAAGACCGCTCATTTGTCGAAATCGTGCCGGCGGATGAATTGTTCCTTGGTCATTTCAAGTACGAGGCAAGGCACAAGCGCCAGGAAAGCACCATTACCGCTGACTCGGTGCTGGGCTCCTTCGGCGAACGCATCCAGGGCCTGACACAGGAGGAGGCGCAACTGGAAGCCAAGCGCTGCATGAGTTGCGGTATGTGTTTCGAATGCGACAGCTGTGTCGTATTCTGCCCGCAGGACGCCATTTTCAGGGTCAAGAAAACCGAATCGACAATGGGGCGCTATGTAGACACTGACTATACAAAATGTATTGGTTGTCACATTTGTGAAGACGTCTGTCCCTCGGGTTATATCAAAATGGGACTGGGAGAGTAGCCCATGCACCTGCGCCGCAGCGGTATCGGTATCGGTATGCTGGCGGTTATGCTGGCGGGTACCAGCACTCTGACTGGTATGGCCTGTGCAGATGAGACCAATACGGTTAGCGGTGTGCCATATCCTGCCATCCCGGAGGGGCAAGGTGATGCCTGTGTTGAAGACACCGCTTTCATGCGGCGCAATCACATGGATCTCCTGGATCACCAGCGTGATGAAACGGTGCTGAAAGGCGAACGCGGCCAGCCCTACAGTCTCAGGGATTGTTTAGGCTGCCACGTGGTTTTAGGGCCTGACGCCATACCCGTTACGGTGGAAAGTCCGTCACATTTTTGCCGGGCATGTCACGATTATGCCGCGGTGAGTATCGATTGTTTCCAATGTCATGCATCGCGCCCCGAGGCGGGGGATTTAGCTGCTGACCATCAATTGGGCAGCGCATTGTCCGGTACAACAAGCGTGAATGGATACGAGTGAAGCAATGAGCAGCGAAACAAAAGATAACAAAACAACCGGCACGACCGGTTTTGATCCGTCACGCCGCAATTTCCTGAGCGCCATGGCCGCAGCAGCAGGTGTGACACTTGCCCCCGGGGTGATTTTGTATGGCATCAGCAGGTCTTCATCAGCAAAAGCGCTCGGGAGCGAAGCTACCGGCGAGGTCCGCTGGGGTATGCTGATCGATCTGGACCGCTGTAATAGCGGTTGCGATGATTGCGTATCCGCGTGTGCGAAAGAAAATGGTTTAAGTGGTTTTGGCAGACCGGAAACCGATGCTCAATGGATAAGAAAAGTCGAAATTAAAAACCCGGAGACCGGCTTCAGCAAGTCACTGCCGGTGATGTGCCAGCATTGTGAAAATCCACCCTGCGTGGATGTCTGCCCGACCGGCGCCTCATTCAAACGCGCCGATGGCATCGTCCTGGTCAATAAGCACACCTGCATAGGGTGCCGTTATTGCATGATGGCCTGCCCATACAAGGCCAGGTCGTTTGTCCATGAAGTTCTTGAAGATCAGAAATCCTATGCGCCCAGGGGAAAAGGAACCGTTGAAAGCTGCACCTTGTGTGTTCACCGCATAGACGCCGACCGGCAACCAGCGTGCGTGGAAGCCTGCAGCGATACCGGTGGCGGCGCCATGTTGTTTGGTGACCTGAATGACCCGCAAAGCGAGATTTCAAAACGTGTCGCCAAGTATGCTTCGCAACAGATTCGCGCTGATCTCGGTCTCAACCCGGGTATCCGTTACAGGAACCTCTGAAAACAGCCATAAACCGGAACGATGTCGTGAAACGAATGACCTACAGCGAAATTGAAGGCAACAGCGTAAAGTTCTATGGACTGGCTGCGATTCTCGCCGTATTCCTGCTATCCGCGCTCGCCTGTGCGTTCTACATGGAACACAATGGACACTATGTTACCGGCATGACCAACCAGATCGTTTGGGGTATGCCGCATGTTTTCGCAATATTCCTGATCGTCGCTGCATCAGGTGCCCTCAACGTTGCTTCCATTGGCAGCGTGTTTGGCAAACCCGTATACAAACCGCTGGGCCGGCTCTCCGGCCTGCTGGCTTTAGCCCTGCTGATAGGGGGTCTGGCGGTGCTGGTACTCGACCTTGGCCGGCCCGATCGCCTGATCGTCGCGATGACCCACTACAATTTTAAGTCGATATTTGCATGGAATATTTTTCTTTATGTCGGCTTCATGGTGATTGTCGCTGTTTACCTGTGGTTGCAGATGGAACGACGCATGAACCGCTATGTAAAACCGGCTGGTTTTGCGGCATTTATCTGGCGACTGGTACTGACCACCGGTACCGGTTCCATATTTGGTTTCCTCGTTGCACGGGAAGCGTATGACTCTGCCATCATGGCGCCGCTGTTCGTTGCCATGTCTTTTTCATTCGGGCTGGCCGTTTATATTCTTATTCTGCTCGCCGCCTGTCATGGCAGTGGAAGGGATATCGGTGATGTCGTGATACGCAAGCTCAGCCGTCTTTTGGGCGTATTTGTTGCCGCTGTGCTCTACTTTACCGCCGTGCAACACCTGGCCAGTCTGTACGCAGCCCAACATGCCGGGGTAGAGCGTTTCATACTGATGGAGGGTGGCGTTTTCACGCTGCTGTTCTGGGCCGGGCAGGTTATCGTGGGTGGCTTGATACCGATAATCCTGGTTTTCCGGCCCGCCGTGGCAGGTTCAAATCGTAATGCAATCCTGGCATCAATACTGGTGATTATCGGTGGATTTGCCCAGGTGTACGTCATCGTCATCGGTGGTCAGGCCTATCCGCTGAACATGTTCCCGGGTATGGAGGTCTCCTCGAGTTTTTATGATGGCGTAATTTCAAACTATACACCCAGCCTGCCGGAAATCGGCCTGGGTCTCGGTGGTATTGCGCTGGCAGGCCTGATTGTTCTGTTCGGAATCAAGGTGCTGCGCTTTCTGCCGGTCTCGCTGGCCAATGCAGCCATCGATCCTCATCATAAACCCGTCACAGACTAACCCTGGCACTTGCGCCTCGAGGGGCAACACATAAATGTCTCATCTATATATCGCTGCCGCACACAAGTCCTCGGGTAAAACAATGGTTTCAATAGGACTGACGGCCGCAATGGTAAAACGGGGAAAGGCTGTACAGCCTTTCAAAAAAGGCCCTGACTACATCGATCCATTGTGGTTATCACGTGCAGCCGGCAGACCGTGCTATAACCTTGATTTTTACACCCAGAGCCGCGAAGAAATCCTTGCTGCATTTTTTAGCAGGGTAGATGGTTCAAGCATCGGCCTGATCGAGGGTAACAAGGGTTTGTTCGACGGCATTGATGTCGAGGGTACGGACAGCAATGCTGCGCTCGCGGCCTTGCTGGCGGCACCTGTCGTACTGGTGATTGATACCGGTGGTATCACCCGTGGTGTTGCGCCCCTGATCCGCGGTTACCTGGATTTTGACCCCGAAGTGAATATCTGTGGTGTGATTCTGAACAAGGTGGGTGGTGCCCGGCATGAGGCCAAGTTGCGCGCAGCGCTTGAGCGATATACCGATGCCGAGGTCCTCGGCGCGATTGGGCGGGACCCGGCGTTTGAGATTCCGGAACGCCATATAGGTCTGATACCCGCCAACGAGGCCTCGGGTAATGGCGCCGCTGAAAACATGATCTCGCGCCTGGCCTTTGCGGTCTCGATGGGAGTTAATATTGACCGCATCGTAGAGATTGCCAATGGTGCCAAACCGCCGGTTGGCGTGAAAGCAGCACTCCTGCAGTCACAACCCGTGCCATCCCGGATCAAACCCGATGTGCGCATCGCCATCGCACGCGATGCGGCATTCGGCTTTTACTATCCTGATGATCTCGAAGCATTTGAACGTGCGGGCGCCGAACTCATACCCTTCGACACGCTCAGGGACAAACACCTGCCCGAATGCGATGGTCTGTTTATTGGCGGTGGTT
>Ga0210065_1000240_pt1 | contig 15528 bp, 12 predicted proteins | sample Muzzi_PWB_D1_FD_185533 | JGI IMG/M metagenome (GOLD analysis project Ga0210065, IMG submission 185533) | Wetland microbial communities from San Francisco Bay, California, USA, that impact long-term carbon sequestration - Muzzi_PWB_D1 (SPAdes) | ecosystem: Environmental > Aquatic > Marine >... | reverse complement strand
GGCTTCGTCGCAGATCAACAGATCCGGATCGGTACTCAGGGCACGTGCAAGGACGATGCGTTGTCGCTGTCCGCCGGAAAACTCGTGGGGGTAACGATAGATCATATCTGAATCGAGGCCCACTTGATCGAGCAGCCGCTTCGCCTTGTCTAGCCGTTCCTTGCGGGTCTTGCCGATTTTATGGATTTCCATCCCCTCGATCAGGATATCACCGATGGGTTGACGGGGATCGAGGCTCGAAAAGGGATCCTGAAAAACAAATTGGATGTCCTGCCGGACGGATTTCATGGATTTCTTGTCGATATTCATCAAGTCTGTGGTTTTGAATTCAACGCTTCCGCCGGTCGGTTTATGAAGCTGGATGATGCTCTTACCCACTGTGGTTTTTCCACACCCGGATTCGCCAACCAATGCCAGTGTTTCGCCCTTGTGGAGTTTGAGCGAGACACCATCGACCGCCCTCACTGCACCGCGCGATTTGCCCAGAAAGCTTTTCTTTAGCGGAAAGTGCATTTTCAGGTCGGTTACGTGCAATTGCACGATGGAAGTATCAAGCGGACTTTCCGGCATCGTCTGGTTGATATCGACGATTTTGCCGCGCGTCATATTTTCCCCGAAGAGGTGGCAGGCTGCCGTATGTGCGGTTCCGACGGTAAGCGTTTCCGGCGGGATCGATTTACACCGTTCCACATGAAGCGGACAGCGGTTCTCGAAGCGGCATCCATCGAGTTGTTGCGTAGCCTTGGGGACGAGGCCTTCGATTGTATCGAGCTTTTCGTCGCGACCGGTCCGTGCAGGAAGGGCGCGCATGAGCAGTTCCGTGTAGGGATGGGCCGGGGCGTTGAAGAGTTCTTCTACCGGGGCCTCTTCGACGAGTTTTCCGGCATACATCACACCCACGCGGTCGGCCGTTTCCCTGACCACGCCCATGTCGTGCGTGATGAGCAGAATCGCTGTTCCGGTTTTTTCCTTGAGCTCGCTCATCAAGGTGAGGATTTGCGACTGGATCGTTACATCGAGCGCAGTCGTGGGTTCATCGGCGATGAGGAGCTTTGGTTTGCAGGCGAGCGCCATGGCGATCATGATACGCTGCTGCATGCCGCCAGAGAGTTCATGGGGATAATTATCAATCCGTGTATGCGGTTCCGGAATGCCGACCGTTTCAAGCATTTCAATGGTATGGGCGCGCGCCTCCTGCTTGTTCATTTTCTGGTGAAGCCGGTAGACTTCGCCAATCTGACTTCCCACGGTGAAAACGGGATTCAAGGCGGTCATGGGCTCCTGAAAGATCATGGAAATGTCATTACCGCGAATGGCCCGCATTTCGGACTCGGACTTGTCGATCAGTTCCTCGCCGCAGAACCGGATGCTTCCGCCCTTGATGTAACCTGCAGACTTTGCGAGCAGTCGCATGATGGAGAGGGCGGTCACCGATTTCCCAGATCCGGATTCGCCGACGATTGCGTAGGTTTCTCCTGGGTGGATTTTCAGCGAAACGCCGTCCACGGCCCGCGCGGGATCGCTCTCCGTGTGGAACCATGTTTGCAGGTTTTCGATTTCGAGCAGCGGCGCATCCATCAGGATCTTCCTTTCGAGAATCGGGGATCCAGTGCATCACGTAGTCCATCACCAAGAAAGTTCATGGAAAAAAGGGTTATGGAGAATACAAGAGCGGGTGAAATCAACAACCACGGATAGGTTTCCATTACATCAGCACCATCCTTGATCAGCAGGCCCCACGAACTCATTGGCGGTTGGATGCCGAGTCCGAGAAAGCTCAGGAAGGTTTCCATCAGCATGACATGTGGGATCGTGAGCGTCGTATAGACAATGATAATGCCAAGAACATTCGGGATAATATGCTTGAAAATGATACGGGTTCGAGAGGCCCCCAGGGCAATTGCGGCTTCAACGAAGGCCTGCTGTCTGAGGGCCATGACCTGCCCCCGGATGATTCGGGCCATGACCAGCCATTGAATGGCACCGATGGCGCCGAAGAGCAGCAGGATGTTGCGACCGAAGACGACCATCAGAATGATGACGAGAATGGTGAAGGGCATCGTGTAGAGGATATCCACGAACCGCATCATGACCGAATCGGTTCTGCCGCCGACATAACCTGAAAGAGCGCCATAGGGAACACCGATCAGCAGCGAAACCGCCGTGGCGCAGAAACCGACCAGAAACGAAGTGCGTCCCCCGTAGAGCAGGCGTGTCAGTAGGTCCCTCCCTTTTATGTCGGTCCCGAGGATGTGTGCGAACGATGGTTTTGATGCACCCAGTGCCAGATCCTGTTGTTCGTAGGAGTACGGGGTGAGCCAAGGGGCTAGAACCGACGCGGCAATCAAAATGATAAGAATGATGAGGCCGGTTACGGCGGCCTTGTTTTTCCGCAGCTGTTTCCATGAATCCGCCCACAGGGAGTTTTTGGCCGGTTTAGTCGTACTCATGCATGCATCCTCAGTTTGGGATTGAGCAGCCCGAGCAGGATGTCGACCAGGGCGTTGAAGACAACAACAAGCAAAGCAAAGAACACGACGAGTCCCATGATAAGCGTATAGTCCCGATTAAATGCAGCCAGGACAAACATGCGGCCCATGCCGGGAATATTAAAAATACTTTCCACCACGAACGATCCGGTGATAATGCCCGCCGTGGCCGGTCCGAGGTAGGAGATGACAGGCAAAATGGCGTTCTTCAGCGTGTGCTTGTAGATTACGACGGTTTCGGACAGGCCCTTGGCCCGCGCGGTGCGGATGAAGTCGGCGGGAAGGGTTTCGAGCATGCTGCCACGGGTCAGGCGCGCGATGTATGCCGCATAGGATGCTCCGAGCGTGATGACCGGGAGGACGCGATCGATCGGCAGTTCCCATCCCGATGCATTGAACCATTTGAACCATAAGGCAAAGATCAGGATCAGCAGCGGACCCAGAACGAACGAGGGCATGCAGATACCGGTCATTGCCAGTCCCATGGGCAGATGGTCTTGAACGGTGTTTGGTTTCAGTGATGCGACGATGCCTGCAAGCAGTCCGACGATGAGTGCAAACAACATGGCCAATGCACCGAGTTCCAGCGAAACAGGAAACGATTCCCGGATGATATCGTTCACCGTGCGGCTGGGATATTGGAAGGAAGGGCCAAGGTCACCTTTCAGCAGGTTTAGCAGATAATCGCCGTATTGCACCATGATCGGCTTATCGAGGCCGTAGTGCTCGTTCAATCGTGCCATGGCTTCGGGCGTGAAGCTTTTTTCAGATGTGAAGGGTCCGCCGGGCGCAAGTCGGATCAGAAAGAACACGACCGTGATTGAAATCAGAAGAACCGGGATCAGTTCGAAGAATCGTTTTAAAATGAATTTAATCATAGGCCGTCTAATTGTTTTCCAGATGGATATATTTATACGGATGATGATCTAAAATCGAGGGATTCCATCCCTTAACTGAAGGTTGAACCAGGGACTTGCTGGGAAGAAACATCAAGGGGATGATCGGCATTTCGTCCATCAGGATGGCCTCGGCCTGCATAAAGAGATCTTCACGGGATGCCGTATCCGCAGTGAGCGCGGCTTTTTGGAGCAGAGCGTCATACTTTTCGGACGACCAGCCCGCATGGTTGTTTCCACCGTTCGAGATCCACACTTCGAGAAAGGAAGAGGGGTCCACGTAGTCGGCCACCCATTCGGCGCGTGCAATATCGTATTGCCGGTGCGCGCGCCGTGATTGATAGACCTTCCACTCCACGTTTTCGAGCTGGACCTCGATGCCGAGGTTATCCTTCCACATCTGCTGGATCACTTCGGCGATGCGCGTATGCAGGTCCGAGATATGAAAGAGAAGGGCGGATTCGGGAAATCCTTCGCCATTCGGATATCCAGCCTCGGCTAATAGTTTGCGGGCGGCATCAATATCGGTCGAAAACCGAACGGGCGGGGAATAGGAGCCAATATGCGGCGGCGTGAAGGAATAGGCCGCTTCCTCACCGGAGTGCGTGACGTATTGGGTAAGGGCTTCGCGGTCGATCGCCATGGCCAGAGCCTTGCGGACTCGGACGTCGTCGAATGGCGGTTTGTTAACATTGAAGAGATAGTAATAGGATCTCAAGTAGGGATCCAGACGCAACAGCTCGGGCTTGTGTTCCTGATAGTATGCCGTTCGATCGACCGGCACCGTGCCGGTAACGTGGAGCTGTCCTGCACGGAAGGAACGCTCTTCGATGATATGGTCACCGATGGGATAGAAATGGATTTCATTGAGGGCAACGTTTTCCGCGTCCCAATACAACGGATTTTTTTCAACGACGATCGACTGATTCTGCTTCCAGGATTTCAGAATGAAAGGGCCGTTGCCCACATAGTTTCCGGCTCGCGTCCATTCCGTCCCTATTTCATCCATGCGTCCATATTTCAAGATGGTCGATGGATGCACGGGAAACCAGGACCAGTGGTTAAGTTGGGACAGGAACGAGGGAACAGGAGCTTCTAGTGTGAGCTGTAGGGTCAGGGGATCCAGTGCCTTAACGCCAACCTTGTTAAAATCATGGATCGTACCTTGATTATATGCTTTTCCGTTTTTAAGAGGATGCAGCATGTAGGCGTACGGGCTGCCCATTTTCGGGGAGAGCATGCGTTGGTAGGAAAATACGAAATCGTTTGCGGTCACCGGGTCACCGTTCGACCATTTTGCATCGGATCGAAGATGGAAGGTATAGACGGTCTGATCGGCAGAAACTTCCCAGCGTTCCGCCACTCCAGGGACAGGTCTCAGCAGCACATCGTTTGGGTCTTCCGCAATCAGGCCTTCGAGCAGGGCGGCGATTACATTGTATGCAGAGAGTCCCGTGATCACATGGGGATCAAGATCCTTAGGCTCGGACAGATTGCCGAGATGGAGAATCTGTTCGCGGTTGCCGATTTCGACCGGGGTTTCCCGGTCGGCGCAGCCAAAGAGCAGCAATGCCGGAATGGAAAGAACGATAAGCCTATTCATTCGCTTCTAGATAGACGTACTTATAGGGATGGCGATCAATTGGGTTGGCGGTCCAGTTCTTCACGGCCGGATTTACGAGGGCCTTGTTGCGATAGTAGTAGATCGGGATGATGGGGACTTCGTGTATGAGGATAGCCTCGGCCTGTTGGAAGAATTCATTGCGCTTTTCCGGGACCATTTCACGACTCGCCGCATCGAGCAGTTTGTCGTATTCGGAGTTTGACCAATCGGCGTCGTTGTTTCCACCCCCGGTCACGTACATTTCAAGGAAGGTAGATGGATCGATGTAGTCGCCGATCCAGCTGGCGCGGGCGATCTGGAACTTGTGATCGTTTTTCATCGCAAGGTAGGTCTTCCATTCCATGTTCAGCAATTCAATATCGATGTTGAGATCTCTCTTCCATTGCTGCTGGACGACTTCAGCAATACCCATATGGGCTACATGGGTGTTGTACAAGAGTTCCAGTTTCGGAAAACCTTCGCCGTTTGGGTAGCCCGCCTCAGCCATCAACTGCCGTGCTTTTTCGGGGTTGTATTCGATCACCGTTCGCGAGGTGTATCCGGCTGTGTCCGGAGGGGTAAGGCAATAGGCCGCCGGTTCACCCGCCTTGCATACGTGCTTGACGATGGCTTCTCGGTCGAGCGACATGGCGAGTGCCTGACGGACCCGTACATCGTCCAACGGCGGATAGGAGGTGTTCAATTCGTAGAAGTAGGTGCCTAGCCAAGGGTCGAGCCGAATCTGCTCAGGATGGTTTTCCGTGTAGAACTTAATGCGTTCGGGCGGTGTTTCCTTGGTAATGTGCAACTGGCCGGTGCGGAAGGCGCGTTCCTCGGCCGTTATATCTTCGATCGGGTAGAAGTGGATCTCGTTGAGCCTTACGTTTTCGGCATCCCAGTAGTAGGGGTTCTTTACGGTCTTCACCTTTCGGTTGGTCTGCCAGTATTCGAGCATGAAAGGACCGTTGCTCACGAGATTGCCGGTGTGCGTCCACTTGGTGTTGCGCTGATCAATCTTTCCAAACGTGAGGATGGTCGCCTTGTGTACCGGATAAGCGGAACGATCGCGCACGAGTCGAAGAAAGTAGGGGGTCGGCGATTCCAGGGTAAACTGTAGGGTATAGTCATCGAGCGCTTTTACGCCGACCTCGGAGAAGTCGGTGATTTCGCCCTTGGTGTAGGCTTCGGCATTCTTGATGACATAATGCATGTAGGCGTACTGGGCGGAAAGGGCCGGTGAAAAAAGACGATGGTAGGAAAATACGAAATCGTGGGCCGTCAGTGGATCGCCGTTCGACCACCTGGCCTCGGGTCGCAGATGAAACGTGTAGACCGTGCCGTCGTCCGAGATATCCCAACTCTTTGCCACGCCCGGATAAGGATCGGTAGTGTCGGGATGCCACGACACGAGCCCTTCGAAGAGGGCATCCTGAATGCGGGATTCAACACTGCCGGTCGTGGTTTGCGGGTCGAGGTCCTGCGGTTCCGAGCCTGCGTTACAATGCAGGATCTGTTCGCGGTTGCCGATTTCGACCGGGGTTTCACGCCTGGCGCAGCCGGAAAGCAAAAGGCAGGTGGAAAGCAGGGATAGAAAGCTTTTTGAGATCACGGGGTTATTCCTTTCGTCGTTACTCAACATCTCCATTCAGCCAATCCGCGAACGGTTTGACGCTGTAGGGACGTCCGAGGAAATCCCTCACCAGCTCGGCGGCATCCTTCGCCCCGCCCGCCGAAAGGATCGCCTTTCGGTAATCGCCCGCGGTCGTGGGATTCATCATGCCTTCCGCTTCGAACCGGCTGAACAGATCCTTGGCGATCACCAGCGACCACATGTAGGTGCAGTACATGGCCGAGTAGCCATAGAGATGCCCGAAGTTGGCGTACATGTGGGTGTCCGGAACATGCTTGAAAAGTGAGTATTTGTCCTGAAGGTCATTCATCGTTTTCGCGAGGTCGAGATCCCTTGGATCCTGATCGTAGATGGAGATGGATGTGGCGGCATAGAACATTTGGTGTCGGGTCCATAGTCCGCTTCCGAACTCCTTGGCGGCTGCCATCTTTTCCACCATTTCGGGCGGGATGGGTTCGCCTGCGGCGTTCTTTGCCAGCAGCTGGAGTGTCTCGGCGTTCCAGACCCATTCCTCCAGCATCTGTGAAGGCGCTTCGACAAAGTCCAGTTCCGTGGCGATGCCGGAAAAGCGAACCCAGCGGTGGTCGCCGGCAAAGAGGTGGTGGAGCAGGTGCCCGAATTCATGCAGGAAGGTTTCAACCTGCGAATGTTCCATCAAGGCCGAATCATCGCCCTCTCCCGGAAAGTTGCAGATCAGGGCCGAAACAGGAAGTTGTTTGCCGGTTACGCCGCACTGGAGATCGAAGTGCGCGGCATGTTTGTATTTGTTTTCGCGCGGATGCAGATCCAGATAGAATCTGCCGATTACCCTATCGCCATCGACAAGCTCATAGGCCTTGACATCTTCGTGCCAGACTTCGGTCTCCCATGGACGGAAGGTTACGCCATAAAGCGCGGTCGTCAGGTTGAAAATACCGTCGCGTACATTACCGAACTGGAAGTAGCTACGGATCTTCTTGGCATCGACGTCATATTTTTCCTTTTTAATCAGCTCTTCGAGGTAGGTCTTCTGCCAGTCGCCGACTTCCGTAGCCTTGGGGTCGATCTGTTTCAGCCGCTCAAGCAGCACCGCGTATTCGGCCCTGGCGCGCGGCTCGGCGATTTCAGTAACCTTGTCGATAAATGTCCGGACGGTTTCCGCATTGCCGACCATCTTCGTTTCCGTCACATATTCCGCATAGTTCTTGTAGCCGACCAGATTGGCCAGTTCGTAGCGCTTCATCAGGATCTGTTTCAACACGTCGGCATTTTCCGGATAGGAACGGTTCTTGAATTCCTTGTAGAGGGCTAATCGTGCGGCGTCGTTTTCCGCATACTGCATAACGGGAAAGTAATCGGGATAATCCGTTGTGATGGTGATGTTGCCGTCTTTTCCGGGTGGGTGGTCGGCGATGTAGTCCTCCGGCATGCCGGCCAACTCATCGACCGAGCTGAGCGTGATGCTGCGGACGTCCTTTCGCGTGTTCATCGAAAATTGCTGACCCAGTTCAGTGAGTTCCTCGTTGAGTTCCTTGATGCGCTTGCGTACTTCCTCCGATTTGTCGACGCCACTGCGCCGGAAATCGCGAAGGGTATGCTCAAGATAGCGCTGGGTTGTTGCATCGGCGCTGGAGACGTCGACCGCCTTGCAGGCTTCGTAAAGGGGGCGGGAAAGACTGATTTCATTATAGAGAGTAGTGATTTCCTGTTGCTGCTGTTCGGCGATGTCGCGGATTTCCTGCGATGGATGCACGTTGTAGAACAGCGAGGCCTTGCTGGCGGTCTTGCCGAGAATGATCTCCATATCATTCAGCGGAACCAAGACGCTTTCAATTGTTTTAGGTCCGCTGAGTGTTTCCAGCTTTCGGAAGATAGCGTTGGCCTGCTCCAATTCCTGTTCGCACATTTTTTGATAGGCAGCGGGGTCGTTTTGGACCTGGGCGAAGGTGGTGAGCACGGAGGCACAGGCAATAAGAAATACTTGGTGTTTTTTCATTATTATCCTTTGAATGGGTTCTATGATACGTAATGGGGCCGGATTTTCCATGGAAATGGCCGGTGCGTCAAGGATTAGGAAGACATAGCGCGTTCAGGTCATCGCAACTGTACTCATGTCAGCCAACGCCAGTCATTTCACCGTATCCTGAATAATGCGTCGTTCATATGAGCCTAGCAACGTATCAGCAAAGGAGGTTTAGGCGCAACTAAATTATAGATGCCGCCATCTCTGGATCACCGCAGTTCATCCAAGGCAAGCGTGGCAGCGAGCCGTTCGGCTTCACGTTTGCTTCCGGCCTGGGCCGACCATGCATTTCCGCAGACGGTTACCTTTACCGTGAAGATGCGCTGATGCTCCGGGCCGGCGGTTTCTATGGTTTCATATTCCGGAATGCCGTGATTGTGGCTTTGGGCGTATTCCTGCAGTTCGCCTTTGGGATTGCTTTTTACGGGGGCATCCTGCAGCAGACTGAGTTCCGGGAGAAACACCTTATCAAAAATTTTATGAACCGCCTTAGCCCCGCCGTCAATCCACGCTGCGCCGATAATGGCTTCCACGGCATCAGCCAGGTTTGAAGGCCGTTTCGCTCCGCCGTTCATTTCTTCGCCGCGGCCCAGCCGGAGAAACGCACTCAGTTCAATGGATGCACCGATCTGGGCGAGCTTCCGGTCCTGCGTGAGCCGACTGCGGAGTTTTGACATGTCGCCTTCGCGTGCGCCTGGATTATGCTGGAAAAGATGTTCGGCGGCGATAAGGCTGAGGACGGCATCGCCAAGGTATTCCAACCGCTGGTTATCGTCTTCGGTTTCGGGGTTTTCGTAGCGGTAGGATGGGTGCGTAACAGCAAGTTCGAGCAGGGCTTTCTTTTTAAAACGATAGCCGATGGACTGTTCCAGTTTGCGGTAGGCGGATTTCATTAAAACGGTGCCGCGGTTCCTATTTTTGTGTTGATGGCCGCTTCTGCAATAGAACGCCCATCAACGAGTTTAGGCGAGAGCCGCGGGCGCCAGTGCCGGCGCCGGCTTTTCACCAGAAGTTTGTGGCCGGGAATAAATTCAAACAGTGAACAAACCCAGTACAGCGGAAGGGTGGCCGTGCCGAGGCTGTACAGTTTCCGGTAACCGGTGAGGTCGGCCTGTCCGACCTTCGCATCGATTAACCAGTACGCATTCCCCAGCAGCTTGTTCTGTACCGCTTCGCCGATGGTTGACGCACTTTCAAGCAGGCCGTTGGAATAGGCGATGGTTTCAGGAACATCAAAACCGTCTTTGAGTTTGTCGAAGAGTTCATGGGCTTTATAACCGTTTCTTCGGGCTCCCTTACTGAGCGGTGCCAGACCGAGTATGTTCTGGAAGAGCGCAACGATACTTGCCGGAGCACGACGGGTTTCGCTGATGATAACCCATCCGTCGTTTTTCAGCACGCGATGACACTCGTGAATGAATTCGTAGTCGTTTTCAAAATATTTGAGAGCATCAACGATGATCAGTCGGTCAAAGGTATGATCTTCGAAGGGGAGCTTCCCGTCTTCGAGAATGGCTATGTTTTCGTTAAGGAAAAAATCCAGCGATTCTTTTTCGGGTTTTCCGGGGACAACGCTTTTCCAGCTTCCGCCTGATGCGCGCAGTTTTGTGCTGATGATCCCATCGCCGGCACTGACTTCAAGGCACTGCAGATTAAGCGTAGAACCAATCAGCTCGCTCATGCGTTCCAGTTTGCGCTTGCGCCGGATGGAGCGGGAAAACAGCTTTTCCTGCCAGAGCCGAACTTCCGAATCAATGTTTTGTTGGGTTTCCCTCATAGGAGTCGGGAATATAGGAGCGTCTGGAGGGGTATTAAAGACTAATTGTTCCGGAAATGCCGCCGGCCGTGGCTTCCGATGCTTTCAGTTTGAGGATTTTTCCTCTGGCGGCGTCGTTCGAATGAATTTCAACCGGGATGTAGTGGGCTGAATAGCCGGAAGCGGTTTGATTCGTGTTCCCTTCAACCAGCACTTCAATTTCGCGCCCGATGAAGCGGTTGTGATATTCAAGCGCCATTGCCTCGCCTAAATCGCGCAACCGTTCACTGCGTTCCGTGGCCACCGCGCCGTTAACCTGTCGGCCCATTCGGGCGGCCATGGTTTTCGGGCGGGGCGAGTAGGTGAAAACATGCATCTGTGAAAAACCTACTTTTTTGCAGAAGGCATAACTCTCTTCAAAATAGGTGTCCGTTTCGCCGGGAAATCCGACGATAATATCCGTGGTGAAAGCGGGCGTATCCAGCACGGCCCGGGCGCGCTCAACGGCATCATAATATTCGCCGGAATCATAACCCCGCCGCATGGCGTGCAGCACGGCATCGGAGCCGGACTGCAATGAAAGGTGAAGATGCGGCATAATGTTCGGCGAAGAGGCCCATACCTCAAGCAGTTCATCCGTCAGTTCGCCGGGGTGCAGACTCGATAGCCGGATGCGGCCGATGTCGGGAATGTTTACCAGGTGGCGCAGCATTTCAGCCAGCGATGAGCCGCGGCCCCGGCCGTAGAGCCCGACGCTTACACCGGTGACGACAATCTCCCGGTAACCGGCCGCGGTGAGCGCGGTTGCTTCGCGCACCGCATCATGGATGGCTTTGTCGCGCGGCTCCTTGCGAAGCTGTGGAATAATACAGAAGGAGCAGCCGATATCGCATCCATCCTGCACTTTGAGGAATGCACGGGTATGGCCGTCGAAACGCGAAATCGTAAAGGTGTCGGTTTCGAGCTGTTCCGGACTCCGTTGTTCGGGCAACGCAAGCGAAGCGAGCTGTTCGTCCAGCCGTTGGATCCAGTCGGCCCCGGCGGGGACACGAAATACAGGGTCCTGTCCGATATGTGTAAGCTCGTCTTCTGCAGCACATCCGGTAACGAACACATGCGAAAGAGGATTGTTGCGCTGCATTTTCCGAATGGTCTGCCTGGACTTCTGGGCCGCCGCCGCGGTTACGCCGCAGGTGTGGACGACGATAAGATCGGCATCGTCCGACTGCGCCGTTTTTTCAAGGCCATAGCGTTCGAGCAGCTGTTCGATCTGCTGTGCATCGTATTGATTTACTTTACAGCCAAGGACATTGACGAAATAGGTTTTTAGTGTTTCTGCGCTCATGGGGAGGAATTTCTTACGGATTCAGGCAAAACGATGCAAGCGGATTTAGGGCTTATTGCAGTGGACGAAAAAGGTCAGCTTATGGAACACTCCGTGGCCGTCGATGTTGGATTTACGAAGGAGATTGAATGAAACAGGAAGAAGTGCTGAAGATTTTTGAAGAAACCCATGCCTTGCTGAACGGCCATTTTGAATTGCGTTCCGGCCTGCACAGCAACCAGTTTTTCCAATGTGCATTGGTGCTGCAGTATCCGCGCATCGCCGGAAAACTTTGTGAAGCGCTGGTTGAAAAAATGAAGAAGGAACTGGCTGATCTGAAGGTGGATACCGTGATTGCGCCGGCTATGGGCGGGATTACGATCGGTCATGATGTGGCCCGAGCCCTGGGCGTTCGTTTTATTTTTGTTGAGAAGGAAAACAATGCACTTAAATTACGGCGATTCAGGATCCGTGAGGGCGAGCGGTTTGTGATTGCCGAGGATGTGGTGACTCGCGGCGGACGTGTGCAGGAAACCATTGATATTGTTAAGGAAAACGGCGGTGAAGTGGCGGCCATCGGGATTCTGGTTAATCGCAGTGGCGGAAAGGCGAAGTTTGAAGCACCGTTGGTCAGTCTGCTGGATATTGAACCGGTCACGTACGATCCCGCCGAGTGTCCGTTGTGCAAGGATGGGGTTGAATTGGTCCATCCGGGCAGTAAATAAGTTGATTCATCGCTTTGACTTGGTTGGGGTGAACCAGTACGTTACTGAGCTTGTTTTTTAATAACCGAATAGGAGGTTGCAGTGTCGCATCCGTTGGAACCGATATACGCCTTGCAGAAGAAAGACCGCAGACTCATTAAAGTATTGCGTGAAATTCGCGACATTCCGCAGCGCAAAAATGAAATCGAAGCGCAGTTGAGCGGATCAAAGCAGAAGCTCGAGACGGCGTTGAACAGTAAAAAACATACTGAAGCAACGCTGAAGGAACAGGAGCTGGAGGTCGAATCCCTCAAGGAAAAGGTCACCAAATACAAAAACCAGCAAATGGAGGCCAAGACCAACGATCAGTATCGTGCCTTTGTTAAGGAAATCGGTGTTGTTGAGGACGAGATCAAAGCGCTGGAGGATAAGGAAATCCAGCTGATGGAAGCGCTGGAGCAGGGTAAAGCCATAGTGGCTGAATGCGAAGAGCGCCTCAGCAAAGAGCGCGAAGCGATTGCCGATGAGCTGGACGAGCTCGAAGCGCGCGAAGCCGAACTGAAGGAACGGGCTGAAAAACTGAAGGCCGATCGGGCGCGCGCGGCGGAAAACTGTGATAAACAGATTCTTCAGAAATATACCCGTATTCTGAATAACAAGCGCGATTATGCGGTGGTTCTTGTCGAGCCCGGAGGGCATTGCGGCGGATGCCATATGAAACTGCCGCCGCAGGTTACCAACGATGCGCGTAATCCGACCAAAATTGTCGGTTGCAACTTCTGTGGTCGCATTGTCTACAATCCGCCCGAGCGCGGATAATCATTTTCAGGCAGGGTGTATCGGTCGCTCTCCGTTTCGGCGGGGGGAGGAAAGTCCGGACTCCGCAGGGCAGGACGTCCCGTGGTTAACGCGGGAACTCATGTGCGAGATCGCATGGGATGGAAAGTGCCACAGAAATTATACCGCTCCGTTCGCGGAGTAAGGGTGAAACGGTGGGGTAAGAGCCCACCGCCCCGAGGGTAACCGAGGGGGCAGGGTAAACCCCGTCCGGAGCAAGATCAAATAGGGAACCGAGGAACTGCCCGTTCCGTTTAAGTTCCGGGTTGATCGCATTAGATAAATGACCGACCCCGCAAGGGGAACAGAATCCGGCTTACCGCCCTGCCTGTCTTTATGCTTCCGGAATTCTTCCGTTTCGGATGGCTTCGAAGGCGACATGGTCGAGCGCTTTTCCGTTCGGCAGCTCGAGTTTGTTCTTAATGTTGATTCGGTGGGTATCGACGGTATTCCTGCTGATTTTAAGTTTTTCTGCGATCTGCGCGCTGTTCAGACCCTCACCGAGCAGCTTGAAGATATCGATTTCTCTGTTCGAAAGCGTGTCGATAATGGAGTGCGCGCCGGCGGCTCTTCCGCAATTTCTTTTTTCGATGCGCTCAAGGATATCCGGTGCGAAATATTGTTCGCCGGCCCAGACCTTCCGAATAGCTTCCTTGAGTTCAGACGGAGGAGAGGTTTTCATGATATAACCATTGGCCCCGGCGAGCGCTGTTCGTTCTGCAAAAAGTTTCTCTTCCGACATGGTGTAGATCAGAATAGGTATCCGAGGATAGAGCTTTTTGATTTTCTGCACCATGTAGGCTCCATCGGAGCCGCCGAGCGAGAGATCGACGATGGCCAGGTCCGGCAGTTGTTTTTTCAAAGATTTGAAGGCTTCCTTTGCGGAAAAAACGGCGTCAGATATTTCCAGATCCGGTTCTGCTTCAAGCAGGATTTTCAATCCGTCATGAATAATCGGATGATCATCAATCAGCAAAATTGAACATTGATCAGGCATTCATATCACCTCTTATTAATTGCCAAACAGTTTATAGGCGGAAAGGAGTTCGAAAAGATTTATTTTGTTAAAATAACACTTCGGTTCAAAAGCAAGGTCAGGCTGAAGATGCCGTTTTTTTTGATTGGGGTAACATCGCTTTTGCTAGCAGAATCAACAAAAGGAGGGCCCATGCGAGGTCCATGTTGCTGGTCGTCTCATGCATGTGGCAGATCTGCTCGTAGATTTCTGTGGCCGGATTAAACTGATTGATCAGCAGTCCGGCTCCTAGCGCACAGAGCGCCAGTGTGATCAGGAAAACGATGAGTTGCTTTTTTCCGATAATATTCCAGAGCGTTGTCAGCGTTGCCGCGTTTGTTGCCGGACCTGTAATCAGAAAAACGAGGGCCGCTCCGGGAGACAACCCGGCTTTCATAAAAGCCAGAGCGATCGGAACCGATGCCGATGAGCAGACGTAAAGGGGAATGCCGATGGCCAGCATCAGCAGCATGGCCAGCGGTGAATCGCCGATGTTCTCGGCAAAATATCCTTCGGGTATCAAACCGCTGAGGATTCCGGATACGACAATACCGATAATCAACGGACGGGCGATATCGCGCGGCAGGGTGACAAAAGCGTAGGAAAAAACCTGTTTGAAGAGGTTTTCATGCGGGGAGTTTCCGGTTTTTTCTACATTATTTTTCGGCATTGCATCATCCGGCTCGGAAACCGCTTCGACCGCGACTCCGCAGATTATACCTGACACGAATGCGGCAATGGCCCGGAATACGGCAAATACCCAGCCCAGCAACGCATAGGTGATCATCAGGCTGTCGATTCCGGTTTGCGGTGTTGAGGCCAGAAAAGACGCCGTCGCCCCCCGGCTTGCTCCGTGTTTGCGCAGCGAGGCGGCCAACGGAATGACACCGCAAGAGCAAATGGGCATCGGAACACCTACAAGGGCTGCTTTCAGGGCTCCTGACCAACCTCTGATTCCAAGATGTCGGCGGACAAAGTCGCGCGAGATAACGACGGATAGGATGCCGGCCATGAGAAAACCGAAAAGGAGGTAGGGCGCCATTGCCGTTGTGACAAGCCAGATTTCTTTGAGAATGTTCAGTAGTAAATTCATTAGCACCTGTGTTTTGGCTTATATATGGTTTCCGGATCGTTGGCAACCTTGTCCTGAAATGCCGAAGGCCGCCTTCCGGTCGTTCAAGTTGTTTTGCCATTCACGTTTGCATCTGTATATTTCGGGACATGGAATTTTCGAAGTCCATTCAGAAAAAATTAAAGACCCTGCCGGATGAA